>Ga0209683_10000518_pt1 | contig 15085 bp, 14 predicted proteins | sample DOMMetBare2Fresh_FD_187474 | JGI IMG/M metagenome (GOLD analysis project Ga0209683, IMG submission 187474) | Wetland sediment microbial communities from St. Louis River estuary, USA, under dissolved organic matter induced mercury methylation -... | ecosystem: Environmental > Aquatic >... | reverse complement strand
AGCAGGAATGGGATGCGATCAAAGCGGCGCGGGCCCTCAAGGTGACCTGGCAGGAGACCCCGGCGCTCCCGGGCAATGCCGACCTGTTCACCAAGATGCGCGCCGAGAAATCGACCGACACGGTGATCGCCGACTGGGGCGACGCCAACAAGGGCTTCGAGCAGGCCGTGCATGTGCGCTCGTCGGCCTATCGCTGCCCCTATCAGGGGCATCTGCCGTTCGCGCCCAACTGCGCGCTGGCGGACGTGACGGCGGATCGCGCGCTGATCCAGTCGTCGACGCAGGACGTCTACAACGCGCGCGCCATGCTCTCGACCGTGCTCGGCATGCCGGCCGAGAAGATCCGCGTGCAATACTACGAAGGCTCCGGCACCTTCGGGCGCAGCTGCTACGAGGATGCCGCTCAGGCCGCCGCGATCATGTCGCAGGCGGCAGGCCGCCCGGTGCGCGTGCAGTACATGCGCTGGGACGAGCACGGCTGGGACAACTACGGCCCAGCGCATCTCGCCGAGGTGCGCGCCGGCGTCGATGCCAACGGCAAGCTCGTAGCCTATGAGTACCATGGCTGGCAGCACGGCTGGACCGTCACCTCCTCGGTGCTCGACATCGCGATGCAGAAGTCGGGCGTCGAGCGGGCCGCGGGCTCGGCCTCGATCACGGTCAATCCGATGAGCACCGGCTCGATGTACCAGGTCGCCAACCGGCGCGTGATCAGCCACGCCATTCCGATGGCGGGCTATCTACGCGGGGCGGCGTTGCGCTCGCCGCTCGATCTCTCGTTCGCATTCGCGTCCGAGCAGACGATCGACGAGCTTGCGACCGCGATCAAGATGGACCCGCTCGAGTTCCGGCGGAAGAACATCGGCGACAAGCGCTGGCTCGGCGTGCTCAATGCGGCGGCGGAGGCCGCCAAGTGGCAGCCGCGGGTGATGGGCTCCTTGCTCTCGAACGCCGAGGTGGTGACCGGCCGCGGCATCGGGCTCGGCACCCACCACGTGTCCTATGGCGCCGCCGTCGTCGACATCGAGGTCAACAGGCGCACCGGCAACATCGTGGCGCTGCGCGTCTTTGCCGCGATGGACTGCGGGCTCACCGTCAATCCCGCGCTGGTCGAGAACCAGATCGAGGGCCAGGTGATCCAGTCGGTGAGCCGTACGCTCAAGGAGGAGGTGCTGTTCGACAAGACCGGCGTCACCAGCCTCGACTGGGTTTCCTATCCGATCCTGCGCTTCGCCGAGCATCCGGAGGTGACTCCGGTCGTGGTGCAGCGCCTGGAGGAGCCCTCGACCGGCGCTGGCGAGGAGGTGATGGGCGCGACCGCGGCCGCGCTCGCCAACGCCTTCTTCGATGCGACCGGCGCGCGGCTGCGCGAGTATCCAATGACGCCGGAGCGGGTGTTGGCGGCGCTGGCGGCGAGGACGTGAGGTCAGCGACGCAAAACCGGGCTCTCGCGAACAAATGAAGGCCATCCCTCGGGATGGTCTTCCACGCCGCGCGACAGCTTGATCGGTGTAGGCGATGCTTCTCTACGAGGCAGCGGCCGGTACGATTACCTCGGGGTGCACCGCACGGGCCTGCACTCCGGCCCGACATGGCGATGCCAGCGCACGACGCCGCCCCATTCCTCGACCGGACCGCGCTGGCATGAGCGGTTGCAGGTACCATGCCGACGAGCCACCGGCTGCACCATGCTGAACTGGTCGGCGGCCTCCACGGCGGCCCCGCCTGACTGCGCAATCGGCGCAGCCGCGCTCGCGGCCCCCACGAAGGCGAAGACCAGCACGCCCGCCGACACGAGCTTGAGAGTCGTCATTGCATTCCTCCTTTGTTGCGTTCCCTCGTCGCAAAGGGCAAATAAACGAAGCGCTGTCGGGGAACTTGATTCAGATCAAGGCAGCAAGTCAGCAGCGTCTCCCGAGGCATGGTCTGACAAGGCGGCGTAACTCGCGCCGATCAGTGAGTGCCGGCTGCGTGGGAATCGCCTGAAGGGCCCGCATATGCTTGGCGGGGACTGCTTGGCGGGACGCGTCTTAAGGCTTACGCGAATATTCTGTCAGCTCTTCGGAAAAAGAATCTCTGACCCGGCCCTCTGAGCGCCACTCCGTTGTCCTCTTGACCCATCGATTGGTCGCCGGCGCATACCAGAGCACGAACGTGTAAGTCTGGGAGCGCGTCTGGTCCTTGGTATTGATCATTCGCACGGTCATGTCGATCCGGAACGTATCGAAGGTGCCGGCCGGCGTCGTGACCAGCTCCTGCCCTACGACCTTGGCAACCCCATTGGCACGAAACGTCAGGCCGGATTGCAAATTGATTCCGCTGGCGTCCGATCGCCACTCCTTGCCGATCTGCAGCGGCTTCTTGATCCCGATCCCGGGCGGGCGGAGCTTCCAGGCGCCGTCGTCGATGCGTCCCCAATCGGGATCGAAGATCATCGTCTGCGGACGGTCTCTGCCTCGCAGCGAGACGCGTGCCGTGATTTCCTTGTCGTTGACATCGCCGATAACAACGGTCATGGCGGGCCTGAGGTCTCCGGTCAGGGAGTCCTTGACCTCGTACGACCAGCGATCGCCGACCCGGATGGAACCTGGATCGCCCGATTGCGCCTGGCTGTAACCGGGCAGAAGAAAGAGGAGCGCCAGGCCGATCGCTGTAAAGCTTCTCAACATCTGACTTCCTCCTTTGACTGCTAATATTGGAAATGTGCTGGCCGCATGTTCGGGCGCTAAGGCCTTCGTGAATATTCCGTCAGCTCGTCGATAAACGAGTCTCTCACGCGCCCCTCAGCGCGCACTTCCGTTTGTCTTCTGACCCACCGATTGATTGCAGGTGCATACCACATAACGCTGTTCAGCGTGGTCGACTTCGTCTGATCGCTGGTGTTGATCTGCCGCACAGTCAGCTCGACCCGAAAGGTGTCGAACGTTCCCGCAGGAATCGTGATCGGCTCTTGCCCAACTACTTTTGCGAGCCCGGAGGTCCGTACGGCCACGCCGGTTTGGATATTCGTCGAATTGCCCTCCCCTCGCCATTGCTTGCCGATTTGCAACGGCTTCTTGATTGCAAGAAGGTCGTTCGGTCGATGTCTCCAGACGCTATCGTCTATTCGGCCCCAGTCGTGATCGAAGACGAAGGTTCGGGGACGATCTTTGCCTCGGACAAAGTTCCGTGTGGTGATCTCTTTCTCATTGACCTCGCCAACGACGATCGTGACGGCCTCCCGGAGATCGCCGGTCAGGCCATCCTTGATGTCGTATGACCAACGGTCGCCGACCCGAACGGGCCCCGGGTCGACCGCCTGCGCCGCGCAATAGCTGACCAAGAGAAGGTGAACCGCCAGACTTGTCAGGATGGCACGTCGAAGCATCTGTTCAATCCCCGTTTGGCAATATCGATCGTGACAATGTCGGTCGTGACGGTATCGATTGTGGACCCCGGATGTGCGGCACGCCTAGCCAACGCCCAACAGGGCTACGGGCGCGGAAATGGATCGGGGAGCGAGAGGTTCTCGCCGGATGACCGGGGCATAGGTTCCATGCCTGGATAGAGCCCCGGCTCCGCGTCATCCGGCGCTACGGTTTTCGGGAATAGTCCGTCAGCTCCTCCGTTTGCGAGTCGCGCAAGCGGCCTTCGACCTGGAACTTATAGGTTCTGCGCACCCAGCGATTGACGCTTGGCGCGTACCACAGCGTGGTGGTCGCGGTCGCGCCCTTGGTCTGATCGTTGGCATTGATCTGACGCGTGGTGGTCTCGATCTTGAACGTGTCGAATGTGCCGGCGCTTGTCGTCAGCTTTTCGGTTCCGACCACCTTGGACTGGCCGTTGAGGCTGAATGCCGTCCCGTTCTGAAAGTGCATGCCCTTACCTTCGAAGCGCCAATCCTGGCCCACTCGAAGAGGCAGTTTGATGCCCGACCCGTCGGATGGCGTGTACTTCCAGACGCTATCGTCGACGCGGCTCCAGTTTCGATCGAACACGACTGGGCGCGCACTTGCCGTTCCCCGCGCTGACCAGCGCGTAGTGATTTCCTTTTCGGACACATCAAGCACGACGATCGTCGTCGTTCCCTTCAGGTCACCGGTGACTTCGTCGGTCACTTCGTAAACCCAGCGATCGCCGGGCAGGACGCCGGCGAGGTCCGCGACCTGCGCAGGCGCCTCGCAGATGTATCCGAACGTCGCCAGCTGGACGATCAGCAACCAATTGGTCCTCATGGATGACTCCTTGTCACGCGCGATTCTGACTGTGTTGCGGTTTCAAAAGATGTCCGTAACACAATTGCGAACGAATGCCGGCGCTGATCGCACTTTAGTGCGGCGCGACTGTGACAGGGCATATTTGAAAAACCAACTCGTGATGCGAGAGTACGATAGGACTTGTTTCAATATTCTTTTGCGTAATGGCTCATCACACTTGAGCCTTGGCACCAGGATGTGTTCCGCTTCGAACCGATGTACAATGCGTGCGAGCGACACAAAAGCGGGAGGGAACTCATGCGCACAAAGATTGGCATGTCACGTCGACATCTGCTGCAGACAGCCGGCGCCGCCGGTGGCCTCGCATTGACGGGTCGCGCATTCGCGCAGCCGGCCGCGCGGCGCATCGAGCCATTGTCGCCGGACCTCGACAAGATCATCGCGACCTCCGAGCCGATCCAGGAGTTGGCGTCGGGGTTCGGCGGCGATCTCGGGCCGGCCGAAGGGCCGGTCTGGTGGAAGGAGGGTGGCTATCTCCTGTTCAGCGACATCCATAGCAATCGGCGCATGAAGTACACGCCAGGGCAGGGCGTGAGCGTGTTCAAGGAGCCGACCAACCGGGCGAACGGTCTCACCCGCGATCTGCAGGGCCGGCTGCTTGCCGCCGAGCACGACTCACGGCGCGTGACCCGCCAGGAGGCGGACGGCAGCATCACGGTGATCGCCAACAGCTTCCAGGGCCGCCGCCTCAATCGTCCCAACGACGTGGTGGTGCGCTCCGACGGCTCGATCTATTTCACCGACCCGTTCGGCCCCTTGGCGCCCGAGCAGTGGGACCTCTCGCATACCGGCGTCTATCGCGTGTCGCCCGATCTGGGCACCATGACGCTCCTGCTGGACGACTTCGTGTTCCCAAACGGCATCGCGTTCTCGCCCGACGAGAGCATTCTCTATGTCACCGATCTGCGCCGCGGTCTCATTCGCGCGTTCGATCTTCTCCCGAGCGGCACTCTGGCCAAGCAGACCGATCGCGTCTTCGCCGACCTGCGCGGCAGCGAGCCCGGCGCGCCTGACGGCATGAAGGTCGACACCGCCGGCAATGTCTATTGCGGCGGCGCGGGCGGCATCTACATTCTCGACCCGAAGGGCAACAAGCTCGGCCGCATCGTGCATGGCCATCCGGCGACGACCAACATCGGCTTCGGCGGCGACGACTGGAAGACGCTCTTCTTCACGAGCCGCAGCACGCTGTTCTCGGTCAAGCTCAAGGTCGCCGGGCTGCCGGTGCCGGCCGAGAAGCGGCGGACCTGAGGCGGCGCCGAAATCGGGGACAGACCCCTATTTCCTCCGCGCTATGGCTCCATCGGGGCTACCAGCCGTCCTCACCGCACCGCGACCGGCGCGACCGTCGAGCCGGTCGCTCCCTGCAGCTTGAGCGGCTGCATGATCAGGGCGAATTCGGAGGCGCCGCTCGCCGCCAATTGCTCGAGCTTGAGGTTCTCCAGGAGATGCACGCCGTGCACCACCAGCGCGATCTGGTGCACGGGGAGCGAAAGCAGCTTGTCGGGATTGGGCGAGACCTCGACCGGCGCGGTGTCGGCGCCGAGCATCATGGGATCCTTCGCGATCAGCCACTCGGCGGCCTTCACGCCGAGGCCGGGGTTGCCGCTGCGATAGCGGTTGTTGTCCTTGCCCCAGAGCTTGCCCCAGCCGGTGTTGATGATGACGGCATCGCCCGCCTGCAGCGTGACGTTCTGCTTCTTCATCGCACCTTCCAGATCGGCGACGCTGACCTCGTAGGTGATGTCGAGCATCTCGACGCCCTTGTAGCCCGCGATGTCGATCAGCACGCCGCGCGTCATCAGCATGCCGACATTGTGGATGCCGAGCTTGGTGAAGCCGTTGCGGGTCTCGATGTCGGCGGTCTTGAAGCAGTTGTAGTGCACGTTGTCGTGGCTCTGGTGCGCGAAGCCGTCGAACTGGGTGCCGACCTGGCCCATCTCCGCGGTGATGATCTCCTCGTTGCCGGCGCGCCGGTTGGTTCCCGAGGGAGCCGCCGTCCGCTTCACCTGCATGTTGAAGATGCGGCCGGGTGACAGCGGCATCTGGGCGTTGAGCACATGGCCGAGCTCGAACACCTCGCCGGTCTTGATCAGCTTCACGGCGTTGAGCACGCTCTGCGGCTTCATGTGGTTGCCGGCGCCGCGCTCGTCACCGGCACCCCATTTCGAAGGGCAGCGAACGTTGTCGGGCGGCGGCGTCCAGGATGGAGTCTGAGCCTGCGCGGTGGCGGTGGCCAACAGCGTAGCGAGCAAGGCTATGGGCAGTGCATGCGACTTCATGACGATCCTCCCTTCACGAGACGCAACAAATGTGAAGCGCGCTGCCCTTTGCGTCGGCGCGCTGCCTTGATCTATTCCTGGCACGGCCATTTCTGCCGCATGGCCGCGAGCGCGACCAGGCGGAAATCCTGCACGCTCGCGTCCGGATTCGATTCGACGAAGCTTGCGATGACTTGCAGCATCAGTTCAGGCGTCGTCGCGCTCGGATGGCAGAATTTGAGATTGTCCGGCAGGACTCGGCTGACGAACGAGAGCGTCGCCATGATCCCGGCGCAGCGGCCGCCCGCGGTATCCTGCGCGTTGGGCACAAGGCCCGCCGCGCAGTGCGGCAGCATGTCTTTGACGCTTCGGTTTTCGACGTTTCGGCTTTCCTGGGCTACGGCGGCCGACGACAGCAATGCCGGCACCAGCAGCGCAGCCCACGTCAAGAGACGCATGTGCGGCCTCCCTCATGATTGTTGCGGTGGTTATGGCACCTTCCTGATGGTCAGTCATCCAGACATTGGGCCGGTATGGACCGATGGGTGCCAGGGCTTCCCCTCCGGCATACCGGCAGCCGCATTGATCCTGATCAAAGCCTCCCCGGGCGGCCCGCTCCTCTAATCAGCCCAACGAGACGGGCAGGGCAGGAGACGATGGCCGACGTTGCAGGCAGGAGCGATCCGATCGTGCGCCGCATCACGGCGGCCGATGTGGCTGAATCGCTGGGGCAGGGACTGCGCGATTTTCAGGCGATGCCGTTCTACGGCCTCGTCTTCGGCGCGCTCTATGCGGCAGGCGGCATACTCATTGTGCTCAGCGTCACCGCGCTCGGCATGATCTACCTGGCCTATCCGCTGGCGGCGGGCTTCGCGCTGATCGGCCCGTTCGTCGCGATCGGCCTCTACGAGGTGAGCCGTCGGCGCGAGCTAGGCGAGGCGGTGTCGCTGCCGGCGATCTGGCACACGATGAAGAGCCGCAGCGAGATCGCCTGGATGGCGTTCGTCACCTTGTTCATCTTCATCATGTGGATGTATCAGGCGCGGCTCCTGGTGGCGTTGTTCCTCGGGCTCAACGCCTCGTTCCCGAGCCTGCATGAGTTCATCACCGTGGTGCTGACCACCAGCGAGGGCCTGTTGTTCCTGATGGTCGGCAACATGGTCGGTGCCGCGCTGTCGCTGATCCTGTTCTCGCTGACGGTGGTGTCGTTTCCGCTGCTGCTCGAGCGCGATGTCGATTTCGTCACCGCCATGATCACCAGCGTGCGCGCGGTGGTCACGAGCCCGGTGCCGATGATCGGCTGGGCGGCGGTCATCGTGATGCTCCTGATCCTCTCGGCGCTGCCGTTCTTCCTTGGGCTCCTGGTAACGCTGCCGGTGCTCGGCCACGCGACCTGGCATCTCTACCGGCGGATCGTGGCGCCGGTCGGCTCGTAGCCCGCCCCATCCCCGTGCTAGGGTGTCGGGCAGCGGTACGTGCTTGGAGCACGACGCAGACACAACACGCGGAACAACGAGCCGACATCGGGGAGGATCACATGAGGACGATCGTCACAGGGACAGTGCTCACTGTTGCGGCGCTGGCCGCCACGGGGCTTGCGCTCGCGCAGAATGCGCCACGCACCCTCGACATCACCTGGATCGACGTCGAAGGCGGCGCCGCTACCTTGCTGGTGTCGCCGTCGGGAGAATCGATGCTGGTCGATACCGGCTACGCGGTCGGCGACCGCGACGCCAAGCGCATCTACGCCGCCACCCAGAAGGCCGGCCTGCGCAGGATCGATCACCTGGTGATCAGCCACTTCCACGGCGACCACACCGGCGGGCTCGCGGCGCTGTCAAAGATGATTCCGATCGAGCGCTTCTATGATCACGGCGGCGCGGTCGACGCGGTCGATCAGGGACGGCTTGACGAATACAAGGCGATCGCCGGCGGGAAGCGCACCATCGTCAAGCCGGGCGACGAGATCGCGATGCAGGGCGTGAAGACGCTGGTGGTGTCCGCGAACAGGCAGTTCCTGACCAATCCGGTGCCGGGCGGCGGTCCCAATCCGCTCTGCAACGACGCCGCCCTGATGAGCCCCGCCGGCGGTGAGAACCAGCGCATGGTCGGCGTGCTGCACAGCTACGGCAATTTCAGGTTCCTTAACCTGATCGACCTCGATTGGCAGATGGAGATGGAGCTCGCCTGTCCGATCAACAAGCTCGGGCCCGTGACGCTCTATCAGACCAGCCGCCACGGCTCTCTCGACGGCGCCGGCGCGCCGGCCTTTCTTGGCGCGATCAGGCCCCAGGTCGTGGTCGTGAACAACGGCCCGCGCAAGGGCCTCGGCCAGTCCGACAGCCGCGTGCAGCCGGTCACGATTCCGGGCAAGCCGCCGGTGCCTTATGAGAAGAACTCCTATCTGCGGCTCGCCAAGCTGCCGGGGATCGAGGGCATCTGGCAGGGCCACCTGTCGCTTCTCGACCGCAACCCGGCGCACAACACGGCACCCGACATGATCGCCAATGTCGAGGAGACCGCCGACTGCCAGGGGCATGAGATCACCGCCAAGGTTGCCGCCGACGGCAAGTTCACCGTCACCAACGGCCGCAACGGTTTTGGCAAGAGCTACGTCGCGCGCGGCCTCTGAGCGGCGGCGCGTTCGCGGGCTCATAGGCATTAGCCGTCGCAAGAGCTTCAAGCGCCCAGGAGATTCATCGTGCACCGTCGTCTCGTTATCCAATCCGTTATTTGTCTTGCTGCTCTGTGTCTTGCCGCCATCTCGTCCGCGCAGGCGCAGACCATAACGCTGCGCTACGGCCAGATCGCCAATTCGGCGCGCAGCTATTCCTCGCTCGGGCTCTACGTCGCGCAGCGCAAGGGCTTCCTGGCGCGCGAGGGTATCGCGCTCAACGTGCTGCGGCTCCCTGGCCTGCACACCATGGTGGAGGCGCTCGACAAGGGCGACGCGGAGCTCGCCCACACCGCTACGCCGTTCCTCATCCAAGCCGCGCTGAAGGGCTCGGATGCGGTGGCGGTCGTCGGTGCGCCCGGCAACGCCATTCACAGTCTCATTGCAAGGCAAGAGATCAAGTCGTTCGCCGATCTCAAGGGCAAGGTCATCGGGCTCTCCACCCCGCAGGACACGCTCTCGATCGGCGCGCGGCTCTTGCTCGCCAAGCACGGCCTCAAGCCGGGCGACTACGACGTGCGCGAGATGCAGGGCAGCACGATGCGGCTTGAGTGCATGACCAAGGGGCCTTGCGTGGCGGCGCCGCTCACCCAGCCGGAGGACATCGTCTCGGTGGAGAAGGGTTTCACCAGGCTCGGCGATTCGCTTGAAGTGCTCCCGGTGCTGCAGTTCAGCGTCATTGCGGCGAAGCGGAGCTGGGCTGCGGCGAACAAGGATACGGTCGTGCGGTTCGCGCGCGCCTTCGCGGATGCCTACCGGTTCATTCATGACCGCGCGCGGCGCGAGGAGGTCATCGCGCTCACAGCCGAGACCATGGAGATCCCCGCGCCGGTCGCGCGCGCCATGCTCGCGCTCTATCTCGATCCCGACCGGGGCGTGCTGCCGAAGGAAGCCGAGATCAGCTCGGCCGGCGTCGGCAAGGTGATCGAGCTGATCGGCGGCGTGGGCGAGCTCAAGCCGCCGTTGCCCGAGGCGGAGCGCTTTATTGACCGGCAATATCTGCGGGCGGCCGGGGTGCCGTAAGAGGTCAGCATATTCGCTGGCGCGATCGATCGGCACTACTTCAAACAGGCGCAAACGTCGCGCCGCAACAGGCGCGTGTAGATTGACGCGCGCAAGCGCCGCGTTCCCGCCATCAAGCTGTCGCCTTCATGCAATTCCATGCGCAGCCGGCCGTTTCGTGCGGCGGTATCAGAATGAACTGTAGAGATCGAGTAGTTAGAGCTCGACCAGCACAGTTCGAGTAGAGTGTGTGAGTAGAGAGTTCGTCCCATGCGCGCGCATGCCATCGAGAGATCCGCCATCAGCAGACCGTACATCCTCGACAAGAACAGGCCGCACATCTTCGATAAGGCCAAGTACCACGAGGGTGCCGTCAGGGAGCTCCGATTGCCGCGCCGGCAGGCTTACGTGCACACGGCGCACTACGTCGGCTGGCTCGCCGAGCGCAACAAGTTCTCCAGGGACTATGCGGCGCCGCTCATGTTCCGGCTGTTGCGCCTGCGCCTGGTCACGCCGATCAAGGTCTATGCCCATATCGGCGGCTGCTTGACCGACAACATGCTGACGATGGAGGCGAGGGCCTTCTCGATGAGCTATTTCGATTTCGAGCACGGTTACTATCTCAAGGACTATTGCGCGCTCAGCAAGACCCCGCTCGACAACATGCTCCGAACGCGCTTCACGTGGCAGCTCTATAGCGCCATGCTGCTGCGGATCGATGAGCGCTTCCGGCGCTGGGGAGGGAGCATCAGGGTCCGACGCGCGGCCTGATGCCTCGGCGCTCGCGAACGGGATCAGCATGGCGCCGCGCGGCCGATAGCGCCGGCCTTTGTCGTCATATCCGGTCTTTGTCGGCATATGCTGCGATGAAGTCGGGCGTTTTCCAGCCTGATGCATTCCAGCCTGATGCATGATGCTTTCAGGTGCGGTCGACCCGCGCTTGATATATCCTTGACCTACCACCGGGTTCAAAAAGGGTAAGGAGGGGAGACATGTCCAGGACAGCAATGCTCGTCTGCTCGATCGCGCTGGCGGCCATCGCGCTGCCGGCAGCCGCGGCCGACGTGACTCAGGAGCGGTTGCGCAACGCGCCGAACGATCCGCAGAACTGGCTGATGGTGCATCGCGACTACAACAACAGTCGCCACTCGCCGCTCAAGGAGATCAACCGCGACACGGTCAAGGATCTCAAGCTCAAGTTCCTGGTCTCGATCGGGGGCACCAGCACCGGCGGGGTCATGCGCGGCAAGGAGGAAGGCACGCCGCTCGTCGACGACGGCTTCATGTATGTGGTCGATACCTGGAACCGGGTGATGAAGTTCGACGTGCGCAGCGGAACCCAGGCGGTGCCGCTCTGGCGCTACGACCCCAAGATCACGCGCTCGCGCACCAGCCGCGGGATCGCGATGTACGGCAACAAGGTCTACGTCGCCACCTATGATGCGCGCCTGATTGCGCTCAACCGCGACTCCGGCGAGGTGGTCTGGGAGGTCAACGCCGCCGCGCCCACCGATCCCGCGACCGGCACGCCCTCCAAGGTGCAGGGCTTCTCGGGCGCGCCGCTGACGGTGAAGACGCGCAGCGGCAAGGAATTGGTGCTGGTCGGCGAAAGCACCGGCGGCTCGATGGGCACGCGCAGCTGGGTCGGCGCCTTCGACGCCAACACCGGCGCGCTGGTGTGGCGCACGTTTACGATCCCGGCTCCGGGCGAGCCCGGCTCCGAGACCTGGAAGGACAAGCACAACGCCTGGCGCATTGGCGGCGCCAGCGTGTGGCAGACCGCCTCCTTCGATCCCGACACCAACCTGGTCTATTACGGCACCGGCGACGCTTTCCCGACCTACGATCCGGAATTCCGCCCGGGCGACAATCTCTATACCGCGAGCACGCTGGCGTTCGATGTCGATACCGGCCGGATCGCGTGGTACTTCCAGGAGACTCCGAACGAGCACTGGGACTTCGATACCCCGAGCCCGAAGATGCTCTACGAGGTCACGCTCAACGGCGAAAGCCGCAAGGTGGTGGCGAACTTCTCGCGCAACGGCTTCTACTACACGCTCGATCGCGCCAGCGGGCAGTTCGTGCGGGCCGACCAGTATCAGGAGAAGGTAACCTGGACCAAGGGCATCGATCCCAAGACCGGCAAGCCCGTGGACTATGATCCGACGAAGGACGTGCAGGTCTATGCCGGCATCGGCGTGCGGCGCGGCAAGGTCGGCCAGGAGCTGTGCCCGTGGTGGAGCGGGGCGCCGACATTCTTCCCGCCGACCTATGACGCCAAGCGCATGGTGGCCTATGTGTCGGGCGCCGAGGGCTGTTCCGCCGGCACCTCGATCAAGACCCCGATGGACGAGAATCGCGACTGGGTCGGGCAGCGCATGTGCTGTTTCGAGCAGGGCCGCACCAACGCCCATGGCGCGCTCTGGGCGCTCGATGTGCGCACCGGCAAGGTCATCGCCAAGGAAAAGTTCCCGCTTCCGACCGAGGCGGGCATGCTCAGCACCGGCGGCGACCTGCTGTTCACCGGTCATCACACCGGGACTATCGCCGCCTATGATTCCGATACGCTCAAGGAGGCGTGGAGCTTTAACGTCGGCACGCCGATCACGGCGCCGCCGATGAGCTATAGCGTCAACGGCAAGCAGTACATCGCGGTGGTCGCCGGTGGTGCGGGCGACCTGCGGGGCGCGCGGCTCTATCAGCCCACTGCGGTCATTGCGGTGTTCGGATTGTAGCCGAGCACCGAAGCGCGAACGGCAAAGCGATGCGGACAGGGCTTCAAACCCCCTTCCGCATCATCGCCGGATCGCGGTAGCCTCAATCATAGAGCTGCCATGCTGGGATGTGCCGAGGTTCCCCTGTCGATGAGCGGCAGCGCCATGCCGTCGGCAGGCACTTAGGCTTCACCAGCTTCACGGCCGCTTTTCTGGGCTTGGACTGCGTTGACCTCTGCTTCGCTCGCCGGAACGCATAGGGAGGAACAGCCATGCATTGCCGAAGCGTGTCCCGCACAATTGTGCAGGCCGCCGCCTTGCTGATGACGATCGGCGGCGCGCAGGCGTTCGATGACTCGAAATATCCGAACCTGAAAGGCCAGTGGGACCGCTTTGTCGTCCGTGGGCTTCCTGGCCAGCCCTCCTTCGACCAGACCAAGGGCTGGGGCCACTTTCAACAAGCGCCGCTGACGCCCGAATATCAGGCCATCTTCGAGGCGAACCTCAAGGAGCAGGAGGCGGGTGGGCTCGGCCTGGGCGCCGACCACGCGCGCTGCGTCGCCGCCGGCATGCCGTTCATGATGGTGGCGTTCCGGCCACTGGAGTTCATCGTCACGCCGGAGACGACTTACATCATCATCGCGGACTACGATCCGCTGCGCCGCATCTTCACCGACGGGCGCGACTGGCCCAAGACCATCGAGCCGACATTCCAGGGCTATTCGATCGGCAGATGGATCGATAGCGACGGCGACGGCAAGTACGACGTGCTCGAGGTCGAGACCCGCGGCTTCAAGGGGCCGCGCATCTACGACATCAGCGGCCTGCCGCTGCACCGCGATAATCAGTCCGTATTCAAGGAGCGCATCTATCTCGACAAGAACGACCCCAACTTGCTGCATGACGAGATCACGGTGATCGACAATGCGTTGACGCGGCCCTGGACGGTCGACAAGCGCTATGTCCGCAACACCGATCTGCGCGCCGAGTGGCCGGAATCCATCTGTCCCGAATACAACGCGAACCTCGTCATCGGTGGCGAAAACTATTTCCTGAGCGCGGACGGCTTTCTGATGCCTGCCAGGAAAGGGCAGCAGCCGCCGGACCTGAAGCATTTCCAGGAGAGCAGGAAATGACGGTGGTGTGAGAGAGGCCGTTCGGCCGGTGGTGCGGCGAATGGAGCTCGGCGGTCGCACCAGGCACGGGCCGCAAGATCAACACGAAGATCAACATCAGGGAGGAAACGATGATCGATCGGATTGTCATGGGCGCGGCAGCGCTTGCGACCGCATGTCTGCTTGCTCTGAGTGGCGCGCAGGCATTCGACGATTCGGAATATCCGAACTTCAAGGGCCAGTGGCGCCGGATTCCGGTGCCGGGCGTGCGTGGGCAGATCTCGTTCGACCAGTACAGGGATTGGGGCAAGGGGCAAGGGGCCCCGCTCACGCCCGAATATCAGGCGATCTATGAGGCCAACCTGAAGAGCCAGGCCAAGGGCGACAGCGGCGAGTGGCTGGCGATCTCATGCCTCGGCTTCGGCATGCCGATCATGATGTATGGCGGCGAGCCGCTCGAGATCGTCATCACGCCGCAGACGACCTACATCCTGCTGAACTGGATCGAGCACGGCCGCCGCATCTACACCGACGGACGCGACTGGCCCAAGGAGATCGAGCCGACGCTGCAGGGCTATTCCATCGGCAAGTGGGTCGACACCGATGGCGACGGCAAATATGACGTGCTCGAGGTCGAGACCCGCGGCTTCAAGGGGCCGCGCCACTACGACGCGTCCCAGCTGCCGCTCCACCACGACAACCAGTCGGTGTTCAAGGAGCGCTTCTATCTCAACAAGGACAATCCCAACATCCTGCATGACGAGATTACGGTGATCGACAACGCGCTGACGCGGCCGTGGACGGTGCGCCGGGAATATCATCGCAATCCGGATGCGCGGCCGGCGTGGCGCGAGTTCATCTGCGCGGAAGGCAACGGGCATGCGCGAATCGGCAACGAGAACTACTATCTGAGCGCGGACGGCCTGCTGATGCCGGTGCGCAAGGATCAGCCGCCGCCGGACCTGCGCTATTTCCCATGGGCGCAGAAGTGAGCGTGCAAGAGTAACGGCGAGCGAAATCGGGCCGATCACCGTCATCCGGATGCTCCCCTGGCGTCGAGCCG
>Ga0209683_10000511_pt1 | contig 15142 bp, 16 predicted proteins | sample DOMMetBare2Fresh_FD_187474 | JGI IMG/M metagenome (GOLD analysis project Ga0209683, IMG submission 187474) | Wetland sediment microbial communities from St. Louis River estuary, USA, under dissolved organic matter induced mercury methylation -... | ecosystem: Environmental > Aquatic >... | reverse complement strand
GGGCGTATCATTGCTCCGAGGCGCTTCACGCGACACTGATGACGCAAGCTCCTGACCGGCCTTTGCGGATGAGCCGGTGACAACCGTTACAATCGTCGCGGTCTCCGGCCCGTCAAGGCCTCTCATCTGCAGCTCGGCCTGTTGATCAAAGCGTATCTGCACGCCGAACAAGACGGCCATGGCAACAACGGCAGCGAGGCCAAACAGCGCCAAAATTCCGACGCGCACCAGCAATCGCACAATACCCATACTCGCCCCCAACCCAACGACTGAGTGCTTTGGTTGTGTTTTCTTATGAGCCACCAGCGGACTGCGATCTTGTCGCTCACAGGGACAACGAGCAAACCGCTCCCCCCACCTTAAGCGGTTGCGTGGCTCCAAGACGAGATCAAGCATCAGCCCCCGAAATGGGGTGTCAGTGTGGCTAACCCCGGCGGGAGCCCGGCGGGAGCAATGTAAGAGCTGCCCCGTCCTCCCGCCTCTTGGGCGGTCGGCGGCGGCGCAACCACCCTTGATGGAATGCGCCGCCGCGAACGCGTGCAGGACGCGCGTTCGTCCCGGCCTAATACCGCGCGCCGCCGGTACTGTTGCCGGAATCCATCTGACGCAGGAGCTTGCGCTCCATCATCAGCTGGCTTGGCGGTGCCGCCGGAGCGGTCTTGGAGAAGGCGCCGTATTGGCGCTGCAGGCCGTCCAGAGCCTTTGACGGCTCGGCGAGCGTTCCCTGGATGGTTTGGATCTCCTCGACGTTCTGCTGGAACAGCTTGGCCGCCTCGGTGTGCTTGCCCTGGTCGCGCAGCTTTACCGCCTCCTGGGCGCGCTCGCGGGCGGTCTGCTCGACCACCGCCACCATCACGGTCTGGTCGCGGGTGCCTTTCACCTCGTCGGCGGAGGCGCTGAAGCGCCCGCGGATCGGCGCCTCGACGACTTCGCGCGCGCCGGTCTCGGGCACCGTGTAGGACACATGGACGCGGCCGAGGTCGTGCTCGTTCGCGGGCGTCGCGCCCTCGACCTCAAGCTCCAGCAGCACATAGTGCTCGGTGGCCGCATAGACCTGGTTCATCTTGAAGGTCGCGCGGTTGTCCTGCAGGCTGCCCTCCCGGCTCAGCGCCCGCGTCAGCTTGACGCCCGCGCCGACCTCGACGTCGATCGACACCGTCTGGGCGCAGGCGGCGAGCACGTCATCGAATTCGCGGTTGAAGATCTGGATCAGGTCGTTGGGCGCATTCGCGAAGGCGTGGTTGCCATCGCTCGCGCGCGCGAGCTGCAGCATCAGGTCCTCGTTGTAGCCAAGCCCCAGCCCGATGGTGCTGACGGAGATCCCATCGCCCAGAAGCTCGCGGCCCAGTCGTGCAAAATCCGCCGGCAGACGCGGCCCCACATTGGCCTGGCCGTCGGAGAGCAGCACGACGCGATTGAGCCGCCTCGCGTCCTTGAACTTGCGCACCTCGCGTGCGCCTTCCATGACGCCGTCGTGGATGGCGGTGTTGCCGCGCACAGCGACCTGGCGGATGCGCTCGGCGAACATGGCGCGGTCGTTGACTGGCTGCGACGGAATGAGGATATCGACCCTGTCGTCGAAGATGACGACCGAGGCGATGTCGTTCTGATCGAGCCGGTTGACCGCCATGATGGCGGCCTCGCGCGCCTGCGTGATACGGGGGCCCGCCATCGAGCCGGACCGATCGATCACGAACGCCACGTTGACCGGCGTGCGCTCGTTGGTGCGCTTGGGCTCGCAGCCGTTGAGCGCGACGCGCAAATAGTTCTTCTGCGTTTCGCCGCTTTTCATGACCGGCTGCGCCAGCCGGGCCTCGAGCGTAACCGGCTTGTCGGCGGCGGCCGCGACAACCGGAAGCAGAACAGCGATGATCGATAATGCAGCGACCGTGCGATAAGGCATGGCCCGCCTCCTGTAGCAATCAAGTCGCCCTGCACCATTGTTCCGGCAAGAGGAGGCAAAACTGCGGACGAATGGTGTCAGAGGTGGGCGGTGTCCTCTGGAATTTGAAAAGTCCGCGCGCGCGTGGGAACGCCGTTATCCCTTCGCGGTCCGCACCATGCCCCAGCGCTGAACCGTCACGCGCTCGAGCGAGCCGAACACCAGGCGCTCGAACGCGAAGCCCAGAATGCCGATGACGGCGACCGACGCGAGCATCACGTCGACGTTGAGGAATTCGCGCGAGTCGAAGATCACCCAGCCCAATCCCCAGTCCGACGCCGCGATCATCTCGGCGCCGACCACGGCGATCCAGGCGCGCAGGAACGCCTGCCGCAGCCCGGTGATGATGAAGGGCGAGGCGCCCGGCAGGATCACCTTCCAGAACAGCGCATTCTCGTCGGCCCCCATGGCGCCGGCCGCGCGCAGCCAGAGCCGGTTGACCGAGCGCATGCCGGTCCAGGCGCTCAGCACCATCGGAAACATCGCGGCATAGAACACGATCAGCACGGTCACCGTATTGCCGAGCCCAAACCATAGAATGAACACCGGCACCCAGGCGAGCGACGGGATCGGCATCAGGGCGCTGGTGAGCGGCAGAAAGAAGCTCTCCACCGCCCGGAATCGGCCCATCAGAATGCCGAGCGGCAGACCCACCACGACCGCCAGCGCAAAGCCCGAGAGCATCCGGTAGAGCGTATAAAATGCGTGGCGCAACATCGTGCCGTCGGCGACGAGATCGACAAACGTGCTCGCGACCTTGGACAGCGTCGGCATCAGGGCGCGCGGAAACACACCGCTGCGGGCGGTTGCTTCATAGAGCGCCGCCACGAGCAGGATCGTCACGCTGCCGCGCAGGATTGAACGCGTGCGCTCGGCGCTCATGACGTCATCATGCCCCAGCGGATGACGGTCGCCTGCTCGAGCCGCTGAAAGACCAGCTTCTCCAAAGCGAGTCCGATGATGCCGATCACCGCGATGCCGGCCAGCATCACATCGGTGGCGAGGAACTGGCGCGCACCGAAGATGAGCAGGCCGAGACCGTTTGGCACCGCCGCCAGAAGCTCGACCACCACCAGGATGCGCCAGGCCTGCGCGAGGCCGAGCCGAAGGCCGGTGAGGATATAGGGCAGCGCCCCCGGCAGGATCACCTGCCGGAACAGGCGGCGATCGTCCGCGCCCATGACCTGCGCCGAGCGCACCCAGATCTCCTTGACGGCCTTCACACCGGTCCAGGTGTTGAAGATGACCGGGAACGCGGACACGAAAGCGACCAGCAGGATGGCCGACTTGTTGCCGAGGTCGAACCACAGCATGAACAGCGGCGCATAGGCGATGCCGGGGATCGGCGCCCCGATGCTGATGAGCGGCAGCGCGATGTCCTCGACGCGGCGCGAGCGGCCCATCAGAATTCCGAGCGTCACACCGACGACTGCGGCCAATGCGAAGCCGGCGCCGAGGCGCAATAGCGTCTCGGCGATATGCACCGGCAGGATGCCCGAGACGGTGAGCCGGTAGAGCGCGGCTGCGATCGCCTCGATCGGCGGAAACAGCTTGGGTGGAAACAGCCCGAGATGGGCCGCGATCTCCCATAGTCCCCCGAGCACCAGGAACGGAAAGGCGTTGCGGGCAAGCGCGCGCAGCCATCCGGCTTCTGAAGCGGTGGACCGGCGGGGCGCCTCGAGCGTTTCCGGAAGGGCTGCCATCGCGGCTCCCACTGGTCTAAGAGGCCAAAGTCGAGGATAAGTCGGTCGACTGCGATCCGACAAGCGAATGTCTGCTCCCGACGAAACCGCCACCAAAGCCGCCGATGCCGCGACCGCGGATCGGGCCGGTTCCCCGTTGCGCACCGGCGTGGCGCTGGTCGCAACCTTCGTGGTCGGGTTCGCCGGTGGCTATGTGGCCAAATGGCTGCACTTTCCGCTGCCCTACATGACCGGATCGCTGCTCGCGACCGCCGCACTCGGGCTTGCGGGCGTGCCGGTCCGATCGGTCTGGCAGGCGCGGGCGGCAGGGCAGTTCGTGACTGGCTCCGCCATCGGCACCTCGTTCACGCCGGCATTGCTGCTGACGATCCTCACGCTGCTGCCGATGATCGTGCTGGGCGCCGCGCTTTCGATTGCGGTGGGCGCCGCGGGCGCGCTGATCCTGATGCGGCTCGTCAAGGTCGACAGCCGCACCGCGTTCCTCGCCGCCATGCCGGGCGGTGTCATCGAGATGGCCAATGTCGCGGCTCGCATCGGCGCCGATCCGTTGCCGATCATGGTGCTGCAGACCATGCGGGTCGGGCTCACGGTGTGCGTCGCGCCGTTTCTGGCAACCCTCATCGCCGAGCACGGCGCGCCGCATGAGGTCGCGCCGGCCGAGGTGATGTCCTGGCTGACCATCGCGGCGCTCATGGGGGCGTCGTTTCTGGGTGGGCTGGCGCTGCGGCTGATCAACCTGCCCAACTGCTGGTTCCTGGGCTCGATCATCACCGTTGCCATCATCGGAGCGCTGGGGCTGGTCGAGGGGCGGGTGCCGGATGTGATCCTGGTGGTGGCGCAGGTCACCATCGGGGTCTCGATCGGCACGCAATACAAACACGAATTTCTGACGCGCCTGCTGCGGCTTCTGCTCTCGTCGCTGGTGACCGTGCCCTTTGCCCTGCTGGCGACCGGGGTCGTCGCCGCCCTCTATGCGCTGACGCTGGCGCTGCCGGTCTCGACCATGTTCCTGGCGCTGGCGCCCGCCGGGATTGCCGAAATGGCGTTGACCGGCAAGGTGCTCGGCCTTGATGCCGCGCTGATCACGGGCTTCCAGGTTGTTCGCATCCTGATGGTGACGCTCGGCGCCGCCGCGGCCTGCCGGCTGTTCGAGCGGCTCGTGCGCCACTAAGCGGGTTGTCTGAACCTGACTCCGGACTTGGCAAGCCGTGCCTTCATCTTAGGATCGGCGAGCGCGACATTGATCTCCTTGTTGAGCCTGTCGATCGATGGATTCTGTTTGACTTTCCGGCCTCACTCCTTGACTGTGTTAACCAAGGCAGCGCCCAGGGGGGGTATCCATGTTCACGCGTAACTCTTCCGCCGAGCCCGCACCACTCGATCCTCTCAAGCCGATTTCGAAAGCCGGTCCAAGCAGGCCACCTCAACTTCGCCACCCGGAGTCCGGCGAGGCGGGCAAGTCCGTAATCAGCAACGACCTCAAGATCATCGGCCAGGGACTCAAGATCATCAGCCGGGGCACGCTGCAGGTGGACGGCGAGGTCGAGGGCGACGTGGCTGGCGCCGAGATCATCATCGGCGAGCAGGGCAAGGTGACGGGCACCGTCGCCGCCGAGCGAGTGATCGTGCGCGGCAGGACCTCCGGGGTCATTCGCGCGATGACTGTGGCGCTGGAAGCCTCGGCACGCGTGGAAGGTGACATCCACCACATGTCGCTGGCCATAGAGGAGGGTGCCGAGTTCGACGGCAGATGCCGGCGACCTGCAAACGCCTCAGAGCTCCAGCCTGATTTGGACCCGCACAGCTAAGTCACCCGCGATCTGCGCCGCCTCGGCTGCTTGTACTCCTTGAGCCGCGGCATGATCTCCTTCGCCATCAGGGTGAGGCTGTCGACTGTGTCGGCGTGGCTGAGAAACCTGCGCCATGGCAGCAGGTTGCCGAGCCCGCCGGTCTACTCGATGAAATCCGTGATCTGCCGGTAGCACTAGTGCCCCGTTTCCGAAGTTCGTGATACACCGCAGCACACTCTGACACGAACTTCGGAAACAAAGGGGCACTAGCAACTCCATGATTCTAGTGTCGCTTTCGATTTGAAGTTCCTAGCAGAGTTTGCTGCAGGTAGTGTAGGAACTTCAATCGGCGGCACTGGTCGGGCGTGCCGCAAACCATCAGCACGGAATCGATGCGCATGTCGATGACGCGGCGGTCCTTGGTGAAGCTGCGCTCCGGCACGAAGCCTTGCATCAGGCGGGCGGTGTCTTCGACCGAGAAATAGCCGGATTCGAGCTCCCCGGGGTGCCGGTAAGCGATCTGTGCCTTGCGTCAGGCTTCCAGGCAAGCGGGAAAAGTGCCAATATTTACGACAGTTCGGGAGCCATCGGGGTAAATCCCGGATCTTATCCATGAGGGTCGCTCATGGATTAGGTGTGATGCGTGCTGAGAAGGGGGAGAGACATGTTTGGCAAATCCAACGGTCAATTACTCGATGAGCAGCTAGGCGTGGGGCCATCGCGCGAGACCAAGTTTGGTGGGGCGGTGGCGGAGCCACAAAACGCGGGCGTTGCACTGCAGCCGAGGGCAACACCGGAGACACTGGAAACAATCTCCACCCTCGGCCCAGGCATGGCGATTATCGGAAAAATTGACTGCCAGGGTACATTACACATCTTCGGTCGCATCCAGGGCGAGCTACGCGCCACAAATGTTTTGATCGGCAATGGTGCACAATTCGATGGCAACGTCATTGCGCAGGGCGTGACTATCGACGGCCGCCTAAAGGGAACTATCAATGCCACCCGCGTCAGCCTGCAGAGCAATGCTGTGGTCAACGGCGATATTTTTCATCGGGTATTGTCGATCGACGAGAATGCGCAGTTCGAGGGATTGTCGCGGCGGGTGGAGAACCCCACTGATGTAGCGACAACTGCCCTAAAATTAGATTGGGGTAAAGCCGAGCCTATTCGTACCGAAGAAAAAGCACCCTGGTGACCTACTCGATGGAACTTCGCGCGAAACTGTCAGCCGGTGGCCGGTTCATCACCGTCCTCTCGAAGTCGTTGCTCCGTCATGGCGACGGCCGACACGCGTTGAAGGAGCTGACTGTCGACATTCCGATTAGATCTTGGCCGTTGCGATCCTGACATTGAAAAATCGCGCCCTGAGCCCGGTGGTCGAGCGCTTCATCGAATGTGCGCGCGAGGTCGCCGGGTCAAAGGGAGCAAAAAAATAGCTATTGAAGAGGTAGGCGCTATGTCTCTTCATGGCCCGTTGCCGTCCAAGCTCTCCGTCCGGCTTCGGCGCCGTTCGGACGACGGGCGCGACCCGTCATCCGTTGGTGCCCTCCACGCCATCATGCTTAGCGCCATCAGGCTCAGCGCTGTTGAAGCGGGAGGCCGGGTGTCATAATGACAAGGCGCAATCCTGATAGCGAGGAGACGGGTATGGCGAAGAACGAGCAGAAGATCGGCTGGATCGGCATGGGCCGCATGGGCGCTCCCATGGCGGAGCGTCTGCTCAAGGCCGGCTATGATGTCTCGATCTGGAACCGGACCCGCGCGAAGGCCGAGCCGCTCGCCGCCAAGGGCGGCAAGGTGGTCGACAAGCTGTCCGACCTCGCCGGCGTCGATGTGCTGTTCTCGATCGTGTCGACCGGCAAGGACCTCAAGGAGGTCTATTTCGGCAAGGACGGCGTGGTCACCGGCCGCAACGGCAAGCTGCCGAAGATCTTCGTCGACTGCTCGACCATCGCGGTCGAGGATTCCGCCGACATTCGCGAGCAGCTCAAGGCGCTCGGCGCCGACTTCGTGGCCGCGCCGATCTCGGGCAACGCCAAGGTGATCAAGGCGGGGCGGCTCTCCTCGGTGATCTCCGGCGTCGATGGCGCCTGCAAGACCGTCATGCCGATGATGGAGGCGATCGCGCCGGCCGGCGTCTCCTATGTGGGCGAGGGCGAGCTCGCGCGCATCTGCAAGATCGCCCACAACGTGATGCTCGGCGTCGTGATCGAGAACCTGATCGAGATCACGCTGCTGGCCAACAAGATGGGCGTGCCGCGCCACGCCTTCCTGGCGTTCATGAACAACAGCGTCATGGGCTCGATGTTCACGCGCTACAAGTCGCCGGCGCTGGTCAATCTCGACTGGACCACGACGTTCACGCCGGAGCTGCTGCGCAAGGACATGGACTTGGGGCTGGGGCTGGGCCGCGAATGGGACGTGCCGATGCCGGTGACGGCGGCCGCGCGCGAGGTGCTGCAGAATCATTTCGGCGCCGCGACGCTGCAGAAGAATCCGGATGACTATCTGCAGAAGGACTTCGCAGCCCTGATGGAGACCATGGCGCTCGCGTCGGGCATGAAGCTCGAAAGCGAGAACAAGAACGTTCCGACCGGGCTGGAGAGCTGAAGGAGCGCGCCGCGATGCTCAGCGCAGAGAAGAACAATATCCTCACCCAGGTCGGCCCCGGCACGCCGATGGGCAACTATCTGCGGCGCTACTGGATGCCGATCGGCGGTGCGAGCGAGCTCGACACGAACTCGATCAAGCCGATCCGCCTGATGGGCGAGGACCTCGTCCTCTACAAGGATCTGGGCGGCCGCTACGGCCTCGTCGACCGGCACTGTCCGCACCGGCGCGCCGACCTCTCCTACGGCTTCGTCGAGGAGACCGGCATCCGCTGCAACTACCACGGCTGGCTGATGGACGAGGCCGGCCGCGTCATCGAGCAGCCCTACGACGACATCGTCCATCCCGGCCGCGGCAAGCGCTGTACCACCAAGGCCTATCCGGTGAAGGAATGCGCTGGCTTGCTGTTCGCCTATATGGGGCCGCAGCCGGCGCCGGAGCTGCCGGTCTGGGAGCCGTTCACCTGGGAGAACGGTTTCCGCGAGGTCGTGCTCTCGGACATTCCCTGCAACTGGTTCCAGTGCCAGGAGAACTCGTGCGATCCGGTGCACTTCGAATGGATGCACGAGAACTGGAACGTGCGCCTCAAGGGCGAGACCGCGCCCTATGCGGCGAAGCACCTCAAGCTGGTGTTCGAGGAGTTCGACTACGGGTTTGTCTACAAGCGGGTGCGCGAGGGCCAGCGCGAGGGCGACCCGGTCTGGACCATCGGCCGCGTCGCGCTCTGGCCGAACGGCTTCTATCTCGGCAATCACTTCGAATGGCGCGTGCCGATCGACGACGAGAATACGCTTAGCGTCTGCTGGTTCTTCATGCGGGTGCCGAAGGGCCGCGAGCCCTATGTGCAAGATAAGGTCCCGACCTGGGTAAGCCCGATCAAGGATGAGAGCGGGCGCTGGATCTCCAGCCACGTCATCAACCAGGACATCATTGCGTGGGTCGGGCAGGGCACGATTGCGGACCGCACCCAGGAGAACCTCGGCGCCAGCGACCTCGGCATCGCGATGATGCGCAAGCGCTTCTTCGACGAGCTCGATGCGGTGGCGAAAGGTGCCGAGCCGAAGGCGAGCGTGCGCAACCCGAATGTTGCGAAATGCATCGAGCTGCCCAACATCACCAAGAAGACCAGCGTCGAGGGGATCACGCTCGCGGAGCACGAGAACTATCCGCTCCTGCAGGTGCGCCTCAAGGGCTTTCGCCACTGCGCCGGCCAGCCGCCGGAGGTGCGCCGGGCGTTCGAGGAAGCGATGGGGATCGGTGGGAAGTAGCGAGTAGCGAGTAGCGAATGTCCTGTGGGTTCCTTGCCTGCCCCTATTCGCCACTCGCTATTCGCTATTCGCCCCTTACTGGCCTTCCGGCTTGAAATAGACATCGACCTTCATCCCGACCGCGAGCGGGCCGGGCTCGGCAAGATCGATCACCACCTCCACGACGTTGACGTCGGTCATGTTGCGCTGGCCGCGCAGGTTGATGCGGCCGGCATCGACGATCGGTGCGATCGAGGACACCTTGCCGGTGATCTCGCGGCCGCGGAAGGCGCTGGTGCGCACCATTGCCCCCTGTCCGATCTTGATGTCTCCAAAATCGCGCTCATCGACTTCCGCGCGCACGCGCAGCGCCGAGACGTCGCCCAGCACAATGAGCGGCTGTGCCGCCTGTGGGCTCGCCAGCTCGCCGACCCTGCCGTTGATCTGCAGCACGGTGCCGTCGATGGGGGCGCGGATCATCAGCTTCTCAAGCGCCGCTTCCGCCGTCGCGAGCTCGGTGCGCGCGATATTGAGCTGACCGTCGGTCGCGACCGGCAGCGGGACGCTGCTGTCGGTCAGCAACCGGTGAAGGTCGGCCCGCTCCCGCTTGAGGCGCTCCTGCGCCCGCGCATAGGCGGCGCGGGCCGCCTCGACGTCGCCGGCGGAGCCGGTGCCGGCGCGTCTTGCGATCGAGGCCGTATCAATCGCGGCGCGCGCGTCCACCACCGCCCGTTCCGCATCCGAAACCAAATCCTCGGATCGCCGCCGGTCGGCGGCCCGGTTCGAGGCCGTCTGATCGTTGCGCGCACGCCGGCGCATCGCAACCTGGGCGTCCGCAGTCGCCAGCCGGGTCCGGACCTCCTCGTCCTGCAGTCGGATCAACAGCTCGCCGGCAAACACCTTGTCGGTCGGCTTGACCAGAAGCTCGCCGATCGCGCCCACGACCGGGGCCATCATCTTGATCTCGCCCGACCATGGCTCGACCCGGCCGGGCGCGACCGCCTGCCATCGCCTGGGATCGTCGCCCGCCCCGCCGCGCGGATTATCCTGCGCGAGAATCTTGGGAGCCAAAACGCCTGCAGTCGCGCCGAGCAGGAGCAGGCCTGCAGCCATGGGAATCAAGGTTTTCCATTGCATCGTGATCTTCGCGGCCACCGTCATCGCTGCATCCGTTTGCGCTTGGTCTTGATGCTGTCTTCTTCTTCAATACCGTGCGCCTCGTCAATGCTGCCGTCTTCGCTGACGTTCCTCTCCTCGCCGCTTCGCTCTCCGCCACCTCGCTCTTCACCGACGATACATCCGTCCTCGATGTGGATGATGCGCTGGGCAAACGGCACTATACGCGGATCATGGGTCACCACCAATACCGCGCGCGTCGGATCCTTGGCGATCCGCGCCAGCACCTCCATGATGGCATGCCCGTTCTTGCTGTCGAGCGCCGCGGTCGGTTCATCCGCGAGGATGATCGGTGCGTTGCCGACGATCGCGCGCGCGATCGCAACGCGCTGCTGCTCGCCGCCTGAGAGCTCGCGGGGAAAGGACTTTGTCTTGTGCGCCAGCCCGACGGTTGTGAGCGCTTCCTTCGCTCGCGCCACCGCCTCTCGACCGTGCTCGCCGCGGACGTCCAGCGCCAGCCTGACATTGTCGAGCGCGGTCAGCGTCGGAAACAGGTGATAGGATTGAAAGATGAACCCGATGTGATTGCGCCTGAGCTTGGCCAATTCCTCGGGCCCGGCCCCCTTGGTGGAATGGCCGCAAATCCGGACTGTGCCCTCGGTCGGAGTCATCATGCATCCAAGCACGGACAGAAGCGTGGTCTTGCCGCTGCCAGAGGGGCCCATCAGCAGCGTCAGCTCGCCCGGAGCGAGTGACAAACTCACGCCCTTGAGGGCGCGCACCTCGCCCGCGCCCACGCCCAGAACCTTGACGACGTCGGTGGCCTCGAGCACGGCCCCGGTGCCTTCCTGGACAGCGATCGCGTGAATGGTCATCGCGTGAACACCATGGCGGGATCGATGCGCATCACCTTGACGATGGCGGAAATCGCCGAGGTCACGCACATGAATACGGTGAGCGCGAACAGGACGACCGTCAGGCCGGGCGTCATCAGGATCGGCAGCGCCGACTCGGCGGTCAGATGCACGATGACAAACCCGATCGAAGCCGCGATGGTGAATCCAATGAATGCGTTGAGCAGCGCCTGCCAGATGATCACCGTGTGGATGTAGCGTCCCGACGATCCGATCGCGCGCAGTGTCGCAAACTCGTTGATGTGATCCTTGGTGCTGGAATAGAGCGTTTGCGCCACGATGACGGTGCCGACGATCATGCCCAGGAGCGCGCCCGCGAACAGGGCGGCGCCGGCGCCGGTATCGAACAGCCAGAATGTACGACTGCGCTCATGGAACTCGGCCTGGGTGAGCACTTCAACGTCGGTCAACGTCGTCCGCAGCCGCGTGCGAATGTTGTCGATATCCGCGTTCGGAGCCAGATGGACAAGGAGGAAGGTGGCCTTGGCAGCCGACGTGCCGGTATAGGCCCGCGCGCGGTCGAGCGACGTGAACACGTAAGGAGTGGTGGTGAACGAGCGAATGCCCTTCGTCACCGCCACCACTTCAACCTTCTGCTCGCGGATCTCGGCGATCGAGCCAACCCCCGTGACGCCAAGACGCTCGAAGTAGGTCTGGTCGACCGCGACCGTGTTGGGAATCGAGAGTGACTCGATGCTGCCAGCGATCACGTTCCAGGGATGGAGCCCGGGCGCCCTCACATCATAACCGATGATGAACACTGGCGTCGCTCCGCCGCCCGGCAGCCGCCACTCCGCAAACCCGATCACCACCGCGGTCACGTCGGTCACGCCGTTGACCGACAGGGCGGCAAATCGCTTGCGCTCATCGAGCGGGGAGGGGTCCTCGAAGCTCTTGGTCCCGGTCGGCATGATCCAAAGGTCGCCCGAGGCGTGGTCGATCATGGTCGTCACCATGCGCCCGAACCCGAGATAGAGGCCGAGTTGCACAGTCACGAGCACGATCGAGAAGACGATCCCGATCACGGTGGCGACGAAGCGCAGCCGGTCGTGAAACAGATTCCGCCGGGCAAGCTTGAAAGCCAGCGATGCGAATAGCTGTGACATGACGGTCATGCGGCTATGACGCCTTGGCCAGCGCGCGACCATCATTGCCGATCAGGCGCGACCCGAACGGGATGCTGCGCAGGGTTGCGGTGGTCGCCCAGCTCATGAGCAACGTGCCGGCGAACACCGTCGCTGCCTTGGCGATGGCGGGCATCGCCACGCCAAGCATGGCATATTGGAGCCAGACGACGAACACGTAGTGCACGAGATACATGCCGTAGGCGTTCTCCGACAGGCTGTCGAGGATCCGTCTGCGGCGGGTGGCGAAGCGTAGCGCCAGCGCGAGCACAACCATGCCGCCGCCCGCACAGGCCAGAACGAAGCCGAGGGCCGAGCCAAACAGCAGCGCAAGATGCGGGTGATCCGTCCCCATGATCAAGGCGGTCGGAGCGATCCACAGCAGGAACGTCACCGCCGCGGTCGCGACCCAAAGCGGCCAGCGTCGCGCCAGGAGACCGTCCGTTGCCAGCAGGCCGCGATCGAGGCCGTAGTGCCCGACCGCGATGCCGGCAAAGAAATAGACCAGGTAATGGAGCGGGCGGCTCCACTGGAACGCAAATGGGCCGAGTTGGAACCATGACCAGGGCGAATAGATGAGGGCGAGCGGGATATAGGCAGCCGCTGAAGCTGCCGTCAGCGCGAGGTAGAACCGCGCCGGATGGGCGCCCGTCCAAGCCGCCCAGCGACCGAGCGTGTCGCCGGTGCCGGGAGCAAAGCGGTGGAGCGCCGCGGCCAGGATGTTCAATGCCAGAAGCTCCCACAGGAACCACTGAGGTCCGCACGGCCAGAACGGCAGCGCTGTCCATTGCTGCCAATAGTCCTCAACGCTGGGCTCGGGGGTCGTCGCGAGATAGGCCGGATAGAGAGCGATCGGCATCAGGATGAACACCGCCGGGATCAGCGGCAGACCCAGCCGCAGCAGCCGGTCCGACAGGAACGGCCCGCTGCCCTTGCGCGTTAGACTTACCCATACGAACAGGCCCGAGAGGAAATACATCAGCGACATCAGATAGACGTCATGCCAGGCGCAGAACAGGTCGAAGCCCAGCCAGCGCTGGCTGTCGATGATGGGCGACGCTTCCCATTCGTAGGGTGGAGCATCGAACCGGCGCGCTGCAGCCGGCAGCGAATCGAGGTAGGCGAGGGCCGAATGGAACGCCAGCACGATCAGGATGACGACCGCGCGCAGATTGCTGAGCGCCAGACTGGTCTTAGACATTCAGCCTCCCGCCGGCGGGCTGATGCGATGGATCGGCGCAGGATCGATGGCGCGCATGGTCGCGGCGCTTTGTCGCCTGCCGCACCGCCGGCCCGAGATTGGCCGGCCCGCAAGGCGGCGGATTCGCGAATCAATATAGGCTTCTGGGGCCAATGGTGCCGGATTCCTCAGCGCGTGCCTGACACGGCAAAGACGTTCCGATTTGAGACGACCCACTATGACGCTTGATCGCGTGGTACAACGTTCGCCTCGCCAAGTCCATTGGCGAGTTCCCCGCCTCCGTGAAATGGCCATATTGCGGAGCGATGGCGTCTTGGTATTGAGATGGAAGGCCGAAGGGATATCGCATTGAGCAAACCATTGGCATGGCTGGGCATAGCGGGTCTCGCGGCGCTGGCCGTCGCGACGCCGCTTCCTGCCGCGGCCCAAGACCCCACCGTTCTCGGGCTATGGCAGAAGCTCGATGAGTCCAACCAGCCGATTGTCTGGTTCCTGTTCGTGGAGCGCAGCGGCGTTTATGAGGGGGCAATCGCCAAGCTGTTTCCCCGACCGAGCGACGAGCCCAATCCGATCTGCAATCGCTGTGTGGGCGACCGCCAGAACGCGCCGCTTCTCGGGCTGTCCTTTGTGCGCGGCATGCGGCGGAATGGCTTGAAATACGAAGAGGGCAACATCCTCGATCCGCGCGACGGCAAGGTCTACAACGCCATCATGACGCTGAGCCCGGACAGCCAGACGCTGACCGTGCGCGGCTATCTCGGCATCCCATTGCTCGGCATGGACGAGTCCTGGCAACGGCTGCCCGAGAGCGCGATGGGCCAGCTCGATCGCACGGTGGTCGCCAAGTATTTTCCGTCCGGGCAGAATGCGCCGGCGGGCAAGGGCCGTCCCGACAGCCCCAAGTCGAAGTCGAAGCAGCCCTGACGCCTTAGTCGCAGCTCCAGCCGCTCAGCCCCTACCGAGAAACCGGCGGAACCAAGCGCCGTCACGACTGTTTGATCAAAATCGGACGCATTAAGGCGCGTTTTGCCACACTTGCATCCGACGAATCAGATTCACGTATCGCAGCTGATTCGTGTGAGCGCTTGGGGGCGCTGGACTGGGAGGGTGGGATGCTGGACGGCAGTCGCTATTTCGCGGAGTTTCCCGAGGAGAATCCAGACCGGGTGCCGCTGAACCCAACGGTCCTCTGCGCGCTGGTCGCGCTTGAGCGGGAGATCACCCGGCTCGTCAAGACCGACACCACGACCGAGACCGCAGGTGGCAGCGTGCCTTGCGACAGCCCGAACGGCTGAGAGCGATGGAAGTGACCACCATAGGCGCAATTGATTAAGGCAGATCGCAGCATACGCGCGCGCTATCGATTTCTTGCAAGTCGCGTCGCAACCTCCAGGCGGAGTCTGACGTACCTCCATGCAAGTGATGGAGGCTCGCATGACCGTCTTGACCCTTGCGCTTCGCCTGTCCGTGCTGATGCTGGTGTTCGGCGGTC
>Ga0209683_10000509_pt1 | contig 15163 bp, 18 predicted proteins | sample DOMMetBare2Fresh_FD_187474 | JGI IMG/M metagenome (GOLD analysis project Ga0209683, IMG submission 187474) | Wetland sediment microbial communities from St. Louis River estuary, USA, under dissolved organic matter induced mercury methylation -... | ecosystem: Environmental > Aquatic >... | reverse complement strand
CCGATGCTCGCCATCGACCTGACCGGCAAGCGGGCCCTGGTGGCCGGCGTCTCCGACGACGGCGGCTTCGGCTTCGCCATCGCGAAATCGATGGCGGAGGCGGGCGCCACGATCTGCGTCGCCAGCTGGCCCCCGGCGCTCGGCATCTTCACCAAGCTGCTCGAGCGCGGGAAGATGGACGAGTCGATGCGGCTGAGCGACGGGCGGAAGCTGGAGTTCGAGCGGATCTACCCGCTCGACGCGGCGTTCGATACGCTGGCAGAGGCGCCCGAGGACGTCCGCGAGAACAAGCGCTACCAGGACCTGGGCGATTTCAGCGTGCGGGGAATGACCGAGCGGATCCGGGCGGACTTCGGCAAGGCGGGCCTCGACATCGTGGTGCACAGCCTCGCCAACGCGCCGGAGGTGAAGTCGCCGCTGGTGGACACCAGCCGGCAGGGCTATCTCGCCGCGGTGGGGGTGAGCGCCTACAGCAACATCAGCCTCGTGCGGCATCTCGCCCCGCTGATGCGGCCGCACGGGGCGTTTCTCTCACTCAGCTTCATGGCGGGCGAGCGGGTGATCCCCGGCTACGGCGGCGGGATGTCGTCGGCCAAGGCGGCCCTCGAGGCCGACACCCGGACACTGGCCTTCGAGGCCGGGCGCCGCTGGGGCGTGCGGATCAACGCGATCTCGGCGGGCCCCTGGGCCTCGCGCGCCGCGACGGCGATCGGTTTCATTGACGCCATGATCAAGTACGCCGCCGCCAACTCGCCCCTCCCGCGCCCCATCGACGCCAGCGACGTGGGCCACACCGCCGCCTTCCTGTGCAGCCCGCTCGCCTCGGCGATCACCGGCAGCGTGGTCTACGTTGACAACGGATTCCACGCCATGGGCATGGCGGTGCCGCGCGGCTACGAGTCACCCTGAACAGCCGACCGATGCCCGACGAGCTGCTGTCCCATGCCGACGGGGCCGTGCACCGGCTCACGATCAACCGGCCCGCGCGCCGCAACGCCCTGATCCCGGACCTTGCCCGGGCCATCGCCCTCGAGCTCGACCGGATCGGGGAAGCCGGCCGGGCGGATCTCGTGGTGCTGCGCGGCGCGGGCGGGCACTTCTGCGCCGGCCTCGACCTGCACTGGTTTCGCGGCCTGGGCACCACCCCCGGCGCGTCCACGCTGCAGCACGGCCTCGCTGATTTCCAGGCCGCGGTGCTGGGCGTGATCCGCTGCCCGGTCCCCGTCCTCGCCGTCATCGAGGGCACCGCCGCCGGGTTCGGGCTCGACCTCGCGCTGGCCTGCGATCTCAGGCTCGCCTCCGCCAGCGCCAGCTTCACCTCCGCGTTCGCCAACGTTGGCCTGGTTCCCGACGGCGGCTCCACGTTCACCCTGCCGAGGCTGGTGGGGACGGGGCGAGCGCTCCGGCTCCTGCTCGCGGGCGAGACCATCGACGCCGGCCGCGCGCAGGCCGTCGGCCTCGTGGACCAGGTCGTGGACGCCGCGGCCCTCGAGGCCGAGGTGGCCGCCTTGGCCGATCGCCTCACCGCGGGCGCCGCGTCGAGCGTCCGTGCCATCAAGCGGCTGGTCCGGGCCCAGGAGCTGGGGGCGCTCGAGCAAGCGCTCGCGGCCGAGGGAGCCGCACAGCTCGAGGCGCTCCAGGGCGGCGAATTCCGCCGGCGGCTCGAGGCGTTCGCGGCGCGGCTCGCGGCTCGGGCGGAGACTCCGTGAGCGGAGACTCGGTGAGCCGGGACGCCGTGAGCGGACCGGACGGCGGCATTTTCCGACCGGATCTTCTCGCGGGCCGCGTCGCGCTCGTCACGGGCGGGGGGACCGGGATCGGACTCGGCATCGCCTCGTGTCTCTCGGCCGCGGGCGCCGCCGTGGCCATCGCCAGCCGCAAGCCGGAGCATCTCGAGCCGGCCGCCGCCGAGCTCCGACGCCGCGGCGCGCGGGTGAGCACCGTGGAGGCCAACGTCCGCGAGCCCGAGGCCGTGACCCGCATGGTGGAGCGGGTGGCCGGGGAGCACGGGCGCCTCGACATCCTGGTCAACAACGCCGCCGGCAACTTCTACGCGCCGTCGGCCACGCTCTCCCCGAATGCCTGGCGCGCGGTCGTCGAGACGGATCTCTACGGCAGCTTCTACTGCGCCCAGGCGGTCTATCCGGTCATGAAGGCGCAGGGTGGCGGACGGATCGTCTCGATCTCGATGACGCTCCACTACCGGGGGTGGCCGCTGATGGCGCACGCTACCGCCGCGAAGGCCGGCGTGGATGCGCTCACTCGCACCCTGGCGCTCGAGTGGGCGCCGGACCGGATCACGGTCAACGCGGTGGCCCCGGGGCCGATCCCGACCGAGGGGGTGAAGCGGGCGTTCACGCCCCCCGACGCGCGCGCGCCGGACGTCTTCCGCATGGACGAATACGCCACCCGCGCCATCCCCCTCGGCCGGTGGGGCACGCCCGAGGATGTGGGCCAGATGGTCACCTTCCTCGCCGGCCCGGCCGGTGAGTGGATCACCGGAGCGATCTTCGTGGTGGACGGCGGTTCGTGGCTCGCAGGCGGGAGGCCCTGACATGTTCCTGGGACACTACGGCGCGGCGTTCGCCCTCAAGCGGGCGGAGCCCAAGATCTCCCTCGGCACGCTCTTCGTGGCCGCGCAGCTGGCCGACCTGCTCTGGGGCGCGTTCCTGCTCCTGGGCTGGGAGCACGCGCGCATCCTGCCCGACGAGAATCCGCTCCTGACCCTCCAGTTCTACGACTATCCCATCTCCCACAGCCTGGTGGCGGCGCTCGGCTGGGGGATCGCGGCCGCCGCCCTCTACTACTCCTGGCCGACGCGCGACACCACCCGGCACTGGCAGGCGTCCGCGATCGTCGGCGCCGCGGTCGTGTCGCACTGGCTCCTCGACCTGGTGGTCCACGTTCCCGACCTGCCGCTGGCGGGGAACGACTCACCCAAGCTCGGGTTTGGTCTCTGGCATCACCTCGGCCTGAGCGTGGCGCTGGAGCTGCTCGTGCTCGGAGCGGGCATCACGATCTACATCGCGCGACGCTCGCGCCGGCATCCGGTCCGGCCCGTGCGATTGAGCCTGGTGGTGCTCCTCCTGGTCGGCACTTATCTGGCCTCGGTGCTGGGGCCGCCGCCGCCCAGCATCCCGGTGGTCGGGGTGGCTGACATCCTCTTCATCCTCGCTCTGGGAGCGCTCGCCGCGTGGGCGGATCGCGCGGCCACGCCGGACCAGGTCGCGGCCACCGCCCGTTCGGCGAAATGACCGTGGACCGCCTTTTCTTCGGTTTGGGCGCGGTGTCCGCCTTCCTCTCGGTGGCGGCCGGAGCGTTCGGCGCGCACGCGCTCCGCACGCGCCTCTCGCCCGAGCTGCTGGCCGCGTTCGAGACCGGCGCCCGCTACCAGATGTATCACGCGCTCGGCCTCATCGCCGCGGCCGGGGCGGCGGCGCGCTGGCCCGGCGCCTTCCCCCAATGGGCCGGATGGCTCTTCGTCGCAGGCACCGTGCTGTTCTCGGGCAGCCTCTATGCCCTCGCGCTCTCCGGCGTGCGATGGCTGGGGGCGATCACGCCGCTCGGGGGCGTGGCCTTCCTGGTGGGGTGGATCTGCCTGGCCCTGGCGGCGCGGCAGAGATAGCGCGGGATGCGTGCGGCGCCATCCAACGACGGTATCGGCATGACGACGACCGCCTACCGGCGACTCCTGGAGCAGCTGAACGACTGGTTCGACCGGGGACGGCTCGATGCGGGCGGCGTGGTCCCGTGCCGCGGCGGGTGCAGCGCGTGCTGCCACGGCCCGTTCGACATCTCGGTGGCGGATGCGGAGCTCATCGACATCGCCGTCAGCCGGCTGCCCCACGCGGTGAGAACGGAGGTGGTGGGGCGGGCGAGCGACCTGCTCGCCAAGATGCGGGCGCTCGAGCCGGCATGGCCGGCGCCCTATGCGGTGGATGCCCTGGGTGAGGCACGCTTCGACCGTCTGACCGAGGCGCTCGCCGCCGAGCCCTGCCCGCTGCTGGACCGCGCCGGAGGCTGCCGCATCTATGCCGACCGCCCGCTGGTCTGCCGGATGATCGGCCTGGGCATGCGCACGCCGGCGGGCCGGGGCATCGAGAACGCCTGTCCGATCCAGGATCGCTTTCCCGGCTACGCCGATCTGGAGCCGGTGCCGTTCGATCTGGAGTCGTTCGAGGAGGTGGAGGCGGAGTGCCTGCGGGCGGCGGCAGCTCGGCGCTTCGGCGACCCGCAGCGGAGCGACTTCGAGACGACCATCGCCGCGGCGGTCGTCGGGGGTGTCGCTCTCGGGTCACCCTGAGCGAAGCGAACGGGCTCAGGGTGACTCACGCGCCGCCCGCCCTCCGAGTCACTTGCTCTCCTTCGCCCACAGCAGGAACAGCACCCCGATCGCCAGAAACATCCACAGATTCCCCGGCACCCACATGAGCAGGCCGCCGAGCTTCTGGTCGTCGAGCGGCGAGAGGCCCCACGTACGCGGCGCCGCGGTGTACCACGGGTACAGCACGTCGCCGCTCACCGTGATGAGCGCCCCCACGAGCTGCATCGGGATCCCGACCAGGAAGAGATAGAGCATCCCGAGTCCGTAGCCGAGCCGGGGCAGCTCCGGCGCCGGGCTCATCACCGGCCACCAGAGCAGCGTCGCCGCCGCCATGAACATCAGGTGGGTGGCGATGTGAACGTCGTGGTTCCGCATCATCAGATCGTAGTACGGCGCCAGATGCCACACGGCGATCGTGAGGCTGTAGACGACCGCGGCCGTCACCGGGTGCGTCAGCGCTCGCGCGACGCTCAGCGCCCCGGGCCGGCGGAGCAGCGGCTCGAGCAGCCAGCCCGGCGTCCCCAGCAGCAACAGCGGAGGGAACAACAGGGTCAGCAGCAGGTGCTGCAGCATGTGGACGGAGAAGAGGTAGTAGTCGCTGAGGTCGTGCATCGGCCCGTTGAGCGAGACCAGCAGCACGAGCAGCGCCCCGCAGAACGAGGCCACCTTCCAGCGCGGGACGGGCGGCAGGTTGCGCCGCCGTCGCCGCGGCCCGATCCCATAAAAATACAGGGCACCGAGAAGCGCGGTGCCCAGGAAGACGCTGGGGTGCAGCGACCAACTCCACTCGAACGGGGTGGTGGGCCGCGGCCGCTCGTCGAGCAGCGGCGCGAACGGCAGCAGGGTCACCCGGAGCGCGCGAAGGCGAAGTGGTAGGCGTTGAGCACGATCAAAGCCGCGATCACCACGATGGCGATGATCAGCGGAAAGACGAACACGCCGGAGAACAGGCGGTGGTCCTGCTTCAGGTGCATGTAGAACATGGCCACGAGGGCGAACTTGGCCGCCGAGAGGAGCAGCAGCACCGGCACGAAGAACGGCTGGAGCGCCTGCCCGCCCGCACCGGCGTGCCCGCCGTAAGTGAACTCGTACAGCCCGACCTCGAGCGCCGTGAGCACGAAGAGGAGGATGCCGATCTTGACGTAGACCGCCGCCTTCGGGTGCGGGTGCTCGGGCGCGGTGGTGGAAGCGTGGGCGTCCATGCGTTCGGCCCCTACTTGATCAGGTAGACGACGGGGAAGATCACGATCCAGACCACGTCCACGAAGTGCCAATAGAGCGCGGCGATCTCGAGATTGAGCGACTTGGCCGGCGTCAGCTTGCCCCGCCAGGCCTCGATCCAGAGGGTGAGCAGCCAGACCACGCCCAGCGTGACGTGGGTGCCGTGGAAGCCGGTCAGCGTGAAGAAGCTCGCGCCGAACAGGTTGGTCTTGAGCGTCAGCCCCCGGTGCACGAAGTGGGTGAACTCGTAGACCTGCATCCCCACGAAGAAGAACCCGCAGAAGAGCGTGGCGGCCAGCCACACGAGCAGCCCGTTCCGGTTGCCCCGCTGCGCGTTGGCCAGCGCGAGCACCACGAAGAGGGAGCTGAACAGCAGTAGCGCCGTGCCCATCGTGACGAGCGGGATTTCGATGATCGGCTCGAACGCCTGGCCGCTCGGCGAGGTCCAGGCCTCGTGCGGGAACGGGCCCGGCCCGCTCAGCCAGGTCTGCTTGTGGACCAGGTAGTTCGAGATCAGCGTGGCGAAGAACAGGCACTCGGACCCGATGAAGGTCCAGATGGCCAGCTTCCGATTGTCGAGCCCCGTCGAGGTCTCGAGGTGCACGGCGTGCGCGTGGTCGGACAAGATGGCTCTCCTCAGCCCGCGGGCTCGAACGCCCAGTTGTACACCCCGAAGAACAGGATCGACACTCCCGCCACGATGCCCCACGGCCCGACGATGTGGGCGGTCATCAGCCCGACCATCAGCCCGCCAAGCCCGACGGCGGCCACCAGCGGCCAGATCGACGGGTTGGGCAGGTGGATGCCCGCGCCGCTCACCCGCGGCGGCTCCGGCAGCGGTCCGCCGCGCTCGCGCTTGGCCTCCCACAGCGCATCACGCCCGTGCACCGTGGGGATCTCGGCGAAGTTCCACTCCTGCGGCGGCGAGGGGATCGCCCACTCGAGGGTGGCGCCGTCCCACGGATCGGCCGGCGCGTTGCGCGGGCCGCGCGCCGTCTTGAAGATGTTGTACAGGAACACGACGAACGAGAAACCGAGGATGAGCGATCCGACCGTCTCGACCTGGTTCAGCGCCTCGAACCCGAGCCCCTCGGGATAGGTGTAGACCCGGCGCGGCATGCCGTTCAGCCCGAGGATATGCATCGGGAAGAAGGTCAGGTTGAAGCCGATCAGCATCAGCCAGAAGTGGACCTTGCCGAGCGTCTCGTCCAGCATCCGGCCGAACATCTTAGGCCACCAGTAGTAGGCGCCGGCCGTGAGGCCGAAGATGCTGCCGCCGAACAGCACGTAATGGAAGTGCGCCACGATGAAGTAGGTGTCGTTCTGCTGCAGGTCGGCCGGCGGCGAGGCGTGCATGACCCCGGAAAGGCCGCCGATGATGAACATCGCGATGAAGCCAAGCGCGAAGTACATCGGGACGCGGTACTGGATCGAGCCGCCCCAGATCGTGCCCATCCAGTTGAAGACCTTCACACCCGTGGGGACCGCGATCAGCATCGTCGTCAGCGAGAAGAACGTGTCCGCGATCGGGCCCATCCCCGTCGTGAACATGTGGTGGCTCCACACGCCGAAGCCGAGGAACGCGATGAACGCGCCCGAGAACACCATCGCCGCGTAGCCGAACAGCGGCTTCCGCGAGAACACCGGCAGGACCTCGGAGATGATCCCGAACGCCGGCAGAATCAGGATGTAGACCTCGGGGTGCCCGAAGATCCAGAACAGGTGCTGCCACAGCAGCGGGTCGCCGCCGCCCGAGGGCACGAAGAAGTGGGTGCCGAAGAAGCGGTCGAACATCAGCAGGATCAGCGCCACCGTGATGACGGGGAACGCCAGCAGCAGCAGCACCTGGGTGATGAAGCTCATCCAGACGAACATCGGCATGCGCATGAGCTTCATGCCCGGGGCGCGCATGTTGAGGATGGTGACGAAGAAGTTCACCGCCGCCGCCAGCGACGCGACGCCAAGGATCTGGAGGCCGAGCGTCCAGAAGTCCACGTTCATCCCGGGCGAGTATTGCCGCGACGTCAGGTTGGCGTAGCCGTACCAGCCCTGATCCGGCGCCGCCCCGAAGAGGAAGCTGCTGTTGAGAAACAGGCCGCCCAGCAGGAATACCCAGTAGCTGAAGGCGTTGAGCCGGGGAAACGCCACGTCCCGCGCGCCGATCATCAGCGGGATCAGGAAGTTGAAGAACATGGCACTGAGCGGCATGATCGCGAGGAAGATCATGGTGGTGCCGTGCATGGTGAACAGCTGGTTGTACGTCTCCGGCGACAGGAACGTGTTGTTCGGCGATCCCAGCTGGATGCGCAGCAGGATGGCCTCGATTCCGCCCAGCAGGAAGAAGAAGAACGCGGTCGCCCCGTAGAGGATCCCGATGCGCTTGTGGTCGACCGTGGTGAGCCAGCTCCACAGGCCGGTCGGCTCCGCGTGGCCCGCGGTGGCGTGCGCTCCGTGCTGGTCGAGTGCGGTGGTTGCCATACGTGCCCTGTTATTGGTGAGCGCGGAGGTAGGCGACGAGCGACTTGGCGTCTTCGGCCGACACGCCGAGGTTGGGCATCAGCACGCCCACTTTCATCGCTTGCGGGTTCTGGATCCACTGGCCCAGCGTCTCGTCGGTGTTCTTGAAGCTCCCGGCTCCGATGTAGGAGCGGGCGCCGACGTTGGCGAGGTTCGGGCCCAGCATTCCCTTCGGCGCGTTGTAGGCGGTGAGCGAATGACAGCCCAGGCATCCCTTGGCCTGGAACAACTTCTCCCCCGCGGCGTACTGCGGGTCCTGCGCGGCAGCGGGGGCGGCGGCCTTGGCCGAGTCGGCGGGTCCGCCCGCCTGCTGGAGCGAGGCGCCCACGCTCGCCACCTTTACCGAGTCGCCCGTGGCCGGGGCCACGGCGGCCGGCGGCGGCTTCGGGCCGAGCGTCTGCATGTGCGCCACCCAGGCCTGGAAATCCTCCGTCGTTTGCGCCCTCACCCGAAACGCCATGCGCCCGTGCTGGATGCCGCAGAACTCGGCGCACTGCCCCGGATACTCACCCGCCGCCTCGGCCTTGAACCAGAGGCGGGTCTCCCGGTTGGGGAACACGTCCCGCTTGCCGGCGAAGCGCGGGGGCCAGAAGCTGTGGACCACGTCGACGGTGCCCATGTGGAACGACACCGTCTGGCCGACCGGGATGTGCACCTCGTTGGCCGTGGTGATGTTGAGGTCGGGGTAGCGGAACTCCCACCACCACTGATGGCCGATGACCTCGACCTTGAGCGCATCGGCGCCGGGCCGCGCGTTGGTCTCGAAGATGCCCCGGACCGTGGGGACCGCGATGGCGGCCAGGATCAGCGCCGGGATGAGTGTCCAGACGATCTCGATCGTGGTGTTGCCGTGCACCTGCTGCGGCTCGGGGTCGCCCGGCTTCCCGCGGAAGCGGAAGATCGCGTAGAGCAGCGCACCTTCGACCAGCACGAAGACGCCGAACGCCCAGTAGAGCGTCTTCGTCTGGACGTCATCGCCGATTCTCGCGAAGTCCGAGAGGGGCCGGAGCGCCGTCTGCGCGTAATGCTCGGGGCTGCAGGCACCCACGAGCAGGACGAGCAAAGGGAGCACAGGGGCCCACCGGCGGAGAGGCCGGAGGGCAGCGGTCCGAAGGAGCATTACACAACCATCCTGTTGGCGAGGATCGATGCTCACACCACGGGGGAGTCGCGCCGCCGCAGTTTACGGCGTCCGACGCTGATCGTCAAGGAACTCTTTGACCGACTCGAGTCACCCTGAACAAGGTGAAGGGGGCCTTGCCTGGTCATGCCCGCTTCACGGAGCCTGCCCTGAGCGCAGCGAAGGGCTCGGGGTCACTCGGTGACTCCCAAGCACCCGCCCCGGCCCTTCACCGGATCACCCGGTCGAACGGCACGGCCCCCTCCACCGGATAGCTGAAGTGCCACCATTCCCGGTCGTAGTTGCTGAACCCTTCCGACTCCATGATCCTGACCAGGATCTGCCGGTACCGCAGCACGCGGCCCTCCGCGTTCGCCGTGTGGGCGGCCTCGGTGAAGGTGTCGAACGGCGTGCCCATGGGGACCTCGGTGCCGGTTACGAGGTCCACCAGCGTGAGGTCCACCGCCACGCCAAGATTGTGGCGGCTGCGGCGCGCGATGTATCCGCTGTCGAGCAGCGCTCCCCGTCCCGTCCGCTTCGCCCACTCCACCATGGCCAGCGTCGCGCGCAGGGGCCGATAGCCGTCGAAGACGCGCAGCCCGAGGCCACCGGTGCGAAGCCGCCGCTGAACGCGGGCCAGGGCGGCCGCCACTTCGCGCCGGAGCAGGATCCGTGACGCCTCGTACCCAGGCAGCGGCGCGCCGGTGAAGTTGTTCATCGTGGCGTAGCGGGCGTCCACCTGGATCGTCGAGTCCACCGCTCGCACGTCCACCAGCAACGAGTCCGCGAGGGCGTCCGGGCCCACCGGCAGGGACGGCGCTTCGACGGAGGTTGCGGCAGAGGGAGCCACCTGGGCGGCCGCGGACGTCACCAGCGTCGCCAGCGCGAGGATCGCCCGACTCGGAATCCGGAGCAACCCGGCGGAAGCTGCGGGGCCACCCCATAAGGTGCCCTGGCGCAATACGTTACGTTTCTTCACATTTCGCACTCGCCGTCCCGGTTGTATCTTGCATACCTTATGTTCCACCCTCGCCCTGGGCGCCACCGCCCGGGGCCGAATGTTCTTTTGCGTCCGGTCGGCCATGATCCGTGAAATGCGCGAGAAGCTGAGCCGCGAGATCGACCAGCTCAGCCATGAGTTGAACATCCTGCTTCCGCAGGCGATCGCCCAGGCCGTCGAGCTGGGCGACCTGCGGGAGAATTCGGAATACAAGTCCGCCCTCGAGCGCCAGCAGTTCGTACAGGCCCGGCTGGGCCAGCTGCACCAGCGCCTGAATCAGTTGAGCCAGCTGGCCAACGCCGAGACCCCGACCGACCGGGTCGGGCTCGGCTCGCGCGTCACGGTGCTGGACCTCGAGACCAACGACACCGACACCTACATGGTGGTGCTGGCGGAGATGATCGACATCGACGATGGCCACATCTCGCTAGCCTCGCCCCTCGGCCGCGCGCTCTCCAACCGGCGGGTGGGTGACGAGATCAGCCTGCGGCTGCCGACCGCAATGCGACGGATCCGGATTCTCGAGCTGATAACCGTCCACCAGGCCAACGGCAACGGCACTTCGGGGAACGAGTGATGGAGTTCCCCAAGAAGCAGCTGCTCGTCGTCGGCGACCGGGTACTGATCACCGCCGAGGAGGGGGACGACCGGACCCGGGTGGGGCTGTACCTGCCAGCCACGGCGCTGGACGCCCAGCAGGTGCAGACCGGCCTCATCGTCGTCACGGGTCCAGGAACGCCGGTCGCCGACCTGAGCTCGCTCGACGAGGAGCCGTGGAAGGTGGACGCACGCGAGAACCCCAACCGCGGTATGCAGGCGCGCGTCGGCGACCACGCCATCTTCTTCCGCAAGGCGGCCGTGGAGATCTCGTTCGAGGAGAAGAAATACCTGGTGGTGCCCCAGGCCGCGATCCTCGTACTGATCCGCGACGATCTCCCGATCTGACCTCTGTGCTACGTCCTGTTCGCCGCCAGCCCGCTCACCCTGAGTGAGTTGCGGGCGATGCTGCCGCCGGGTCTCGTCGCCCAGCCGGCCGATCGCCCCGACCACCACCTGCTCCGGAAGCTCCATCCTGCCGCCCAGACCGTCGTCCGGCTGGTGGTGGGGGCCTGCTCCTGTGACCTGGTCCGCGCCCGCCATGCCGACCCGCGCGAGGACGAACGACACCATCGAGACCGGTACCGCCGAGCCGGCGGGCCCCGCGCCTCGCTGCTCGCGGCCATCGAGCGGCATCGCCTCGGGGCTTCGGTGACTCCCCCGCCCGGCGGCTGGCCGCGCGCGCTGGCCGCGTTCGTCGCCGAGCACGCGCGCAACGCGGGCGACACCCTCTACCTCCTCCGCTTCAGCGCCCCGCACGCGCCACCCCCCACCGATCGTCCCGCCCGCCGCGTCCGTGCCGCCGCGGTCGTCGAGCGGCCCGACACCTGGCTGGACGAGCACGCGCCGGTGCTCGTGGCTCCCTAGGCCTCATCCGCCGTCGGAGGGGCTGCGCCGCAGCTGCCGGGCCCGTTCGTGCGGCGCGGCGAAATCCTCCTCGCCCGGCGGCCGCACCAGCAGGTCGAAGGCCAGAAACAGCGTCTTCGAGAACGGGAAGAAGGCGAACGGGAAGACCACCATCAGGATCACGGTGGTGACCTGCAACAGCTCCCACGGCGGATCCGGCCAGGTGTACACCAGGAAGCCGGCGACCCAGAGGCCCAAGACCGTTTCGACGGCCATCAGGTTGAAGAAGTACGCGCCCAGCCAGTATCCCTGCTCGCCCCGCTCAAGGCCGAGCCCGCACACCGGGCACGCGGGCAACAGGCGCGACCAGCTGGTGAAGATCGGACCGCCCCCGCAATGCGGGCAGCTGAGGCGCACGGCGCGCACGAAATGGGTCATGCTCGCGCGCCGATCCATTCTCTGATGTCGGCGAGCACTTTCTCCCCGTCCAGGTCGGCGAGGAGCGCGTGGTAGGCGCCCGGGTACTCGATGAGCCGCTTGTCCCGATGCCCGACCCGCGCCACGAACCGGCGGCTGCCTTCCGGCGCCACCATGCGGTCGGCCGCGCCGTGCAGGACCAGCAGCGGCAGCGGGAAGCCGGGCGCGTCGGCCTGCAGCCGCGCGATCGTCGCCATCACCTCGGTCGAGAGGCGCGCGGTGCCGCGCCGGTGAAAGAGCGGGTCGGCCAGCACGCTGGCGACGACCGAGGGATCGCGCGCGAGCCCAGTCAGATCCATCCCGGTCCTGAGCGAGAGGCGCGGACAGACGCGGGAGAAGACCCGCCCCAGCGCGAGCAGCGGCGCCGGCACGCCCAGGGCGCCGAGCGGTGGCGCGAGTGCCACGACCCCTCGGACCCCCTCCGGGTAGTGCATCGCGTAGTCGAGCACGACCAGCCCGCCCAGGCTGTTTCCGAGCAGAAACAGCGGCACCCCGGGCGCGTCCCTCCGGGTCCGTCCCACGAGCGCGCGCAGATCCTCGCGCAGGTCGGCCCAGGCATGGATGTGTCCCCGCTGTCCCGACGAACGGCCGTTGCCCCGGAGGTCGGGCGCGACGACCGTGATCCCGAACGGCGGCAGTCCCTCGCCGAGCATCGGGTAGAGTCCGGAGTGATCGCCGAGCCCGTGCAGCGCGATCACCACGGCGCGGGCGGGCGCCGACGCGGGCCAGGTCCGGCAATAGAGCCGCGCGCCGCCGGCACCCTCGTACCACCCTTCCTGCTGCTCCATGCCGTTTCGCTCCGTGGCCGCAGTCCGGTTCGCAAGCTATCGCGGTTGCCGCCTCCTCACAGCCCACACTCGCTCTTGACAGATTCGCCCGCGGGCGGCATTAATTGGGTGCGTACCCGAACAAATACCGAAGCCGAGGTGCCCATGCCGCCACTCCTGCCCCGCCCCACCGCCACCGGCCCCGAGGCCTTTCCCCCCACGGTGGGTCGCGTCTGTCCCGAGTGCGCCGGTCCCCTGATCCGCGCCTCCGGCTGCGTCAGCTGCCGGCACTGCGGGTGGGCCCGCTGCGGATGAGCCTGGGACAGCTGGATCTGCTCCCCTCGCCCGGCGTCTCCGAGCGCCGGTGGGCGGTGCTCGACGAGCGCCGGCGCGGCACCCGCTTCCTCGCGCTCTCGGTGCGCTCGGTACTCAACAGCTCGGCCGCGACGGGCATGGGCTTCTGGTCCATCAATCCGTACATCGGTTGCGAGTTCGGCTGCACCTACTGCTACGCGCGAGACACCCACCGCTACGCCATGGAGCGGCGCGGCGCGGCGGCCGAGCCGCTGCCGGCATGGGAGGCGTTCGAGCGGCGCATCCTGGTCAAGACGGGCGTCGCGGAGGTCCTGGTCCGCACGCTCGACCCGGCGCGGCTGGGTGAGCATTCGCTGGTCATCGGCACGGCCACCGATCCGTACCAGCCCGCCGAGCGACGATTCCGGCTCACCCGCCGGATTCTCGAGGTGCTGCTGCGCCATCGCGGGCTCGCCATCGGCCTCATCACCAAGTCGCCGCTGGTCACGCGCGATCTCGACCTGCTCGGCCGCCTCGCCGAGCGGCACGAGGTGAGCGTGAACATCTCGCTCGCCACGCTGGACCGCCGGCTGGCCCGGCGGCTCGAGCTGCGATCGCCGGTGCCGGCGGCGCGGATCCGCGCGCTCGCTCGGCTCACGGCCGCCGGCGTCCACGCCGGGCTGCTGGTGGCGCCGATCCTCCCCGGGATCACCGACGGCCGGGCGGGGCTCGATCGGCTGATGGGCGCGGCGAAGGAGGCGGGCGCCCGCTACGTGGTCGGGTCGGCGCTCCGGCTCGGTCCCGCGGCGCGGCACCGTTTCCTTCCCGTGCTCTCCCGCGAGTTCCCGGACCTGGCCGGACGGTACGCCAGGCACTACGCCCGGAGCGAGGGGGTGAGTCCGGCCTATCAGCGCGCGCTCGCAGCGCGACTGCGCGAGCTGCAGCGCCGCCACGGCTTCCCGGTGGATGAGGGGAGGAAGCGCCGCCAGCAGCTCGAGGGCCGGGACCGTCGCGGCCCCGCCGCGGAAGACCAGCCGGTCCTGCTCTGATGCTCGGGGGTCGACGCCATCCCTTTCGCCATGCGCTCCATCCTCTTCGTCGACCCGCCCGCCTTCTGCACCACCGTCGAAGGCCTCGTGGCACCGGCGCTCCGGACCCGGCCGGTGGCGGTGGCGCCGCCCGGCGCCGACCGCGCCACCATCCTCGCCCTCTCCGCCGAAGCGCGGGCGGCCGGCGTCGAGCGGGGCATGCCGGTGCGCCAGGCGATGAAGCGCTGCCCCGATCTGGTGCTGCTCCCGCCCAACCCCCGGCTCTACGCCCGCGCCTCGCGCGCGCTGCACGAGGTGCTCCGGATCTACGCGCCGGTCATCGAGCCGCACGGCTACGGCCACGCCTTCCTCGACCTGACCGGCACCGGCCGGCTCTTCGGCCCCGCGGTGGACGTGGCCGCGCGGGTGCAGCGCGAGGTGCGAGAACGGCTCCGGCTGCCGCTCTCGGTGGGCGTCGCCGCCAACAAGCTGGTGAGCCAGGCCGCCACCACGGTGGTCAAGCCCGAGCCGCTGCTCGAGGTGCCGGGCGGCGCCGAGGCGAGCTTCCTCGCACCGCACCCGCTCGACGTGCTGCCCGAGCTGCACCCCAAAGTGCGCCGGCGGCTCGACGACTATCAGCTCGACCTCATCGGCGAGGTCGCCGCCATCACCGAGAGCGCGCTCTGCGCGGTCTTCGGCGGCGCCGGCCGCACGCTCCGGGCGCAGGCGCGCGGCATCGATCCGCGCCCGGTGCTGCCGCCCGAGCGCCAGGCCGAGTTCCACGTCGCCCACGCGCTGGCCACCGACACCAACGACCTCGGCGTGCTGCACCCGCTGCTCCGGATCCTGGGCGAGCGGCTCGGCCGCCGGCTCCGGCGGAGCGGGCTGGTGGCCCGGCGGCTCCGGCTGTCGCTCACCTACGCCGACCACGCCGCCGCCGCCCGCGCGGTGGCGCTCCACGCCGCCGCGCTC
>Ga0209683_10000507_pt1 | contig 15210 bp, 13 predicted proteins | sample DOMMetBare2Fresh_FD_187474 | JGI IMG/M metagenome (GOLD analysis project Ga0209683, IMG submission 187474) | Wetland sediment microbial communities from St. Louis River estuary, USA, under dissolved organic matter induced mercury methylation -... | ecosystem: Environmental > Aquatic >... | reverse complement strand
CTCGGCCGCGTGACCGGCGTCTGGATGGGACCCAACCGGAGCATCGTCCAGTACTACGTCTCGGCGGGACGCACGTTCAACTGGATCGGCATCAGCCGCTCGGAACAGCCGGCGCGGGAGTCGTGGCTGGCCGAAGGCCGCATCGAGGACGCGCTTGCGGAATACGCCGGCTGGCACAACACCATCCGAACTATCATTGCGGCGACCCCGCGGGTGCTGCGCCAGGCGCTCTACGATCGCGAGCCGCTGCCGGATTGGCGCGTGGGGCGGGTGGTTCTGCTGGGCGACGCCGCCCATCCGATGATGCCGTTTTACGCCCAGGGCGCCGCGCAGAGCATCGAGGATGCCTACGTCCTCGCCGGTTGTCTCGCTGCAAGTCCCAAGGATCCGGTCGCCGCGCTTGAACGCTACGTGCTGCTACGGCAGCCGCGCACGGCCTGGATGCAGGAGCTCTCCCGCCACGAGGAGGGGCTCTATCAGATGACCGATGCCGCCGCGATCGCGGATCGCAACGCGCGCATGCGGGCGAGCCGAACCCTTGAGTCAGCGACCTTTCCGCCGGAACAGGAGCGGCTCTATGGATATGACGCAGAGGCGATCTTGTGTGCCAGTTGAGCGAAAGCCGCACGCTGTGGGCCAATGAGGACACACCCTGTCCTACTCGATGACCTCGGTGGCAAGCGCCCGGATGGTAGCCGGCACCGTGATGCCGAGCGCCTGCGCGGTCTTGAGATTGAGCACCAGCTCGACCTTGGTCGCGATTTGAGCTGGCAGCTCGGAGGGCCGCGCGCCCTTGAGGAGGCGCGCCGTATAGGTGCCGGCGATGCGATAATGCTCGTAGAGGTCCGCTCCGAAGCTGATCAGGCCGCCGGAATGCGGGTATTCGCGATTGGGAAAGATCGACGCGATGCCGTGGCGCGCCGACAGCCCGATGACCTGATCGCGAAACACGCTGTACAAGGCCTCGGTGGAAATGACGAAGCCGGCAATGTCCTGCTGCGCCATCGAGGCGAACACCGCCGGCAGCGCCTTCTCCCGCCCGGCCAGATCGATGACCACGAGATTACGGCCGAGCGCGGCGGCAGCCTGCTCCATCGGCTCGATCCGCTCATTGGTCGTCGCCGCCGGCGCCAGATCGGAATTGAGCAGGAATGCAATCGGCCGTGCTGGCGCGACGAGCTCGCTGAGTACCTTGAGGCGTTCGGGGTTGAGCTCCTCGCTGCGACGGCCCGCCCCGGTCACGTTCGCTTCCGGCCGATTGGCATTGGCCACGAGACCGAGCTCGAACGGATCGCCCGTGATCGCAAACACGATCGGGATCGTCGACGTCGCGCCCATGGCGGCGCGCACCGTGCTGGGGCCGGTCAGGCAGACGATCACGCGAGCATCCAGGTGCACCAGCTCGGCCGCGAGCAGAGGGAGGCGATCCGACCGCCCCTCCGCCGACAGATACTCGATCGTCAGATTCTGGCCGTCGAAGAATCCGGCTTCCTCCAGGCGCTCCAGAAAGGCGTCGAGCCGATCGATGATCGGCCCGTACGAGATGCTGTTGAGGACGCCGATCCGCACGACGGCCGGCTCCTGCGCGCGCGCCATCAGCGGCCAGCCGGCAGAAGCCGCCATCGCGCCGCCCAACGCGGCGAGCAATCGCCGCCGTCCGATCCCGACTGCCATGCGCACTCCTCTCACACGAGGTGCCAACGCACCCTACCACGCCGCGGGTTCGCGGCGTTCCTGGTCAAGCGTGCTGGCTTGACCGGCGTTGCAACGTCAGCGGCGCGGCGTGTTGAGATAGGTCTGCGACTCCGCTTCGTTTTTGTGCGGGGTCACCTTGTCGGGATCGATGCGTATCATCAGATAGGTGATGTGATCGTCGATCTTGGTGAACCAATGCCCGGTTCCGGCCGGGATGACGACCACGTCGCCGGGCTTGAGGTTGTAGGTCACGCCGTTGCGGATCGATGAGCCGTTGTTGCCCGGTCCATTGAACAGACGCACGGTCTCGGCCGTCGCGGGACGACGCTTCATCTCGAGGATATCGGGACCCAGCACCAGGGTGCCCGACCCTTCGATGACGTGATAGACTTCGCTGACCAGATCGTGCTCCGCCACCGAGTTGGGCGCCGGCGCGTCAAGCTTGCCGCGATACACAATGCCGATGCCAATGTTGGCCTTGCCGATATCGACGTCGCGCACCTGCTGATCGGTCCGTTTCTCTGCGATCGCCTTCTTGACGTAAGCTTCGATCTCGCTGACCGGGATATAGGTGCCGGGGCACATCTTGCAGGTCGGCTGCGGATCATTCCCTTGGGCGTAGCCGGCGCCGGGCATGGCGATCAGGCAACCGGCCACCACAAAACCCAATGACATCGTCTTGGTAGTTCTCGTCATGGCGTCCTCCCGTGTTGTGAGCGAGCGCCCGTCGATTGGTGTTGTCGAAGGGCGCCCCTTCTCTTGATTTATTGGGCAAGCATAGAGCGGGTGGCGATCGCCAACAAGCCAACACTTTGTGCCAATGCCCTGCGCCACTCGACGATCATCGCGCCCTGCATTGTGCTGCAAGTCACATGCAGTGCATGATGCGACCACCGTGGCAAACGGGAGGGCACGCTCGTGACAATGATCCGAAATGTCGGAATAGCCATCAGCTCGCTATCTGCGATCATAACGACAAGTCTTGGTGTGCCGTCATCCTGGGCGCAGAGCGCCGCGCCGCGCTACGAGGTCGATGTCAGCTATCCGAAACCGCTGCCCAACCGGTGGGTGACGGGCGGGCTCGGCGGCCATTGCATCGACGCCCAGGACCACGTGCTCATCCTCAACCGCCAGGACGTGCTGGAGGGCGATCTGAATGCCGGGCGCATGGCGCCCCTGATGATCGAGCTCGATACGACCGGCAAGGTGGTCCATTCCTGGGGCGATCCCACTTTGCTCGAAGGCACGATTGCCGGGTTCCGGCTTGGCCCGGTATCGAGCCGGCTCCACACCTGTCACTTCGACAAGGACAACAATGTCTGGATCGCGAGCTCGCCCTCCGGAATGATCCAGAAATACACTCATGATGGAAGCAGGCTGCTGCAGCAGGTCGGCAAGAAAGGCGATTTCGATACCGCCGACGGCACCAGCAAGGGCACGCCCTTGAACTCGAACGCGGCGCGCTTCATCGCACCCGCCAGCATCCATGTCGATCGCGAGAACGGCGACATTTATGTCGCCGACGGCGAGGTCGAGAAGACCAACCGCCGCATCATGGTGCTGGATGCAAAGGGGACCTTCCTGCGCCAGTGGCAGCCCGAGGGGATGGACTCCGTGCACTGCATGACCATCGCCGACGACGGCACGGTCTATGTCTGCAATCGCACTGGCTCGCGGATTCAGCTTTACGACAAGATGGGACACTTCAAAGGCAACATCGATCTGCCGTGGCAGCCCGTCACGCCGCCGTCCGACGGGAAGATCAAGCAGAGCGGCGGCGCGACGGTTGCGCTCGCTTTCTCGCGCGATGGCGGCCAGCGCTTCATGTTCGTCGTCAACCAGAACAATTCGCAGATCGACATCGTCGACCGCCAGTCGGGCAAGCTTCTGTCGAGCCTGGGTGAGATCGGCAAGCTGCCGGGTCAATTCGACCAGGCGCATAGCGTTGCGGTCGACTCCCGGAACAACCTCTACGTTGCCGAGAACCGCGGCCGGCGGATTCACCGGTTCAAGCCGGTCGGCCTCTGACGCGCCCAACAGCCGTGCTCAAGCCCCTTCATCTGGCCTCGATATCTCCTGTAAGCTCGTGCTCCGTGCGTGCTGATCTTGCGAGGAACGCTCGATGACGATGCCCCTGCCCCGCCGCCAATTCCTGCAGCTCGCCGCCGGCGCGGCCACCCTGCCCCTTTCTCGTCCGGTCCTGGCGCAAGCCTATCCGTCGCGTCCGATCACCATGGTGGTGCCGTTCGCCGCGGGCGGGCCGGCGGACGCCGTCGGCCGCGTGCTCGCCGAGGGCATGCGCGGGCCGCTCGGCCAGCCTGTCACCATCGAGAACGTCGCCGGCGCCGGCGGCACGTTGGGCACCGGACGGGTCGCGCGTGCGACCCCCGATGGCTACACCATCATGATCGGCATCTGGGGCACGCATGTGGTGAACCCGGTGATCTACACCTTGCCGTTCGACATACCGACATCGTTCGAGCCGATCGGGCTGATCTCGACCACGCCCCACCTGATCGCCGCCAAGCAGGCGCTGCCGGTCAACGACCTGCAGGGCCTGATCGCCTGGCTCAAGGCCAATCCCGGCAAGGCGTCGGTCGGGCATGCCGGCGCCGGCAGCCCGCCGCATGTCGGAGCGGTGTTCTTCCAGAATGCCACCGGCACCAGCTTTCAGCTGGTGCCGTACCGCGGCGGCGCGCCCGCCATGCAGGATCTGGTCGCTGGCCAGATCGACATGATGATCGATGCTCCGGTCACGGTTATCCCGCAGCTCAAGGCCGGCAAGATCAAGGCCTTTGCGGTCGCCGACAAAAGCCGCCTCGCGTCGGCGCCCGAGGTTCCGACCGTCGACGAGGCGGGCTTGCCCGGCTTTCATTTCTCCAACTGGTTTGCGCTCTACGCCCCCAAGGGCACGCCAGCGCCGATCGTCAGCCGGCTCAATGCGGCAGCGGTCGCGGCACTCGCCGACGCGACCGTGCGCGCCCGGCTGACCGAGCTCGGTCAGGACATCTTCTCGCCCGAGCAACAGACACCGGAGGCACTCGCGGCGCGCCAGCGCGCCGACAACGACAAATGGTGGCCGATCATCAAGGCGGCAAACATCAAAGGCGAATGAGGCGACCAGCTTTCTGGCCGGCACAGTGAGGGAGGTGCGTAATGAAGCATGAATGTCGTGCGATGGTGAGCGCGGTGGCGGTGGCGCTCACGCTCCTCGGCGCGGGCTCCGCGCGCGCCCAGAACACAGCGCCGTTCCAGATCGTCGAGACGACCATCGACGACATCCATATGGCGATGCGAGCCGGAAGGCTGACGGCGCGCCAGCTCGTGCAGGGCTATCTCGACCGCATCAGCGCCTACGACAAGCAGGGCCCCACCATCAATTCCGTCATCACGCTCAACCCGAACGCGCTCGCGGAAGCCGACCGGCTCGACGCCGCGTTTCGCACCTCGGGCCTCGTCGGCCCGCTGCACGGCATCACGGTCCTGGTGAAGGATGAGATCGACACCGCCGGCATGCCGACCACGCTCGGCACCGTGGTGTTCAAGGACTACCGGCCGCCCAAGGACGCCTTCGTGATCGACAAGCTGCGCAAGGCCGGCGCGATCATCCTCGGCAAGGCGACGCTGTCCGAGTTCGCCGCCGGCGACACCTACGGCTCGATCTTCGGCGTCACCCGCAATCCTTATGACCTCGAGCGCACGGTCGGCGGCTCGTCCGGTGGCTCGGGCGCGGCGCTGGCAGCGAATTTCTCGACCATTACCATCGGTGAGGAGACGGTCGCGTCGATCCGGCGGCCGGCGGCCTGGAACGCGGTGGTCAGCATGCGGCCGACGCCAGGCCTGGTGAGCCGCACCGGCATGTGGGACGGCTACCCGACGCTGCATGCCCAGATGGGGCCGATGGCCCGCACCGTGCGCGATCTCGCCAAGCTGCTCGACGGCATGGTGGGCTACGACCCGGAAGACCCGGTGACCGCGCTTGGCGTCGGCAAGGTTGAGGGCAGCTACACCCGCCATCTCGACCAGGGCGCACTGAACGGCGCGCGCATCGGCATTCTGCGCGAGTCGATCGGCAACCAGTCGGACCCGAATGCCGCGGATTTCAAGATCGTCGATGCGGCCTTTGAGAAAAATGTCGCCGAGCTGAAGGCGGCGGGCGCCATCCTGATCGATCCGATTGTGATCCCCAACCTCAAGAAGCTTCTCGCGACGCGCGAACGCAACCCGATCGAGACCGACGCCGCGCTCGAGCTCTATCTCGCCCGCAATCCGTCCTCGCCGTTCAAGAACCGGACAGACATCATCAAGTCGCCCGATATCGAGAAGAGCTTTCCGCCCCCGAACGTGGCCCGCTACAAGGCCCCCTCGGCGCCGCTCAACCCGGCACGCTATGTCGAATACATGCGCGCGCGCGACGAGCTGATGATCAGCATCGCCAAGATCATGGCCGATCACAAGCTCGACGCCATCGTGCACAAGTCGGTCGAGCACGAGCCGAGCCTGATCAAGAACGGCATCAATCCGCCCTACGAGACGACGCGCGGCGTGCCGACCTTGAACACGTTCCTGATCCATCCGGCTTCGCTGACAGTGCCATCGGGATTCACCAGCAACAATCTCCCAGTCGGCATCACGTTCTTCGGGCCGCCCTTCAGCGAGCCCACGCTGCTCAAGCTCGCCTATTCCTACGAGCAGGCGACGCGCCACCGGGTGGCGCCGAAGACGACGCCGGCCTTGAGCAAGTGAGCGCGAGGCCTGCCGGCTAGCCAGCGGCCTTCAGGTACTTGTCGAAGAAGGCAATCGAGTCCCCGATCGCCTGCGCCTGCACCGCGTCAGGCGCATACACGCCCTCGCCATTTCTTCTGACAAAAACAAAGCCATGCGCGTCGTGCTCGTAGGTCGCCCAGCGGGCGTCCTTGCCGAGCTCGACGAGGAGATCGTAGCAGACCCGGAAGATGCCCTGCAGCTCGTCGCTGTTGCGGCCTTGCACGAGGATCGGCGTCTTGATCGGGCTCATGCGCGCGATCGCGACGTCCTCGGTAATGCGGGGGCGCACCATGTCCGCCTCGCGCATCAGCATCTTCTCGACATTGAGAAGGCCGGTCTCGGGATTGACATGCGCCGTCTGGTCCGGCCGCAGCCGCAGGAACTCGTGCGCCGCCGGCTCGCTCGCGATCATGGCGCGGAAGCCGTGATATTCCGACGCAATCTTGAAGGCCATTTCGCCGCCGTGGCTCATGCCCATGTAGCCAATGCGATCAGCCGCGATTGTCGGCAAGGTCTTGACGTACTCGGTGATTGCGATGACGTCTTCATATTCGAGCGGACCGCGGTTCAGGAGCTGCCGCCCCTGGCGCTTGTCCTCGATGAGCTTGCCGATCCTGTCGTACGCGTAGTCGACCTCGGCGCGGTAGCGCAGCCAAGCCACGGCGTAGCCTGCCTGCAGGAACTGCTCCTGCGTGAAGCTCACATTCTGCGTGAAGTCGCGCACCACGGCCACGCCGCCGCCGCCATTGCCATAGGCAAACAGCACCAGCGGAAACGGTCCCGGGCCAGGCGGCGTGCGCAGGCCGATCGGCGCGTACAAGCCGTCGATCATCTCCACATACATCAGCTGTACGGGACTGTCCGAGCCGCGCACCGGCTCAACGATGACCACGTGCTGTGGATCTCCACTCAAGGCACCAGCATTCACAGGCATGAACAGCGCTCCTTCCCCCAACCTTGGCGCAGAGAAGACCCTGCGCGACCGCACAGCGCCGGCCACATGCCGGCCCCGGAACGAGCGTAAACGGCAGGCTTTCGATTTGAAATGGTTCAGGCCTGAACGTCATGGATGCCGACCGAGGAGCACTGACTGCAAGGCCGCCCGAGTTTTGGCATAGACACCTGTAGACAAGTCCCGACCCAAGCCTATCCGGCTACCCAATGCGCCATTACCGTCCCGCATGATCGGGATTCGGTGCCCGGCTGACCGGCATTGGGGGTGTCATGAAGGCCATTCTGTTAAGCAGCGTTGCGCTTGCGGCCTGCCTATCGACGCCCGCTGCAGCCGCCGACATGCCGGTCAAGGCGCCGGTGCTCGCCGCCACCGCATCCTGGTCCGGGCTCTATGTCGGTGCCCACCTCGGTTACGGCTATGCCGTGACGGAAACCACCCTCCCCGATTTCGGGCTGTCCAATCGCCTGGTTGGGCTCGGAAGCCGCGGATTCACCGGCGGCGTGCTCGGCGGCTACAACGTCACGCTGTCCCCGCGCTGGGTCGGGGGCATCGAAGCCGATTGGAGCTGGCAGAATATCCGCAACCGCGCGACCGACTTTGGCGCCACCAGCGAAGTCTCCCTCGACTGGTCGGCGTCGGTTCGCGGCCGCCTTGGCTATCTGCTCACGCCCACCACGCTGCTCTATGGCACGGTGGGGTGGTCATGGAGCGAGATCAAGTTTTCGAACAATGCCGTTCCCGAGGCGTTCTCGAAGAACGTCGACGGCGTGCAGGTTGGATTCGGCGTCGAAACGGTCTTGGCCGGACATTGGATCGCCCGCACCGAATATCTGCATAGTTTCTATGGTCGCGCGCAGTTTGACTCGCAGGTTCTTGGGCAGGTCGGTCTGAGCCCGTGGGTGGGTGTCGTGCGATCCGCGCTGGTGTACCGGGTCGGTCCCGATGGTGGCGCCATGCCGTGGCCCGACCGTCCCGTCAATCCGATCTGGACCGGATTTTACGTCGGCGGACTGATCGGGCCCGGAATCGCGAACGCCAAGATCACCGTGCCAGGCCAGCCGATCAGCGTCGACGGGGTCGGGGTCGCAGCCGTCATTCCGGCGGGACTGGTCGGGTATAATGTCCAGATCGCCCCGCGCTGGCTCGCCGGCATCGAGGGCGAAATGTCCCCGAACATCACCACCACCGACGTGAAGGTCGAATGGACCGGCGCGGTGCGCGCGCGGCTTGGCTATCTGCTCACGCCGGCCAGCATGGTCTACGGCAACGTCGGATGGGGGACGGCGGGGATTGAACCGGTCAAGCTGAACGGCGCGCAAGTGACGGACCACATCGACCGGGTGCACGCCTTCGGCTGGGGCACCGGCATCGAGGCCGCGGTGACCGATCGCTGGCGCGTGCGGGCGGACTACCAGTATTTCATTACGCAGTCGATCACCTTCACGGTGCCGGGCGATGCAACGACTCCGGCCACCGCGAAGGCGAAAGGACAATCGGCGCGCCTGGGTGTCATCTACCAGTTGGGCGGCCCCTGAGCGCTGATCCGTTGATGACGCGCCGTCGCGCCTACGGCAACAGCACCGTCGAGCCGGTGGTCTTGCGCGCCTCGAGATCGCGGTGCGCCTGCTGGGTGTCCTTGAGGGCGTATGTCTGATTGACCGGAATCTTGACCTTGCCGCTCGCCACCACGCTGAACAGGTTGTTGGCGATCGCGAGCAGGTCCTCGCGCTTGGCCGCATAGGTGTTGAGCGTCGGGCGCGTGCAGAACAGCGAGCCCTTCTGCTGCAACAGGTTGATGTTGAACGCCTCGATCGAGCCTGAGGCGTTGCCGAAGCTCGCGAACAGGCCGAGCGGCTTGATGCAGTCGAGCGACGCCGGGAAGGTTGCCTTGCCGACGCCGTCGTAGACGACTTCGCACAGCTTGCCGCCGGTAATCTCCTTCACCTTGGCGACGAAATCCTCCTCCCGGTAGAGGATGGTGTGGTGGCAGCCGTTGGCCTTGGCGAGCGCCGCCTTCTCCTGCGAGCCGACGGTGCCGATCACGTTGGCGCCGATGTGGTTCGCCCACTGGCAGGCGATGAGGCCGATGCCGCCCGCCGCCGCGTGGATCAGCACGTTCATGCCCTTCTGCAGCTTGAAGGTCCGGTGCAGCAGGTATTCCACCGTCATGCCCTTGAGCATCATGCCGGCGGCCTGCTCATAGGTGATCGCGTCCGGCAGCTTGACCAGACGGTCGGCCGGCATGATGCGCTCGGCCGCGTAGCTTCCGAGCGCGGAGGTATAGCCGACCCGATCACCGACCTTGACGTCGGTGACGCCCGGCCCGATCGCGACCACTTCGCCGGCGCCTTCGTTGCCGGCGATGAACGGCATCCCGGTCGGCGAGGGGTAAAGCCCGGAGCGGAAATAGGTGTCGATATAGTTGAGGCCGCAGGCGTGGTTCTTGACGCGGGCTTGCCCGGGTCCCGGCGCCGGCACCTCCACCTCCTCGTAGGTCAGAACCTCGGGGCCACCGTGCTTATGGACGCGCACTGCCGCAACCATGGACTACTCCCTGTCTTGATCCAAAAAATGCGGTGAGATGGGCTGCAATGTGTCCCAGTCGGCTCGATGGATCAAGCGCTCAGGCCAAGAACTCAGAATTTTACGTCAGTGGGCCTATGCCCCCGCCGCTTGCGGTAGGCCGCCACGTTGAACGCTTCCACCGCCGCCGCGAACGCCATGGCGAAATAGATGTAGCCGCGCGGGATATGGAATTCGAACCCGTCGGCGATGAGCGCCACCCCGATCAGCAGCAGGAAGGCCAGCGCCAGCATCTTGGTGGTCGGATGCTCGGCAATGAAGGCGCCGACCGGATTGGCCGCCAGGTACATGACGATCATCGAAATGAGGACAGCGGCGATCATCACCTCGATATCCTCCGCCATGCCGATCGCCGTGATGATCGAATCGAGCGAGAAGATAAGATCGACGAGCACGAGTTGGACGACGATCAAGGAGAATGCCGACTTGGCTGGCGCGTCACCCACCCCCCCATCGTCTTCCCGGCCCTCGACCTCGCGATGGATCTCATGCGTCGCCTTGGCAATCAGGAACGCGCCGCCGCCGATCAGGATGATGTCGCGCCAGGATATCGCCATCCCGAGCACGCTGAACAGCGGAGCGGTCAGGCCCATCAGCCAGGTCAGGCCGCCCAGCATCATGACCCGGAACAGGAAGGCGAGCGACAGCCCGATCTGGCGCAGCCTCCGCGCATCCTTGGGATCGCAGCGCGACGTCAGGATCGATATGAAGACCAGGTTGTCGATGCCGAGCACGATCTCGAGCACCGACAGGGTGGCCAGCGCCAGCCAGGCATTCGGGTCAAGCAGCAGCTCAATCATCGGCTTTCAGTCCATCACTTAGGCCGACGGTGACGACGTAGACCGCCACCACGACCAGGCCGCCCGTCACCCATGGCCCGGGGTCGAGATCGCTGAGAACGGCAACGAGCGCAAGGCCCGACCATGCCAGCACGGCCGCGATGTTGACACCGCGCAGCCTGATGACACGAAACGGATGAACGAACTTGAACGGCACGAAGGTCAGGACCGCCAGCGCGCCCACCGCCGAGGCGGCGAGCCAGGGCTGTGGCTTGAGCAGGAACAGATAGAAGGCCACTGCGTTCCACAGCGTGGGAAAGCCACGAAAATAATTGTCCTCCGTCTTCATGTTGCGGTCGGCGAAGTAGAGCGCGCCGGTCACCACCACGACAATGCCGGCCGGCACCGCCAGCAACGGCGGCAGCAGTCCGCTGACCGTTATCGCATAGGCGGGAACGAAGACGTATGTGACAAAATCAACCACCAGATCGAGCACATCGCCGGACCAGCGCGGCAGCAACTCGGCAACGTTGAGCCGCCGCGCCATCGTGCCATCGACCCCGTCCACGAACAGCGCCGCACCGAGACATTGGAACATCAGCGCCCATTCGCCGCGGGCGGCCGCAACCAGCGCCGCAAACCCCAGCGCTGCACCCGTGGCGGTGAAGATATGGACCGCAAAGGCGCGGACATGGGCGAACCGGACATGGGCGAACGGCGGCAGTGTCACACTCCTCGGAGACGGCCGAACAACGAGTCCGGCTCGCGGTTGCCCGAATAGCCAAAGATCGGCACCGTGTCGCGGACATAGGTCTCCTGGTCGACGCCGACAACGATGTTGACCGACCAGAGCTCCTGCCCGGAATTGTCGACATACTTGTCCGACGCACAAAAGGCTTCGACTCCCTCTTCAAAGGATACCAGGCCCTCCTCTTCCACCAAGGCGCAGATCTCCTCCGGATCCAAAGCCTCGAGCCCGAGCGTGCTGAAGAAGATGGTGAGCGAGCTGACCTGATCCTGCGCCCACATCTCGGCCCGGAAGGCGCGCCCGTCGGACAGCACGCCTTCGCACCAGCCGATGTCGATCATGCCATTCTCGTCCTTCAGGATGCGCACCGGCTGACGGGACCGGTCGGGCACCGGGAATTGGGGTTGCAACACAATTGCCATATGCTAGGTCCGCCTGCTCGTCCGGCTCAATCATAGGCCAACTCTCAGGCGGTGGGAGAGCCCGCGATGATCTCTGCACAATCCTTGCTCGATGCGGTAGTCGTCGGTGGCGGCCCGGCCGGCCTGACCGCAGCCATTGGGCTGGCCGGGGCGGGCGTCCCGACCGCCCTCATTGCCGGGCGCCCGCGGCCCGCCGACAACCGGACCACAGCCCTGCTCGCGGGCTCGGTCACGGCGCTCGACACGCTTTCGGTGTGGCAACGTTGCCGGGCGCAAGCCGCCCCACTGCGCGTCATGCGAATTGTCGACGATACCGGGCGGCTGCTGCGCGCGCCAGAGGTCCGCTTCGAAGCGGCCGAGATCGGCCTTCCCGCCTTCGGATACAACATCGAGAACCGCCACCTGATTGCCGCGATGCTCGAGCGGGCGCGTGAAATTGCCGCACTGCACATCATCGCGCAGGACGCAGTCCACGTCGCCATTGGCGAGGATGCAGTCACGATCGAGCTGGACGGCGGCGGCTCGGTCGTCGCCAGGCTTGCGGTCGGCGCCGATGGGCGACGCTCGCGCTGCCGCGCGGCGGCCAATATCGAGACCGAAGGCTGGAGCTACCCGCAGACCGCACTCACCGTCACGTTGCGCCACAGCCGCCCGCACCATGACATCTCGACCGAGTTCCATCGCGCGAGCGGGCCTTTCACGCTGGTGCCGCTGCCGGGGCTGCGCTCGAGCCTCGTCTTCGTCACCGACCCGGACGACGCCGCACGCGTCGGCGCCCTCTCCGCGGCCGAGCTTGCGGCCGAGATCGAGCGCCGCGCCCATTCGATCCTGGGCAAGATCGAGGTCGAGCCCCAGCGCGGCATGTTTCCACTGGCGGTCGAGCGTGCCCGCTCGTTCGGCGCGCGCCGCGTCGCGCTCGTGGGCGAGGCAGCCCATGTCATTCCGCCGATCGGGGCGCAGGGACTCAATCTCGGGCTACGGGATGCGGCTACCATCGGCGAGCTCGTGGCAGCAGCCCACCGCGAGGGACGCGATCCCGGTGGGCATGAGCTGACCGCACGCTACGAGCACATGCGCCGCGCCGACGTGACGAGCCGCACGCTGGCGGTCGATCTGCTCAATCGCAGCCTGCCTTCGGGTTTTCTGCCGCTGCAGGGCGCGCGCGGGCTCGGCCTCACACTCTTGCAGCATATCGGGCCCTTGCGCCGCGCCGCCATGCGCGAGGGCGTTGCGCCGGCGTCCGCGCAGCCACGGCTCATGCGCGGGGAAGCGCTGTAGAGATCAGGGGGCGTCCGGGCTGTTGCAGCACGCCTCCCCTCTTCGAGATCACGCTTCGCGACCATGTAAATTTGCTCCGGATCGAGGTGCCACGGCCTATCTCGGAACAGGGAACCCGGGGGCGCCCGCGCCTGTTGACGACACGCTCACGTTTCACCATTTGCATCATTCACCTGCTTCCCAGCCTCCTTGTGGTCGTGAGGGCCATGTATTCAGGTTGCAGAAAGGCTGCAAAGCGACGACCAATGCGCGCCCGAATGCGGTCGTTCCCACTGTCAAATTCGAGCCGTCCGGGGCAGAAACCTGATAAGATTACTATGATAGAGAGGATCGGATAGACCTGATGGCTCCCCCCAAGGACGGCGGCGCACCGATCGTCGAACCGTCGCCCGGTGGCGACGAGCCGGACGTCACGCTTCGCGCGCTGCAGCAGCGTATCCGGCAGCAGGAGATATTGGCCGAGCTGGGCGTAAAGGCCCTGCAAGGAGCCTCGTTCGATGAACTCCTCACAGAGACGGCACGCTTGACGAGCGCAGGCCTGCGCACCGAATTCTGCAAGGTTCTCCAGTATATTCCGTCCAAGGGCCACCTGCTCGTTCGCGCCGGCGTGGGTTGGCACCCGGGCGTGGTCGGAGTCGCAACTGTTGGCGCCGACCTCGCGTCGCCGGCGGGATTTGCGCTGCGAACCGGCAAGCCCGTCATCTCCAATCATCTCGAAAACGAAGAGCGGTTCAGAACGCCGGACATACTTCGGACTCACAACATCCGGCGAGCCATGAACGTGATCCTGCAGGGTGACGGAAAGCCGTTCGGGGTCTTGGAGGTCGACAGCCGATCGGAAGAGGAGTTCGAGGAACACGACCTCGCTTTCCTGCAGGGTGCCGCCAACATCCTGGGCATGGCGATCGAACGAGACCGTCATGAGCGAAGCCTCAAGGCGGCATTGGACCGCCAGCAGGCCCTGCTGAAGGAGATGAACCATCGCGTGAAAAACAGCCTCTCGATTGTCGCCGGCATGCTGCGGCTGCAAGCGAGCGACGTCGACGATGATGCCGTCACTCAGCACCTTGAGGAAGCCTCGCATCGCGTGGCGGCGGTCGCGCGGGCCCATGATCAGCTCAACCGCGGCCACGATCTCGAGAAAATGGACGTCGGGAAATATGTCGAGGCGGTCTGCAAGGATCTGGATGAGAGCGTTGCACATTGTGAAGTACACACCGACATCGAGCACGGGATTGAGATCGCTACCGACCGCGCCATATCGTCGGCCTTGATCGTCAATGAGCTGATCACGAATGCCGCCAAATATGCCTATCAGGATCGATCGGGCGGCAAGATCCAGGTTGCGATCGTCCCCGTTGGCGATAGTGATTTTTCAATTTCCGTGCGCGACGAAGGCGCCGGCCTGCCGGCGGGCTTTGATTTCGACAAGGCCAGGGGCCTTGGCATGCGGATCGTGAATGCTCTGTCGCGCCAGCTCAACGGCAGGGTTGTAGTTCGCTCACATGAGCCCGGCACAGAGTTCGTGGTCACGATACCGCGTCAAGACGCTCCAGCGCCGTAAATCGCTCCAGCGCCGTAAATAGCGCAAGTGACTCTGAATTGCCTCAACGCTAACCCCGGCACGCCTCAGCCGCGGCGAAGCGCAACGACCTCCGCGACAAATCCATCCATGTCCAGGGCAAACCTTTCACCGTAGTTGTGGTGCGTCTCCTCCGCATCCCAGCCGCATAGCATGACGCCGTGGTCAACCGTGCGCTCGAGCGTATAGTAGTCGATACGGCCGTCGCCCCTCCGCACGATCGCCAGAAAGAAGCATTCCGCCGCCTTTTGCGGTACCGGCATCTCGACGACATAACCATCGTGACCGTCGAAGCGTCGCGGGAGCACCTTGATGCTGCGAGCGAGCGCCATCACCTGTTCCACGCTCAGCTTGTATTCGCGGCCGATCAGAGACATGGCGGCAAGAACGAATCGCTGCGC
>Ga0209683_10000498_pt1 | contig 15297 bp, 11 predicted proteins | sample DOMMetBare2Fresh_FD_187474 | JGI IMG/M metagenome (GOLD analysis project Ga0209683, IMG submission 187474) | Wetland sediment microbial communities from St. Louis River estuary, USA, under dissolved organic matter induced mercury methylation -... | ecosystem: Environmental > Aquatic >... | reverse complement strand
GCGCTGCGCACACCGATCAAGCACAGAGCAAGACGGTGCTCGACTACATCCGCGACGCGAGAAGCGCGGGCGTCAAGCTGTATGCGTGCGCCATGGCACTCAATGAACACCGGCGCGGCGAGGCGCTAATCGCCGAGGCGGAGGCAATTGCGGGCGCCGCTACCGTGATCGGTGCCACGATCGAGCCTGGCGTCAGGACCCTGGTTTTCTAGCCCAACTTGAGCAGTTCGCGCGTTGTTTTCGCGCATTTGGGGAGGTGGGTCCCAACCGAATCATCAACTTGCGCTCAGCGGAAGGCGAAGAACGCGTGTAGTGCCGACCTTGCGTCTTGGCAGCGATGGCGGAGTGCGCTCTGATGCGCGCCCATGTACCTGCGCTACACGACGCGGAAGAAAGACGGCAAGGTTCATCGCACCTGGCGGCTGGTGCGTTCAGTGCGTATGGGCCGTCGTGTGATTCAGCAGACCGTCACGCATCTGGGCGAACTCGATGAAGCGGGACGCTTGCGCGCATGCGCGTTGGCACGCGCGCTGATCGGCGAACCCGAGCAGGCGGAGTTGTTCGATGAGGGCACGCGTGATCAGACGATCGGCGTGCGTCTGAAAGGCGTGCGCATCGAAAACGGTCGTCACTTCGGCAACGTGTACCTGGCGCTCGCCTTGTGGCGCGCCTGCCGCCTCGATGAGTTCACTGCGGCCCACATCCCGGCCGGCAAGGAAGAAGTGCCGTGGGAGAAGATGGCCGCCGTGCTCGTGGCGGCCCGCTTGTGTGAGCCTTCGAGCGAACTGCACATTGCCGAGGACTGGTATCGGCGCACGGCGTTGAGCGATCTTCTGCAACTGAATGACGCGCAGGTCAACAAGGACCGGCTGTATCGGGCGCTTGATCGCTTACTGCCGCACAAAGCCGCGCTCGAAGCGCATCTGTCCAAACGCGTCGGCGAGCTCTTCGCCTTGGACAACGAAGTGCTGCTCTACGACGTCACATCGACCTACTTTGAAGGGGAGGCCGCTGCCAACCCGCAAGCCAAACGCGGCTACTCGCGCGATCACCGTCCTGACTGCAAGCAGGTGTGCATCGCTCTGGTCGTCACGTTCGATGGGTTTCCGCTCGGCTACGAAGTGTTCCCTGGCAACACCCATGACGCCACCACCGTGAAGACCATCGTCGCGACGATGGAAGCGCGGCACGGCGCGGTGGGCAAGGTGTGGATCATGGATCGCGGCATGGCGAGCGCCGAGAACGTTGCCTGGCTACGCGAAACCGGGCGGCGCTACATCCTGGGCACACCGAAATCCGAACTGCGGAAATGGGCGCCGGCGCTGGCAGAAAAGACGCACTGGCGTGAGATCCGCGAAGGCATTGAGGTGAAGCTGTGTGCCGCGCCTGACGGAGCCGCGGAAACCTTCATCCTGTGTCGCTCGCGGGACCGCATCGAAAAGGAGAAAGCGATGCACGCGCGTTTCAGTGCGCGCATCGAGCAGGCGCTGACGAAACTGCAAACGCGCATCGCCAGCTCGCAAAAACGCTTGAATCGTGACGCGATCAACCGACAGATCGGGCGGCTCCTTCAACGCAACCAACGGGCGGCGGCGCGCTTTGCCATCGAGCTGAAAGAGGCCGACACGCCGGCCGGCTGCGTACTCGAAGTATCGGTGCAAGACAGCTTCGATCAATGGGCGGCGCTGTCCGAGGGCGCCTACGTGCTGCGCTCCAACGTCACCGAGTGGAGCGATGAGAAACTGTGGAAGGCGTACATCCAACTCACGCAGGCCGAAGCAGCCTTCCGGATTCAGAAGGATCAACTGTCGATCCGTCCGATCTGGCATCAGCGTGAAGATCGCGTGCACGCTCACATCCTCGTGTGCTTCCTCGCTTTCGTTCTGTGGAAGACGCTGGAGCTGTGGCAGGAGCGCGCGGCGCTGGGCAACTCGCCGCGCACGCTACTCGAAGAATTCGCGCGCATTCAAGCGCACGACGTGATCCTGCCGACCCACACCCACGGCGAGATTCGACTGCGCTGCGTCACGCAACCTGATGCAGCACAGGTCGCGCTGCTCGATCGCCTCGGCATCGTGCTACCGAAACGCATCCGCCTGCCGGAGATCGCCGCCGACACCACCGAACGCGCCGCCGCTTGAACAAGAAATGTAGTGCCGACTTCCTGGCTAAGTCGTTGATTTCGTGTCCCCCAACCCTGGATTCTGCTCAAGTTGGGCTAGACCGCCGTAAGGCGCGCCGTCAGCACTGGCATCTTGACCGCGCCGACGATGCTATCGATCGTCAGTTCGGACACCGACGCCGAAATCTTCAGTCCGTAGCCACGCAGCGAGTGCAGTACCTGCATCAGTTCTCGGTGCGCGGCGATCGCGTCGTCCGGGGCCTCGGCGTCGAGCGCCTGACCGAGTGCCCGCTCGAAGTCTTCTGCCAGGGTCGGTGCGGCAATGGTTTCGTCTTCAATTGTCAGGTGGATCAGCCGCGCTTCCTGCGCCATTTTCGCCAGCAGATCTGCCTGATGATGTGGGTCGAGCAGGCTCAATTGGCGCAGATCGTCTTGAGCGTGATGGGCGCATTGCACGGCGTTCTCCATTCGTTTCTTGCGTCAGCGGACGAAGATTATGCGGAAGCGCAACTGCCTTCCATGCTTATCAGAGCGATGTTTGACCATCCGGAAAAATGCTTGATCAAGCGCAAATCGGAGCGATGCTCATCGATATGCGCCGTCCGCCGCCTTTCACCGTCTGCAATTCGAGAATTGACGCGTCGGTTTCGCGAAGGCAAAACCGACGCCCGCACCCGCAGCGAGGCGAAACGCCATTGCTACGCCGCCTTCACCGGCATCTGAATCACCTGCGCACTTTGTTGCCCGCGAAACTTCGCCAGCAAATCCGCCCACTTTGCGCGCGCTGTCACCATGCTCTGTTCCTTGACGTGCCCGTAGCCGCGAATCTCCTCGGGCACGCTGGCCAGCTGCACCGCGACCGTGTGGTTGTCGGACGCGAGCCGGGCAAGCAACTCGTCGACGAGCCTCTCGTACTCGCCAATCAATGCGCGCTCCGCCCTGCGCTCATCGGTTCGACCAAAGACGTCGAACGCCGTGCCGCGCAGGAACTTCAGTTTCGCCAGCACGCGAAAAGCCACCATCATCCAGGATCCGAAGCGCATCTTCCCGGGTTTGCCGGTGACCGGATCAGTCTTCGCCAGCAATGGTGGCGCGAGATGAAAATTCAGCTGATAGTCGCCTTCAAACCGGGCGGCGATCCTGGCGCGGAACGCGGGATCGGCGTGCAGCCGTGCGACTTCGTATTCGTCCTTGTAGGCCATCAGTTTGAAGTAGTAGCGCGCAACCGTTTCCGCGAGCCGGGCCGATCCGCCGAGCCGGTCCGACTCGACCTTGCGCACGCGCTCGACCAGATCGCCGTACTTCTTCGCGTAGGCCGCGCTCTGATAGCTGGTCAGGAAATCGACGCGACGCGCGACGATTTCTTCGAGTGACGACGCCGGTCGCTTCAGTTCGATCACCTGCGCCGGGAATGCCGCCTTCTTCACGGTGTCCAGGTCGTGAGCCGCGGCGCGGCCCCAATCGAACGCGCGCTTGTTGGTGTCGATCGCCACGCCGTTCAGTTCGATCGCACGCATCAGCGTTTCGAATTGCAGCGGGATCCAGCCCTTCTGCCACGCGTAGCCGAGAACGAACGGGTTGGTGTAGAGCGCGTCGCCGAGGAGCGCCGTGGTCAGGCCGTTGGCATCGACGAAGGCGCAATTGGCGCTGTCGCCCACGGCATCGCGCACCTGCTGCGACATGGCGCCGCCCGCAAATTGCCAGTCGGGATTCCTCACGAATTCAGCGGTCGGCGATTCCGATGTGTTGACGACCGCCTTGGACCGTCCCGCGTGGATCTTGGACAGCGCTTCGTTGCTGGCCGACACGACCAGATCGCAGCCGAGCAGCAGCTCCGCTTCGCCCATCGCAATACGCGTGGCAAACAGGTCCTCGGGCTTCGGCGCAATCAACACGTGCGAGAACACCGCGCCGCCCTTCTGCGCCAGGCCCGCCATGTCGAGCACCGACAGGCCCTTGCCTTCGAGGTGCGCGGCCATGCCCATCAATTGCCCGATCGTGACCACGCCGGTGCCGCCGACGCCGGTGATCACGACGCCAAAGTTCTTCCCGCGGGGCAGCTCCGGTACCAGCGGCATTGGCACGGATGGCAGTGACGCGCCGGCCGTCGCCTTGCCCTTGCGCAGCTGGCCGCCTTCGACCGTGACGAAGCTCGGGCAGAAGCCCTTCAGGCACGAGAAGTCCTTGTTGCAACTCGACTGGTTGATCATGCGCTTGCGGCCGAACTCGGTTTCCAGCGGTTCGACCGAAAGGCAGTTGGACTGAACGCTGCAGTCGCCGCAGCCTTCACACACCAGTTCGTTGATCACGACGCGGCGCGGCGGATCGGGAAACTCGTTGCGCTTGCGGCGGCGCCGCTTCTCTGAGGCGCAGGTCTGGTCGTAGACCAGCACCGACACGCCCTCATACCCGCGCAATTCGCGCTGGACGCGATCGAGTTCATCGCGGTGATGCACCGTGACACCCGGCGCCAGGCGCCACGCATCTTCCGTCGCGCCCCGGGCGTTGGCCGCGCTGTGGTCGAGTTCGGAAACGGCGTCGTACTTCTGCGGCTCGTCGGTGACGATCACAATTCTGCGCACGCCCTCGGCGTACATCTGCTGCGTGATCTGCGGCGCGGTGAGCGAGCCGTCCGTGGGCTGGCCACCGGTCATTGCGACCGCGTCGTTGAACAGGATCTTGTAGGTCATCCGCACCTTCGCTGCCACGGCCGCGCGCACGGCGAGCGAGCCAGAGTGGAAGTAGGTGCCATCGCCCAGATTGGCAAAGATGTGTTTTTCATTCGTGAACGGTGACTGGCCGATCCACGGCGCACCTTCGCCGCCCATCTGCGTGAAGGTCGCTGTGCTGCGGTTCATCCACAGCGCCATGTAGTGGCAACCAATGCCGGCCATCGCGCGCGAGCCTTCCGGCACCACGGTCGACGTGTTGTGCGGGCAGCCGGAGCAGAAATACGGCGTGCGCTCGGTGAAGACGCGCGGCTTGGCCAGCGCGCGCTCTTTGGCCTCGATGACGGTCAGCCGCGCCTGCATGCGTGCGTGCACCTCGCTCGGCAATTCGAGCTTGCCGATGCGGGTGGCGATCGCCTTGGCGATGATCACCGGCGAGAACTCGTAGTGCGCGGGCAGGATCCAGTCTCCGCGTGGGATCGACCACTCGCCACCGTCGTGCTGGTCGAACTTGCCAATCACGCGCGGAATGCGCTTGCCCTTGCCGATCCAGTTGAAAAGCTCCTCCTTCACCTGGTACTCGATCAACTGGCGCTTCTCCTCGACCACCAGGATTTCCTCCAGCCCCTCGGCGAACTCACCCATCGTCTGCGCTTCCAGCGGCCACACCATGCCGCACTTGAAGAGGCGAACGCCGATGCGCTTGCAGGTCTCTTCATCGAGCCCGAGGTCCGCGAGTGCCTGCCGCGTATCCAGATAGGCCTTGCCGCTGGCGACGATGCCAAAGCGCGCGTTGGGCGAATCGATGGCGGTGTAGTTCAACTTGTTCGCGCGCCCATACGCGAGCGCGGCATACAGCTTGTAGTCGAGCAGCCGCGCTTCCATCTCGAGCGGCGTGTCGGGCCAGCGAATGTTCAGCCCGCCCGCCGGCATCGCGAAGTCGCCCGGCAGCACGATGTTGACGCGTTCCGGATCGACCATCACGGATGCGGAGGCCTCGACCACCTCGGTCACGCACTTCATGGCGACCCAGACGCCGGCGTATCGGCTCATCGCATACGCGTGCAACCCGAGGTCGAGGTACTCCTGCACGGTGGCGGGAAACAGCACCGGGATCATGCAGGCCTTGAAGATGTGGTCGGACTGGTGCGGCAGCGTCGAGCTCTTGGCGCCGTGGTCGTCGCCAGCCAGTGCAATCACACCACCGCGCGGGCTCGTGCCGGCGGCGTTGGCGTGCTTGAACACGTCGCCGCAGCGATCGACCCCGGGGCCCTTGCCGTACCACATGCCGAACACGCCGTCGTACTTCGCCTGCGCAAACAGGTTGACCTGCTGCGTTCCCCACACGCTGGTGGCGGCGAGGTCTTCATTCACTCCAGGCTGGAATTTGATGTGGTGTTGCTCGAGTTGCTTCTTCGCGCGCCACGCGGTCTGGTCCACGCTGCCGAGCGGCGAGCCGCGATACCCGGTGAGGAATCCCGCCGTGTTGAGCCCCGCAATCTGATCGCGTTGCCGCTGCAGCATCAGCAGGCGCAACAGCGCCTGCGTGCCGCTCATGTAGGCACGGCCTTTTTCGAGCGTCCATTTGTCGTCAAGGGTGACTTCCGCCAGCGCGCGACGGACAGCTTCGGGAAGGGGTGCGTTCATGCGATGACCTTTGCCAAAAATCGTGTTTCTGGGGTCGCGACGCGCGCGCGCGATACGCGGCGGCCGGGCCGGCAGCAGCGCGCCTTGTGGGCGAGCCAAGCCTGACTCAACAGGGAGGGGCGAAGCTTAATCGCTGAGTGCGGCGCACTCAATCGTGCCCGGCAAAAGCCCGGCCGGCGTGCGGGGTTACGTCATCGGCAAGGGACGGCCGTCCTTCAATGCAAGCCAGCCGCGCGCAATGCGATAGATCGCCCACACGCCGAGTGCAAACAGGCCGATCACCCACAGCGCGATGCCGATCAGCACGATGGCCAGCAATGCGGACAGCAGCCCCACGATAAGCGCCCACAGCAGCGCGAACCAGAAGGTGCGTATCTGCCAGCGGAAGTGCGACTCCAGCCAGGTGCCGCGCGCCTCGGAGCGCTTCACGTAGTTGATGATCACCGCGATGATCGACGGCCAGCCGAACAGGAACGTACCGACGATGCTGGCGGCGCCGAAGGCGCCGATCACGAGACTTACGGTGTGCAGTGCGTAGATGATGTGCGTCGTCGTGACGAGCGACGGAGCGGGGGCGGATGGTGCGCTCATGCTGAAATCCTCGCAGTCTTGATCACCGGAATCGCTTTCAGGAACTTCGCCAGCCGCTCCACGCCTTGTTCGATCAGGCCGTGCGTGGCGGCGAAGCACCAGCGTAGATAACCCTCGCCCTCGGGACCGAATGCGATCCCCGGCGCAAGCCCGAGACCGACGTCACCGACCATCTTCTTCGCGCAGGCGAGTGAATCGTCGCTGACGCCGGGAATGCGGAAGAACAGATACATCGATCCCGGCGGCGAAGCAACCTCAATGTTCGGCAGCGCGCGCAACCGCATCACAAGCAGATCGCGTGCGCTTTTCAGCCGTTCCACTGTCTGCGCAATCAGTTCGTCGCCATCGCGAATGGCGACGATCCCGGCACGCTGCACGAACGTCGGCGCGCACGACGTATTGAACTCGACCATCTTGGCGAAATTGGCGATGAACCCGCGCGGTGCCACCAGCCAGCCGAGGCGCCAGCCGGTCATCGTCCACGTCTTGGAAAACGTGTTGGCGCTGATGAGTCGCTCGTCGGGATCGACTTGCGACAACACGCCTGGCGCGTGCGCTGAGCCGTCAAACACAATGCGTTCGTACGCGTCATCGGCGACGAGCCAGATGCCGTGCTTTCGGCAATGTGCGAACAGCGTGTTCCACTGACCCTGCGGCATCACCCAGCCGGTCGGATTGCCGGGCGAGTTGACGACGACCATCTTCGTGCCCGGCGTGGCTGCGTCGATCAGGCGTTGCAGGTCAAGCGACCACGCACCGTTCACGCACGTCAGTGGCACGCGGAGTACGTGGCCGCCCATGATGTGCGGTTGCGACGTTACGTTGGGCCATACGGGTGTCACGATCGGCACGCGATCGCCGGGCTCGATCAGTGCCTGCGAAACCAGCGACAGCGCGTTGACCCCTGCGCTCGTGATCGCCATGCGATCGACGTCGATCGGCGTGTGCGGCTGATGCAGCCGATCGACGTAAGCGGCGACCGCTTCACGCAGCTCGATGATCCCGAGATTGTGGTTGTAGAACGTCTCGCCCGCATCGATCGACGCCTTGGCCGCGTCGCGGATGAACTGTGGCGTCGGCAGATCGCCCTCGCCGAACCAGAACTTGACGAGATCCTTGGCGCGGCCGAGCGCGGCCTCGTTGGCGTAGTGGTTCGCGACTTCGCGGATGCGAGAAGCGGGCAGGGAATCGAGAGAAGGTCGCAGCATGGGACGGGATTATCGCCGTTCCCACGGATTGACTCTCAGGTCGTTCTTGATGGGTGAGGTCGGAACTCGTGGGTCGCTGAACGGCCAGGAGCCGTCGATCGAGCAGCCCACGAATCCGGTCGGAGAGGTGGCTGTTCACCGTCTGCCGGCTGCAGTACTCTCATCGATCACTCAGCCAAAGCGATTACTCGCGCGGCCCTCCGATGCTTTTCGAGCCTGATCGCCACGAAGCGCTCTGCGATACCACCTGGGATGCATCTCGGGCGCGCAAGGCGATCCATTCCATCGTCCACGACATCGAGCAGAACCGAGTTGCCGAAGGTCACTGGCCGGTACATCCGCTTGACAATGAAGGAGATGTACCTCGAACTGGTTTCAAGGGTCTCTACCTTGGAAGCGCAGGAGTGCTCTGGGCGCTCTCGTACTTGCAGCGCGAGGACACGGCGGAACTCAGCAGCGATCCGAGGGAAGGCATACAACAGGCTGACGCCGCGTACCGAAGCGATCCCGACACCGGGAAAGTCGTGCCGTCCTACTACCTTGGCGAGGTGGGCATCCTGCTCGTGCTGTGGCGCCTGACTGGATCCAGCCAAGCGGAGGACCGGCTCTACGCGTCGGTCAAGTCAAACATTCAGAATCCGACCAACGAGGCGCTCTGGGCTGCGCCCGGCACCATGGTTGGGGCCTGGCACCTATGGGAAGCGACGGGAGAGCGACGCTGGCGCGAACTGTTCCTGGACAACGTCGAACAACTCTGGCGGACCTGGATATTTGACTCGCAGGCGCAGTGCTACCTCTGGACCCAGGATCTCTACGGCAAGGTCGTGCAGTATCTCGGCGCCGGGCATGGCTTCGCAGGCAACGCGTACGCGTTGTTGAAGGGCGCGTCGTTGCTCGATGTTGAACGCCGTGAAGCGCTCTACGACCGCTGCGTGGCGACCCTGCGCGCGACGGCAAGGATTGAAGACGGCGCGGTCAACTGGCCGCCCGGCATGTTCACGCCGCGCCCCGGGGGACCGAGCATCCTGATGCAGTGGTGCCACGGCGCTCCCGGCATGGTGACCGCACTGTCGGACTTTCCGCCGCAGCGATCGCCGGAAATGGACGCCATGCTGATCGGGGCGGGCCACGCGATCTGGAAGGCCGGGCCGCTTTCGAAGGGCTATGGTTTGTGCCACGGCACGGCGGGCAACGGCTATGCCTTCTTGAAGCTGTACCAGCGCACCGGCGATCGTTCGTGGCTGGAGCGCGCACGGTCCTTTGCCATGCATTCGATCGTGCAGAGGGATCGGATGCGGCAGCAGTATGGGCAAGGCCGCTACACGCTGTGGACCGGCGATTCAGGTCTTGCGGTCTACTTGCGCCACTGTCTCGATGAATCGGCGGCGCTGCCGGCGCTCGATACCATCTAATGACCACGTCCGTGATGTAGTGCCAAGCGTCTGCTGCCGGACGTTTCCCAACTCAGGCCCGGCGCAGGCGACGCCGAGCCTGCTGTGCCGGGCGCGCTTTGACTTTGGGCGAGCGTCTCTGGTGGGTCGAACACGGAAGTTCACTGCGAACTGCAGTTCATTTCAGCACGGCATTGCGAACCGTCGGCGGTGCCACATGCAACCGCTGCGCGAGCCCCGCCGCACCTTCCTGCATCAGCCAGTCGTGATTGAGCCGGAACAACGGTGCCAGCAGCGGCGCGAGAATTTCCATCCAGCGCTTGCGCGTCGATACCTCCCACAGGTATTGCACTTGTGTGCCGTCGCCCGCATCGAGAAAGCGCCAGGTGCCGATGCCGTCGAGGTCGCCGCTCGCGCGGGCGCGGATCAATTCGCCCGGTTCGATCGCGGCAGCTTCGACCTCGATCGTCACGCGATATGGCAGTCGGCTGCGCCACTCGATGCGATGGCGCGAATTCAATCCGTCGGTCGCGCCGGGCGCGAGTTCGGTCACACGCTCGCAGCCGCGCCACCATTGCGGCCAGTCGCGCACCGCGTGGACAACGTCGTACACGGCCGCGCGCGGCGCGCAGAGCGTGAACTCGGTGTGCAGTCGGAACAGCATTCGGTGCTCACGCCAGCTGCGCGGAGGTGATGCGCCTGGGGCGTTGCTATTGCTGTTCATCCATCTTGCCTCAAATGGTGATCAGCGTGAGGTCGAACACGCGTTCGACGATCCACGTGCCTGCGACCAGGGCGAGCGCGGTGGAGCCGCCGCCGAGAATCCAGCGCGGATAACCTTGCCAGCCGCGCGCGATCGCGAGCAGCGCGAAGCTTGCAGACACGACGATCAGCTGGCCGCCTTCGACGCCGAGGTTGAACGCCAGCAGCGCGCGCGCCAGTTCAAGCGCGGGGAGGTTCAACGGCGCCAGCACCTCGGCAAAGCCGAAGCCGTGGATGAGCCCGAAGCCGAACGACGCGCACGCAAGCCGCGTCGTCACCACCGGCCACAGGTTGTTCAGCGCGGTGGCGAGCACGGTTGCCGCGATCAGCGGCTCAATCACGTGCGCCGGCACGCGTACGAGGTTGAAGCTCGCCAGCGCCAGTGTGATCGAATGTGCGAGCGTAAATGCGGTGGCAATCCACGCCACCTGGACCAGCGCACCGCGCACGCCGGCGCGCGCGACCCAGCGTCCGTTCCGGCGCTCGACCACGGCGGGCAACATCAGCGCAACGAGGAACAGCATGTGGTCGAAGCCGCCCAGGATGTGCAGCACGCCGTCTTCGAACATCGCGCCGATGCCGCCGTGTTCGGGCGCGGTGTCTCGCCATGCCTGTGCCGTGAACTGCACCGGCAGCCTGCCGTTCGGCGCAACCAGCGCGGGCCGCGTGGTGTCCGGCGTGGTCACCAGTGCGCGATGCGAGGGATCGATTCCGGCGAACAGCCGGTACTGCACCTCGACGCGCGCCGGCGGAGTCGCGCAGCGCGCGCGCCCGGCAAGGTGCAGGTAACCGGTGCCGTCGATCGTTTCGAATCGTGGCGCACCCCAGACCAGCGGACACGTGCCGTTGCCGGTGCGCGCTTCGAGCGAATGTGCGGCCAGTTGCGTGATTTCGGATGCGCGATCGTCGACTTCTCCCCACGTCAGCTTTCCGTCGCGGTCCGCGTCGAGGTCGAGCAGCGCATCGACATCGCGCAGTGCGATGCGCCACGCGAACGGCACCTCGTTGCCGCGGGCGGCTTCGATCTTCAGGTAGCTGGTGCTGGCCGAATGCGCGTGTACCGCGTTGGCGCCGAGCAGCGCCAGCATTACAAGAAGTTGTCGCCACATGGTCATGCTCCCAACAGATCCGCCCGCAGGCGTGCATCGTCGAGCCCGGTGTGCCTCATCCACGCGCGTACTTCATCGATTGCCGCGCGGTCGTTCGTGGCACGCGCCGCGCGCGCCAGCACACGAAGATCGGCCGGCTCGCGCTGCGCGGCCCAGTTCTCTCGCGCCAGCCGCAGCGCAGTGGCGGCATCACCCCGTTCGAGGGCGAACACGGCGGCGTCACGCGCGTGCAGCAGTTCACCGCGGGCGATCGCCTCATCGATCCGCGACTGCAATTGCGCCGCGATCGATTGCGCATCGCCGCCAAGCGCACGCTCAACAAGCCAGCGCCGCAGCAGAACGCCATCGGCGGGCGGAGCGGACGCGAGCAGTGCCCTGGCGTCGCGCCAGGCGCGTTGTTCGATCAGCAGGTCGGCTAAGGCGAGTTGCGTGGTTAGGTCATCGTCGGCCGCGAGTGACGCGCGATACGCGGCAGCCGCGTCCCTGCGCTCGCCGCGCTGCTCATGCACCTGCGCCAGCGCGCTGAGCGCCCACGCGCGCACGGCGCCCTGCGTGCGCGCAGCCGCGCTGCGCAGCGCCTCACGCGCGCGTTCGTTGTGGCCGGTGAGCGCATCGGAAAGCGCGCCACAGATGGCGGCGACATCGGCGGCGAGCGGCCGCAGCCGCAGACAGTCCTGCGTGGCGGCGGCGTATTCGCCGCGCACCTGCGCGATCGTCGCGCGCGTCAGCAGCGCCTGCCCGTGGTCGGGTGCGCGTGCAATCACGCGGTCGAGGAGCAGCCGCGCGGCATCGAAGCGATGCCGGCTCTGTTCGATCGTCGCGCGCAGTACCAATGCTTCCAGCGGTGCGCGCGGATCGTCGGCGGGCCACGGCGCGAGCAGCGATTCCGCATAGCCGAGCGTGCGCGGATCGCCGCTGGCGCGGCCGGCTTCGATCATCCGGCGTGCAGAGGCGAAGCGCTCGGTCGCGGACAGCGATGTCGCGTTGGCGGTGGCCAGGCGCTGCACCGATGCCTTGACCGTGCGCGGCAGCAACTGCGTTTCGACGACCGTGTCGCGCGACGGCGTTTCCTGTGCAAGCGCGGCGCTGGTGAGAATTGCCAGCGCCGCGGCGATTGTCCTGACCCCCGGTCCACCGGACCGGGTTCGGGGCCGGCTCTCGCCCGCACGCGGGAGGCTTGACAGGATGCGGTGGGGTCGCATCATTGGCCTCATAGCGTTGCAGGCTCGGCCGTCTCCGACGTCGGCGGATTGATGGCGCCAATCGCGCGCGGCTGCGCCGTGTCGGACGTGAAGGTGGCGATCTGCGCCTTGGCGAAGCCGATCAGCCCAGCGATCGTCGCCGATGCCTCGCGGTCTTCGCGCTGCATCTGCGATTCCGACATGTCGGGACCGGATGATCCGCCGCCGCAGGCCACGAGCAGCAGCGTGGCCGCTGCTGCGCCCAAGACAGGTTTGAGTGGTGTCATCGCAGCCTCCAGCTCACTGGCTGCCCGGCAGCGGCGTAGCCAGGTACGGGAACCCTGGCAACAGCGGAACAGTCGCCTGGTCCACCGCGTCGTGCAGGTTGAAGGCGGTGGCCCCGAGGGGAACGGCCGACGGCTTGCACGCAGGGCCGAAGCCGAGCGCATCGTTGTTGCCGTTGGCCATGCACAGGCCACCCATCACCGCGACCAGCGAGATGTCGACCACGTCGTCCTTCGGCCGACGGCCGTTCGGATAGCCGGCGAAGTCGCTGCCGCCGGCGAGGATATTGCCGACGATGCCGAGCCGGTTCTGCTGCGCGAACGGCACCGGCGCGATCGCGGTATTCAGCCGCATCGTTTCGGACGGCACCACGCTCTTCGGTTGATTCACGTTCTTGATGCCGGTGAGGAACGTCGTCACGAGGTCCGTGCGCGGGAAGTTGGTTGGCGCCGTGCCCGGCAGGTTCAGCACTATCTCCAGCAGCCTCGGCAGCGTGGGGTTGGTCACGTACGTCGCGAACTGCCCATCGTCCCTGGGCTTGGAGCCGTTGAAGCGGTCCTTGTCCTTCAGGCCGATCACCAGTTCATTGACGAGCGGCATGGAGAGGCGTGACACCTGCACCCATGGTCCACCGGTCTTCTCGGTGGTCTGGTGACCTGACGGCGGCGTGCCGTCGAGCAAGCGTGTCTGGCGCAGGCTCGCGGTGGTCCAGGCGCCGATCACGGGATCGTCGCCCGCGGTCAGGCAGCCCTTGTGCACTTCGACCGCCAGCGTCGTGACGTTGGCGTCGTCGATGATGCTGGGCGCTGCACCGATCAGCGCCGGGTTGGTGATCACCGAGACCGGCGCGTTGACCAGGTCGAATATCACGCCGAGGTTCACCGCGAATGGGTCTTTGCGCTGGCCGACGAAGAGCTTCGCCGGTGTGCTGCAACCGGGGATGTTGACGGTATAGATGTGCTTGGCAGCGTAGCCGGCGTAGTCGGGGATCGTCTTCACGCCGATGTTGTCGACCGGCTTGTCGAACACGCTCGCACCATTGGCGGCGTTGGTTACCGAAGCGCGCTGCCCGCCGCGGCGATCGCCGCGCACGATGTCAACCGTGTAGGTCTCGTTTAGATTCAGGTTAGCCGCGCGTGGCTCGCTGACGGTGCCGGCCTGAATCAGGGGAATCGAGACGTTCGAACCGGCGATCGGCAGCGCGATGTCCTTCAGGTTGTTCTTGAATCGGAACTGGAACGTGAGGTCCTCGTTCGCATCGCCGTTGTTGTCGATGTGGATCTCGTAGAGCGCGTTCGGATCCATCGAGAAGTAGTTCGGGCCGCCGTACGGCGCCTGCAGCGGCTGGTAGTTGGCGATCAGTGTCACGTAGTCGCTGCGACCAGCCTCGTACGAACGGAACATGTAGAAGTCGGTGCCGTCAACCTTGGGTGACGTGGTGATGAACGGTGCTTCGCGATGGCTCGACGCCTGTACCGCCGGCGCAGCCGCAAGGAACGCGGCGGCACATGCGAGCGCAACGGGCGTTGCGCGCAGCGATTTCAGTTTCATTTGGATCCTCCGCTGAGAGTGAGAGAAAGGCAAGTCATTGCGCGCCGGCGATGCCGGTCACGGCCGTCGGGTTCACCCGCGGCGCAGGCGATCTCGACGACATGTCCAGCTTTACGGGCGAGGGCTCAATTCGGATTCAGCGATTGCGATTCAGCGCGTGCTGCGGGCTCTTCGTGCGGGGTTTCTTGAATCTGCTTGTGCGTGCGCGGCGTATAGCGAGAGTCGCGATCACGACACACTCAATCGAACCACTTACGGAGGACTTCCATGAACACCACACTTTCCCGCCGCGGCTTCATGCATAGCGGTGCTCGTCTGTCCGCCGGCGCCGTCGCGCTGCTGGCTGGTTCCAGGGCGGGCGCGGAGATGAATCCCGCCGGCGACGTACGCATCCTGAATGTCGCGCTTGGACTCGAGCACGAAGGCATCAATGCATACCAGCTCGGCGCGATGAGTGGATTGCTGCAGAAGCCGGTGCTCGACATCGCCGTCAAGTTCCAGGCCGATCACAAGGCGCATCGTGATGCGCTGATCGCCACGATCCGCAAGATCGGCGGTACGCCGGTCGAAGAGAAGAAGCTCGACGACTACGCCAAGGCCCTGCGCGCGCACACGCTGAAGAACCAGACCGATGTGCTCGAACTGGCGGCGCGTCTCGAACTCGGTGCGACCAATGCGTATCTGGGCGTGATTCCGTCGTTCAGTGACAGTCAACTCGCGAAAGTCGCGGCGCGTCTTGCGACGGACGAAACCGCGCACTGGGCGATCCTGGCCAACGCAC
>Ga0209683_10000497_pt1 | contig 15318 bp, 17 predicted proteins | sample DOMMetBare2Fresh_FD_187474 | JGI IMG/M metagenome (GOLD analysis project Ga0209683, IMG submission 187474) | Wetland sediment microbial communities from St. Louis River estuary, USA, under dissolved organic matter induced mercury methylation -... | ecosystem: Environmental > Aquatic >... | reverse complement strand
GGAGGATGCTCGTGCAGATCATGCCGGAAATGGACGCGGAGAAGATGCCCTTTAACCCGTTCGATCTGACGAAGGTCTGGCCGCACCAGGACTATCCGCTGATCGAGGTGGGAACGGTGGAACTCAATCGCAACCCGTCGAACTACTTCACCGACATCGAGCAGGCGGCGTTCAGCCCGTCGAACGTCGTGCCGGGCATCGGGTTCAGCCCCGACAAGATGCTGCAGGCGCGCATCTTCGCCTACGCAGACGCTCACCGCCACCGGCTGGGCACGCACTACGAGGCGCTGCCGGTGAATGCGCCGAAGTGTCCCGTGCATCACTACCACAAAGACGGCGCGATGCGCTTCTTCCGCAACGACAGCGGCAACCCCGACGCTTTCTACGAGCCGAACAGCTTCGACGGGCCGCGCCAGGATGCGGGCGTGGCGGAACCGCCGCTGCGGATTTCTGGCGACGCCGCGCGTTACGATCACCGCGAGGGGAACGACGACTTCGGCCAGCCGCGCGCTTTGTTCCGTCTCTTCAATGAAGGACAGCGGCAGCGGTTGTTCGGCAATATCGCGGACGCGATGCAGGGTGTGCCGGATTCGATCGTCCAGCGGCAGCTTGGGTTGTTCGATCGCGTCGACGCCGCCTACGGGGCGGGTGTGCGCGCGGCGCTGGCGGAGAGGGCGAGCAAGGGCGCCGCGGCCACTTCCCGCTAGGATCGCGCTACTCGGCGGCCGCCGGCGGCGCCGCGCCGAACGACTGCAGCGCTAGGTAGCTGAGCCCAAACCGCTTGATGTTGTCGAGCTGCTTCTCGAACTGATCCTGGTGGCCTTCTTCGTCCCGCACCAGGGTCTCGAATACTTGTTTGGAGGCGGCGTCGGCGTTGGCGGCGCAGGTCTGCGCAAAGCGGTTGTAGTCCCGGGCGCTGCCCTGTTCCATGGCGATGGCCTTCGCCAGCATCGCGGAGGGATCGGTGATCTTCTCGACGGCGTCCGCCGCCATCTCGACCTCGCCCTTCAGGAACAGAATGCGCTCGGCGAGCGCTTCCACGTGCATCATCTCGGCGATGGCCGTCCGCTTGAACAGCTGGGCGAGCGGGCCGAAGCCCTGATCGTCAAGGTGGAAGTGGAAGTACATGTATTGATGGACGGCGCACAGCTCGTCGGCGACAGACTTGTTCAACAGCTCGATGCTCGTGTTTGGCATAGAAAGCTCCAGAAAACCAATTGTACTCTGTCGTGGACGGCGGACGTCAGCCGTCGTGCGGGCCGGAGCCACCAGAAGCATGCGCGGGCTCGGAGCGCGGATCGCCACACATTCAGTGGCGGGCGGCCACAGCGATTGTGGCTGTATTGGATGTGACGCCGCCGATGGAGATTACGACCGGTACAGCGCTGCCGGTCGCCGAGGCGGCCGGCACGACCGCGTTCACCTGATACTCGCCCACCAGCCCGGGCACAAGACCGGAAAACAACACGGTGGCCGGCGCCCCTCCGATCGTCACGGCCGGGCGCGTCGTCGTTTCGGCAAGCGGGTAGGGATAGGCCGGCGCGCCAACGCCGCTCGCCGGCTGATTCGTCACCGCCCCCAAGCCGGTGCAGTAAATGACGACGACGCTTCCGGGCGTCGCGGGATTCGTTGGATCGACCAACCGGTAGGAGACGTCCTGGATTGCGCCTTGACCTGTGCCCTGGGAGTTCGTGGTAAAGATCCCCGGTGCGAACGGGGCCAGGTTCAGCGACTCCGAGTGACTGGTTCGTCCGGCGCCGGTAGCGGTTACTGACGCCAACGTGCGTCCTGCCAACTCCCACGGGACTTGAAGGTTCACCTGCCCGCTGGAGGCGTAGAACAATGGCGGCATGACTCCACCGGCCAGCAGGTAGAGACCGTCGAGGTCCGTTGGCAGCGGCAGGTTGAGAGCGGATAACGGTGAGCTGACGGGGAAGTCGCCGAAGGCCGCCACAATGCTGCCAGGTGCGACGGCGCCAGGCCCAAAGCTGGCCGCGTTGCGAATCCCCGAGGGGAAGATTTCAGGCGGAGTGACGTAGGTGACGGCGCTGGCGGAGGCCGTGGTCGAGCCGCCGCCGGTCACCGAGATCTGCGCTGTAACCGGCGACGGAGCGCTTGAGGAAACATCGACGGTAACCGTGACCTGCGGATAGTTTGCGCCCGGGATCAGTGGGTCGCCGCGCACGCAGGAAGCTCCAGCGCAGCTCCATCCGGCGCCCGACATGGACGCCAAAGACAGGCCCCCGGAAAGCGCCACGCTCAGCGTTACGGCGCCAGTGGTGGCGCCGGCGCGGGCGCCGTTCGAGACGATCACTGAGTACTGCAAACCTCTCTGGCCCGCCCTCGCCGACGCAGGGTACGTGGAACCAATAGTCAAAGCGGGAAGCGGACCCTGAGTTGTCAGTAACCGGACTACTGCATTGCCAAAGTCCGCGAGGTAGATTCTTCCCGCCGGATCGAGCGTCAGCGCTCGCGGGGAGTCGATCGTTGCGCTGGTTGCCGGGCCGCCATCGCCCGAATAGCCGCCAGCGCCGGTCCCGGCAATCGTGAGCGCGGCCCCGCCCGGCGTTATTGCATACAACTTTCGATCGGTGGAATCCGAAATGTAGGCGTTGCCGGCGGCGTCCACCCCTACGCCAGCCGGCGAGCTGAGATTCACGGCGACCAATCCATGGAACCCCAGTGGTCCGCCCAGATAGGAAGTTCCGGCGATCGTTTTCAGTTTTCCATCCGCATCGATCTTACATACGCGCCTGTTCTGGCTCTCGGCGAAATACAGCGTTCCGGCCGCATCGAGCGCAACAGCCACCGGACGCCCCAGTTGCGCGGAGGCGGCGGGATACCCTTCGCAGCACTCGCCGGGACCACCCACGCCGACGACCCTCGAAATGGTCCCGTTGACCGCCACTTTCAGTACTCGGTGACTGCCAGCGTCGGCGATGTAGAGGTTGTTAGCCCCATCGGTGGCCAAGCCTTGGGGATCCGAAAGAGCGGCGCTGGTTGCCAGACCTCCGTTCGCAGGATTGTTCGAACCTCCGCCCGCCACCGTGCTGATAGCGCCGTTCGGTGTGATTTTGCGGACGTTGTTGGCAACGCTGTCCGAGACGTAGATGTTCCCAAACCCGTCGACGGCGATTCCGGACGGAGATCTCAACTGGGCGTTGACGGCTTGGCCGCCATCGCCGGAATAGCCGGCGACACCGGTTCCAGCGATCGTGCCGACGATGCCGTCCACGCCCACTTTACGAACGCACGAGCAGCCGCTATCCGTTACGTAGAAATTGCCCAGTGCATCCAGCGCAACCCCAGTGACATACCGAAACTGGGCGCTGACAGCAGGGCCGCCGTCGCCAGAATAGCCGAAGGTGTGGTTGCCAGCCACGGTGAAGATGTAGAACTGCTGGCCAAACGCACAGGAGGACAAACCAAACAGCGCCGTGGCAGCGCCGGTGGAAAAACGACTCATGGTTGACCCTTTCCCGCGAAGAAATCGAGACAAATAGACTCGAAACAGAAGTGTAGTCTCTTAGTCTCCTCGAGGCAAGGGCGGGCGGTTATGCGAAATGAAGAGTCGCTAAGATTCTCAGCGGTCAGCGCCGATGGATCTCGCCTTGCATGTCTTGCGCGAAATTCTGAAAAGCAGCAAGGTCCTCGGGAGGGCCGGCGCCTGGGCTGCGTCGCGCTCTGAGCGCTTCGCGCGCCGCGGCTTCCGCCGTCCAGGTCTTCAGGAAGACTCCCTCCCGCCAATATCGCAGCCGCTGCAGGGTGGCGTCCGAGGCGCCTGCATACTTGTCCGCTTGCTGTAGGAAGAAGTCGAAGAGCGGTTTGGGAAGCTCGAACGAGTCTGGAACGTCGCGCCGCGTGTACTCGTAAACGGCTTTCTGACGCCAGGGATCGAATCTTCTCGTGCCAAAGAAGTCGGTCTCATCCAGGAAGATCTGCGTCGTGGGTACAACCACGCGGACTGCCGGACCCGCCGCCGGCCGTAGCGCCCAGACCGCGACCGTGTGATTGGCGGCCGGCCAGAACAGGCCGACGCCCCGGACGCCGGCGCGTCCCACAAGGAACGCGTAGAGCGCCGAGAGTTCATCGCATTCCGCCGCGGCCGTGGGCGTCAACGGCGAAGGCGCTTTCGCTGTCCTCCATTGGCGCCAGATGTTGTCGGAATTCGGCGGCAGGTTGGTGATGACCCAGTGCACGTTCCAGAACCCCGCATCCCTGGCCGCCTCAAACAGCAGGCGCACAATGACGTAGTCGGAGTAACCGATCTTCGCAGGATCGAGTTTGTACGCGGAGGTGAGAGACCGGAACCCGGCGCGCATGCCGGCGCTGCTTTCGAGCGCCCTGGCCTTCGTGCGAACCGCGGTGACCAGATCGGCCACGGCCGTTCCAGAAGCGGCGGGCTTGGGGTCCGCGGCGTATGCCCTAAGACCGGCGCTCCCTAGCAGGGCGAGCGCGCGCCGGCGGTTCATCTCCCGCCCAGGGCGCGCGGCGCTCGCAGCCCCGCAATGCACGCACTGGCCGCCTCCCACCCGCGTTCTCATAACCGCCAAGCTCCACACTGTAGCACTGCGGCGTGAAAAATGAAACCTTTTGCGGACAGATCCGGTAGTAGTGACGGAGACGGATGATTCCGCCGCAGAGGCGAAGAACCAAGGGGCTAAACTGAGACTATGAGGATTCTGCTGTACAGCGGAAAAGGGGGCGTGGGGAAGACCAGCCTGGCTGCGGCCACGGGGGTGCGTCTTTCTCAGCTCGGCTATCGGACGCTGGTGATGAGCATCGACCCGGCGCACAGCCTGGCTGATTCTTTCGACCTCGAAACGGACCTGTTCCACACACGGACTTCCGATCCCTACCCGCTGGACGACCACCTGTCGATTTTCGAACTGAACATCCAGAAAGAGATTCGACGTTACTGGAAGGAAATTTCCTCCTGGGTAATCTCGCTGCTGCGCACGACCGGGATCGGCGGCGTGCAAGCCGATGAGCTGGCGATTCTGCCGGGCATGGAAGAGCTCACGGCGATGATGTACATCAACCAGTACCGGCGGGAGCAGCGCTACGACGTGATCGTGCTGGACGCGGCGCCCACCGCCGAATCGATGCGCTTCATCAGTATGCCGACCACGCTCGACTGGTACATGAAGCACATCTTCCCGTTCCAGCGCAGCGTACTGAAGGCGGTGCGCCCGCTCGCCAACCGCGTGTCGCCGTTCGAGCTGCCGCCCGACGCCTACTTCGCCAACATCCGCTCGCTGTTCGAAAAGCTGGAGGGCGTGGACGTGCTGATGGAAGACCCGGAGGTTACCAGCGTGCGTCTGGTCACCAACCCGGAGAAGATGGTGCTCCGCGAAACCCAGCGCGCGTTCGTCTATTTCTCGCTGCACGGGCTCACGGTCGACACGGTAATCATCAACCGCGTGCTGCCGCGGGAGATTTCCGACGCCTGGTTCAACGAGTGGCGCGCCTCACAGGAGAAGACGCTACACGAGATCGAGGACTATTTCGCGCCGGTGCCGGCGCGCCGAGTCCCGCTGTTCACCCACGAGGTGCTGGGCCGCGAGAGGCTGGAGGAATTGGCCCGGGTGCTGTATGCTGAGGGTGAAGATCCGGCGGCTGTGACCCGGACCGAGCGGCCCTATACATTCGGCAAGCAGGACGGCCTGTATGAAGTCCGGGTGCAGTTGCCTTTCGCGACCAAGGGTGAAGTGGGGCTCTTCAAGAAGGGCGATGAGCTGGTGGTCGAGATCGGGACATTCCGCCGTCACATCGGGTTGCCGACGTCGATGGCGGCGCTCACTCCCAGCCGGGCGCGCCTCGAAAACCGCGTACTCACCGTTGAGATGAAGGAGGTACAAGCATGAGCGAGCAAACTGCCAACCCGCCGCCGGCCGGCGCCTATGAGCGTTGTCTGTGCCGCGAAGCGGTGGACCGCATTTGCGAGTTGATGACGCCGCGCTCGGAAGAGGCGCGCGCACACCTGCGCAATTCGCGGATCGAGTTCCTCAAGGCTGTCCGCAGCCTGATTGATGAGCGTATTGCGCATCTGTCCACGGCTGGCCAGCAAGGGTCCAAGGTCACGGTCGAATGAAGGAAGGCGATCCCGCCCCGGACATCACGCTGACCGACGACCGGGGCGAGTCGTTCCGGCTCTCCGGCTTGCGCGGCAAGAAGGTCGTTCTGTATTTCTACCCCCGCGCCAACACGCCCGGTTGCACTACCGAGGCGTGCGAGTTCCGCGACGTCTCCCGCAAGGTGTCCGGCCGCAACGCAGTGATTGTCGGGGTTTCCCCGGACCCTCCCGGCGCGCAGCAGAAGTTCAAGACGAAGTACGATCTGCCATTCACGCTTCTCTGCGACATCGACAAATCCGCCGCCCAGGCCTACGGAGTGTGGAAAGAGAAGAATATGTACGGCAAGAAGGCGATGGGGATTGAGCGGACCACGTTCATCATCGGCGAGGACGGACGCATCGCGAAGATCTTCCCGAAGGTGAAGGCGAAGGGCCACGCCGCCGCGGCGCTCGCCGCACTGTGATTCCCGCGCTGCTCATCCCGCTGGCGCGCCTGCGCGACGATCCCGCACTCGACGCGCGCGGCGTGCGGAAACTCCTGGTGACCGAGCGGCGGGAGGGCTCCGAGATCGAAGCGGTGTCGCCGCATTGGGCGCCTGCCGGGAAATGCCCTGTGATGGTGGCGCCCCATCTCGAGGCCTGCGTCTTCAACCAAAACGCGCGGCAAGAGCGTCACTGGCACGAACTCGGGACCGAGATGTACATGCTGATCGAGGGGACGCTCCTGATCGAGGTCGAGGGGGTGGACTACCGGCTCGAAGCGGGCGACATGCTGGTGGTCAATCCCGGAGCGCGCCACGAAGTGAAGCCCGGCGCGCCGTTTCTCTGCCGTGTGGTCACCGCGAACTGCGGGGGCTTGGCAGACAAACACCTGGCGTAGCGCTCAGCGGTGTTCCCCGAAGACGCGCCGCAGGCGATCCGAGATCTCTCCCACGGTCGCCAAGGATTCGGCGGCGTCCAGGATGAACGGCATAAGGTTGCCGGTTCCCTGCGCGGCCTGCTCCAGGCGGTCCAGCGCTCCGCCGGTGCGCTCCTGGCTGCGCGAGGCGCGCAGTTGCCGCAGGCGCTCGGCTTGATCGCGTTCAATGGCGGGATCGATCCGCAACGTGGGGATCGGTTCGTCCGCCTGCTGGCGGAAGCGGTTTACCCCGACGATCACTTGCTCTCCGCTTTCAACCTTGCGTTGAAACGCGTAGGCTGAGGCCTCGATCTCGGCCTGCATGCAGCCGGTTTCGATAGCGCGGAGGGCGCCGCCCAGGGCGTCGATGCGCTCGATGATTGTGCGCGCCTGCCGCTCGATGGCGTCGGTGAGTTCCTCCAGGTGCAGGCTGCCGCCGAGCGGATCGGCGGTGTTCGTCACTCCGGTTTCGTGCGCGATGATCTGCTGCGTGCGCAACGCCAGGAGCGCCGACTCCTCGGTGGGCAAAGCGAGCGCTTCATCGCGCGCATTCGTGTGCAGCGATTGTGCGCCGCCCAGCACGGCCGCCAGCGCTTGCAGCGAAACTCGCACGAGGTTGACGTCGGGCTGCTGCGCCGTCAGCGTGGAGCCGGCCGTTTGAGCGTGGAAGCGCAGCGCCATCGAGCGCGGATCGCGCGCGCGGAAACGGTCCCGCATCAGATGCGCGTGGAGACGGCGCGCCGCGCGGTATTTGGCGACCTCCTCGAAGAAGTCCCGGTCGCAACTGAAGAAGAAGGAGAGGCGCGGGGCGAACGAATCGATGTCCAGACCCGCCTGGAGCGCCGCTTCGATGTAGGCGATGGCGTTGGCGAGCGTGAAGGCGACCTCTTGCGCGGCAGTCGCGCCGGCCTCGCGAATGTGATAGCCGCTGATGGAGATGGTGTTCCACTCGGGCAGCTCGCGCCCGGCCCAGGCGAACAGGTCGGTCACGAGGCGCATGGCTGGGCGGGGCGGGTAGATGTAGGTTCCCCGCGCGATGTACTCCTTCAGGACGTCGTTCTGTACGGTGCCACAGAGGCGGCGCCAGTCCGCGCCCTGCCGCCGCGCCGCCAGCGCATAGAACGCCAGCAGGATGGCGGCCGTGGAGTTGATGGTCATCGAGGTGGTGACCTCGCTCAGGCGCACGCCCTCGAACATGCGCAACATGTCGGGCAGAGAACAGATCGCCACGCCGACCCGTCCCACTTCGCCGGCGGCGAGTGGATGGTCCGAATCGAGGCCCATCTGCGTCGGCAGATCGAACGCCACCGAGAGGCCCGTGACGCCTTGGGAGATCAGATAACGGAAGCGCTGGTTCGCGTCCTGGGCCGAACCGAAGCCCGCGTACTGGCGCATGGTCCAGAGGCGCTTGCGGTACATGTCCGGGTAGACGCCGCGGGTGTAGGGAAACTCGCCGGGGCGGCCCAGACGGTCGCTCATGAACGCGAGACCCTGCGGGCGCGCAGGAACGAGTAAACGCCGAAACCAGCCATGGTGACGATGAAGACGGCGGCCAGCAACAAGCGGAACAGACTCTCGACGTCACCGTCGAATTCCCGGACGCTCTGGACGCACCGCGGCGTCGCCCAGACCGCCAGAACCAGAAACACGAAGCCTACGATCTGGTTCCAGAGAACGCGCAGCGGGCGCAAAACAGCCGGCAGCACGCAGTCGACAAAGCGGCGGCCGCGCGAGACAAACGACATCACTTTTATGGTAGCAAACGGACGCCCTGAGAAAGGCGGTCAGAGCTGTAAGGGCATACCCTCATTGGGGGCCGGTCGAAAACAAACGTTACAGGACTACACACGGTTTGCCGATGTGTGAAATAGGCTTGTGAATCCGCCTGGGGTTCAATACAATCAAGGCGGATAACGAGAGCCTCAGGCCCAAAGAAGATGCAACGGGGGGCTGAGGAGCGGCATCGACTAAGGTGAGGATGTTATCCTCTCTTTTGGCGGCGCGAAGAAAGAGGCGTGTCGTGGACGACAAACTGAAGGTCCTCATGCAGGAACTCGGCAATGCGATCAACGAATCGTTGTCCGACTCGGACCGGATCGCCGCTGCGATTGGCGATATCCGCCGTGCCGGATACGACGTGTTCCTCGTGTTGGAAGCCACGATCGGTTTCAATAAGCGGGAGGAGGCTTCTGAGGAGGGGAGTTCCGAGGAAGTCGAGTCGGAGGAAGGATCTGCCCGCCGTAGCACGCGGGATTTCGATTCCCAGACCAAGATCAAATGGACGTCGCAGGACCAGAAATTCCTGCGCGCCCTGAAGATAGCAGTAGACGACGAGGCGCGCTAGTCTCCGCGCATCAACTCGCCATAAGCCGCCCAGGTTCTCAGAACCGCGGTCTCCCATGTGAACTCGGCGCTACGTGCTCTGCCCAGAAGGCGAAGCTTTGTCTGCAGATCCCGGTCTTGGGCGAGCCGAACCAGGCCCGTCGCGATGGCCTCCGTATCGTTCGGATCCACCATCAGCGCCGCGTTTCCAGACACCTCCTTAAGGGCGGAACAATTCGATGTGAGTACCGGTACCCCGTGGGCCATCGCCTCCAGGACTGGCATTCCAAAACCCTCGTCAAGTGAGGGAAACGCGAAGATCGCGGCCCGCCTGTACCAGTACGCGATATCCTGATCCGGGATATAGCCGAGCACCTGTATGTCGCCCCGGCGCGGGCTGTGGTCGATCTCGCTGAGGATGCTACCAGCCCCGTAACCGGAGGAGCCGGCCAGGACGAGCCGCCACCCGGCCGGCAGGGCGGCGAAGGCAGCGACGAGCCGCGCAAGGTTCTTCCGTTTCTGGATTGCCCCAACATGCAGCACGATTTTCTCGGTCTCGGCTGGCGTTGGCTCGGCCGCTGGGAAACGTACCCCGTGCGGTATTACGCGGATTCGTGAGCGGTCGACACCGAGCAGCGCGGTCACCTGCTGGGCGGTGAACTCCGAGACGGCGACGATGAGATCGGAGCGGCTGGCGGCGTCCCGGGCTTGGGCCTCGAAGCGGCGGCGGAACTCGGGCGTGGAGTATTCACCCGTCAGCGCGAAAAGATCGTGGAAGGTGGAGACGGTGCGCTGCAGGCGCACGCGCGGCAGCCGCTGATTCAGCCCGTGGAACAACTCCGCCGAGCGGGGCGCGAGGGGTTCGTGCAGGACGCGGCGTCGGCAGTTCGGCGGCAGCGATTCGCGGAACGAGCGCAGGATCCGGTGGGGCCGGTAGCAAAACAGGAACTCGGTTTCCGGTTGCGCCCGCGCCAATCCGAACAGAATCTCGCGCGAGTACACGCCCACGCCCGAGAGGTTCTCTCCCAGGCTGTAGGTTGCGTCGAGGGCGATGGGCACGATCGCATACAGGTTAGCGCAAGACGCCGCGCGGCTGGGCGCAAGTCCGGCGCCATTGGTTAAGATAGGAGTTTAGCGGCTTGGATCAGATATCCCGCCACAAGGGGGAGGGGGAATGAACGTAGTTCGCGCAGTGACCGTTTGTCTGGGCGCTGGTGTGTTGGCGGCGACCCTGGGACTGGCTAAAAAGCCGGGCGACCCCGCCAAGGGCAAGGTCGTTTTTCAGCAGTGCGCCATGTGTCACAACAGCGACAACGCCGACAAGAAGATGGGTCCGGGCCTCAAAGGCTTGTTTCACAAAGAGAAACTTCAGAACGGCAAGAGGGTCACGGAACAGAGCGTTCGAGCGCAGATCGACGATGGCGGCAGCGGCATGCCGCCCTTCAAGGCCATGCTGTCTGACCAGGAAAAGGAAGACCTGCTGGCCTACCTGAAGACGCTTTGATCTCCCGGCGAATACGGGTCAGCGCGATCGGCGCCGATTGTGGCCGGCGCGGCGTCACGGGCGCTTTCCGATCTTGAAAACGGCGGACGCCTGACGCATACTGAGGGGGATCTCTCGGAGGGGACACAAATGGGAAAACCCATCACAGCGCTCGTTGTGTTTGTCGCAGTCGCCTTCGCGGCGATTGCCGCTGAGGATCCTTTTGCCGGGATGTGGCAGCTCAATGTGGCCAAGTCGAAGTTCAGTCCTGGCCCGCCGCCCAAGAGTGCAACGGTGACAGTTGACTCCGGCTCGAAGGTATCCGTGCAGGAGGTTTCGGCCAGCGGTGAGAATGTGGCATGGTCGTTCACACCGAAAGCCGGCGGCCCTTCTCAATTCGAGGGGACGCCCGATTCGAGCGTCGTTGAGACAAGGGCCAATGATCGCGCGATAGAGCACGCCTGGGAATTTGGGGATGCGAAGTACTCAGGCAAGGCGGTGCTGTCGAAAGACGGGAAGACGATGACCTTCACGATGACCTGGACCGACGCCAAGGGCCAGCGCGTGCACAACGTCGAGGTGTACGACAAGCAATAACCGGATTCGCCGGACTCGCTATTATGAGGAGTCATGACGAGCACAGAGATCGTGGACCTGCGGTCCGCGCTCGAATTCCTCCGTTCCATCCCCGGGCAACTGGTCTCGACGCGCACGGCGGTGGACCCTTGCGCTGAGCTGGCGGGGGTCTACCGGCTCGTCGGCGCCGGAACGCCCGCTCCGCCTCCGGCGCGAAGCGGCCCGGCAATGCTGTTCGAGAACGTCAAGGGCTTCGCGATTCCGGTGGTGACGGGCGTACTCGCGAGCCGTGAACGAACGGCGCTGCTGCTGAACAGCTCGATCGAGCGGCTTCCGTTCGACTTGCTCGAGGCGCTGAACCATCCCTGTCCGCCGGTGCAGGCTGCCAAAGCGCCGTGCCAGGACGTGGTGGTGCGTCCGCCGTTCGATTTGCGCACGCTGCTGCCCGCGACGACCAATACACCGCTCGATGCGGGCCCTTACTTCAGCATGGGGTTGCTGCGCGCCGAAGATCCGGAGACCGGCGAAAGCGACGTCACCATACATCGACTCTGCGTGCAGGGACCGGACCGCCTGAGCGTCTACTTCGTGGCGGGGCGCCACATCGACCAATTCCGCATCAAAGCGGAAAAGATGGGGCGCGCCCTTCCGGTTTCGATCAGCATGGGCATGGACCCGGCCATCTACGTGGCCGCGTGCTTCGAGGCGCCCGCCACCCCGCTGGGGTTCGACGAGCTGTGCGTCGCCGGCGCCTTGCGGCGGAGACCTGTCGAGTTGGCGGACTGCCTGACCGTGCCCGCCAAAGCGATCGCCCGCGCCGAGATCGTGCTCGAAGGCGAAATCCTGCCCGGCGAGCGCGTCCGCGAGGATTCGCAAACCCACACCGGCTACGCGATGCCGGAGTTCCCCGGCTACCCTGGCAAGGCGCAGCCCGCGCTGCCCGTGATCCGCGTCACTGCGGTGACGCACCGCACGAATCCGATCCTGCAGACCATCGTTGGGCCGGGCCAGGAACACACGAACCTGGTGGGCGTTCCGGCGGAAGCGAGCATTCTACGGCTGGTGGAAAACACGATGCCGGGGCGGCTACGCAACGTGTACTCGCATCCGTCGGGAGGCGGGAAATACCTCGCCATCCTCCAATTTCAAAAGTTGTCGGCGGCCGACGAGGGGCGGCAGCGGCAGGCGGCGCTTTCGGCCTTCGCGGCGTTCCCTGAGTTGAAGCACGTGATCCTGGTCGACGAGGATGTCGACATCTTCGACACAAACGACGTGCTGTGGGCCATGACTACGCGCTACCAGGGCGACGCAAGCACCGTGTTCATCCCGGGCGTGCGCTGCCACCCCCTCGATCCATCGCAATCGCCCGAGTTCAGCCCCACGATCCCCGCGCCGGGAATCTCCTGCAAGACGATCTTCGACTGCACCGCGCCGTTCCGGATGAAGGAGCGTTTCCGGCGTCCGGAGTTCGCGGCAGTGGATCTGTCGAAGTATCTGCCCGAACTATAATCGGGAAATGGCGCACCTGTCGGCGTGGATTGAACCTGGCGTCGTATTTGGCGTGACGTTCGCGCTCGCGTTGCTGGTGCGGTATCTCCTGCTGCGCTCGATCGCCCGCGCCGCCCCGGATTCCCAGTCTTTCGTAGCCATTGTCGCCGATACCATACGCTACCCCTCGCTGCTGTGGGCGCTAGCGGCCGCGCTAGCCATGGCGGTGGAAGACGTACCGACAAAGTACGCGGCGCGCGCGCATCAATGGATCGGGGCGTTCGTCATTATCAGCCTGACGCTGGCGGCGTCGTCGATCGCTGTACGCATGATCTCGATCTACGCCGAGCGGCAGGGCGCGAGGGCGGCCGGCGCGGGGCTTTCGCTCGCTCTGGTGCGCGTGGTCGTCTTTGCGCTCGGCATCACCTGGCTGCTGTGGAACTTCGGATGGTCGAAGGGAATCACGCCGCTGCTCACCGCCTTTGGTGTGGGCGGCTTGGCCGTCGCGCTGGCATTGCAGGACACGCTGGCGAACTTCTTTGCCGGCATACACATTCTGGTGGAGCGTCCCATCTTCGTCGGCGACACGATCCGGCTCGAAAACGGGCAGGAGGGCGTGGTTGCCGACATTGGCTGGCGGACCACGCGGATCAGAACCGGCGCTAACGATATCGTGGTGGCGCCCAACGCGAAAATCACCTCGGGCATCCTGGTGAATTACAATCTGCCGGTGGCCCGGACGGGCGCGGATGTGCAGGTGCTCGCCGGGCATGATGCGGACGCGCAGCAGGTTCGGCGCATCGCGCTGGAGGAGGCGGCCGCGACCCCGGAAGTGCTGGCCGATCCGCCACCCCTGTTCTTCTGCGATCCCGGCGTGTTGCCGACGCACCTGCAATTCAAGCTCATCGTGCAGGTGGCGGACCGCTCCGCGCTAGGCCGCGTGCAGTCGGAAATCCGCATGCGACTGCTCGACCGGTTCCGCCGGGAGGGCGTCCCATTGCCCCATATACCGCCCATTGAGACGGCTCCCGTGCGCCGGGGCTGAAAACCGAGCGGAAACCGCCTCAACCACAACGGCGTCACATTGAGATAAGGAGACCTCAATGACAAGAACTCTCGCTTTGGCTGTTCTGCTTTCTGTATGCGTGTTCGCCCAAGCTTCGATTGACGGCATCACCACGTCGGCGAGCCGCACGATCAATCTGCCGCCCGATAACGCCACCTTTATGGTGACCGTCACAGCCGCTTCCGGGTCGACCGTGCCGGAAATCGCGGCGTGGCTGGGGAGCGCCGGCATCACGGCGGCAAACCTGGTAAGCGCAGGGACCACATCGGGACTGCAGCTTATGGGGAGTGACCAGCTTACGGCAACTCGGGTCAGCCTCGTTTACGTGTTTCAGGTCTCCGTGCCGTACGGCGGCGTGAGGGACATGATTCGGAAGCTGGAAGAGATCAACAGCAATCCGGCGCTGGGGGGGCCCAGGCTCACCTACGGGTTCAGTCTGGCCGCCAGTGATGCGGCGATTCAGGACGCGCGGCGGAAGGCCCTGCCCGATCTTTACGCGGACGCGCGGCGGCGGGCCGAGCACTTGGCGGAAACGACGGCCCTGAGCGTCGGAACGATCCAGGCGGTCACAGATAACACATACACACTGGGCGTAACGCCGCAGATCTCCACATGGCTGACTGGCGGCAACGCGAGCTCCTCGGGTGGATTGCAGGTGACCGTGAGCGTGACCGTCAGGTTCAGCGCGAACACTCGAAGTTATTAATCTTGACTGTCCTCTTGACCTGTCTATGGCTTTAGGGTGCAGAGTGGGAAAAGAAGCGATGCTAACCGTTTCCAGACTCGCCCGGCGCTGCGGTTTGAGCCGCAGTACGCTGCTGTATTACGAATCGATCGGGCTGCTCAAGCCCGCTGCGCGAACCGCCGTCGGCTATCGGCGGTATGGAGAACAGGATCTCGGCCGGCTGCGGCAGATCTGTGCGTATCGCGAGGCGGGTTTGAAGCTCGAAGATATCCGCGCGCTCTTGGAGCGTCCGGAGGACGATGCGTCCTCGGTTCTGAAACGGCGGCTGCTCGAAATCGACGCCGAGGTCGAAACGTTGCGCAACCACCAGCGGGCGATTCTGAAGCTATTACAGAACTTCAACCAACTATACGAGAGGACAGAAGAGATGAACACGAAGGAGAAGTGGACTTCCGTCATGAAGGCGGCCGGTTTCAGCGAGGCTGACATGAATCGCTGGCATGCCGCATTTGAAAGCTCCGCGCCCGAGGAGCACCAGGAATTCCTGGAGTTCCTGCACATACCCGGTGAGGAGATACGCAAGATACGCGAGGTCAGCCGGAAGGGGGCGCAGGGGCGATCGTAGGAGGTCCGAACACCTCCACCCATTGGCCGCCCCGTTCCCAACGCGCCGCGGGGCGCAGCCCGAACCGGCGCTCGATCTCCGCAGGGGAGACCTGGGGCT
>Ga0209683_10000489_pt1 | contig 15565 bp, 13 predicted proteins | sample DOMMetBare2Fresh_FD_187474 | JGI IMG/M metagenome (GOLD analysis project Ga0209683, IMG submission 187474) | Wetland sediment microbial communities from St. Louis River estuary, USA, under dissolved organic matter induced mercury methylation -... | ecosystem: Environmental > Aquatic >... | reverse complement strand
GCTCACGGCCTATAGCGGCGCCGGTGCAGACTGCCTCTACGCGCCGGGCATCCGTTCGCGCGAGGAGGTCGCCGCGGTGGTCGAGGCGGTCGCGCCCAAGCCAGTCAACGTGATCCGCTCGACCGCAGCCGGCCTCAGCGTCGCCGAGCTTGCGGCGCTGGGCGTGCGGCGCATCAGTGTCGGCAGCGCGTTCGCGCGCGCCGCGTGGGGCGTGTTGATCAAGGCCGCGCGGGAGATCCTGGCCGAGGGGCGCTTCGACGCCTTGGCGGGCGCCGTGCCCAACGCCGAGCTCAACGACTTTTTCTCCAACGACGGCAAGTAAGTGTGAACGAGGCCGATCAAGGCGACTGATCATCGTCACGGCCGATCTGCAATTCTGCCATCCGCATCACCTCGAAGATGACGGCTACCGACCAGCCGATCAACAGGAGCCCGTTCAGCGCGGTGATCGGGCCGATCAGGCGATCGCCACCAACCGCCCGCGCATCACCATAACCAAGTGCCGTGTAGTTCTCGAACGCAAACTCGAACACATCCGCTCCCCGGATTTCGATCCCGGCAAGGCTGTAATAAGACGTCCACACTCCGATCTCGGTCACATGCGCCGTCATCAATGCGATCATGGTGACCGTCAGCAGCGCGGTCAGACGCATGAACAGGCCGAGATGGTCGGTCAGATTGGCAGTATGTCGCGTGGCCACCACGATCAGCCCGGTCATCGCGGCATGAATGCCGAAGTTGAGAAAGCTCACTGCAGCGCCGGCGAGTAGGACTCTCAACATCGGACGTCCGCGCCTCAAGCCTTCATCCCGAGCGGGGCCACTTGCGAGCTCTTCAGCCCCATCGAATCGAGCGCGCGCCGGATGAGACCTGAGCCCTTCGCCTCCTCGATGAAGGCGGTCACGGCGGCGAGCGCGGCCGGCTTGTTCTTGGCGACCGCGACCGCGGTCGTGGAATTGAGAAAGCCGCCGTCGAGCACGCGCGAGCCGGGCAGCGCGTCGACGAGCCCGCCCACCGCCTCGCGCGAGAGCGCGATGGCGTCGACCTTGCCGGCGCGCATCATGGCCACGCCTTCATCCGGACCCTTGACCGTGACCACCGTCGCATTCGGCGCCGAGCGTTGCGCGGCGCGGAATGTCGCGGTGCCGTCCACTCCGGCCATGCGCACGCTGGCATGATTGACCTCCTCGATCGCTTTGATCGTCGAGCCCGGCGCCACCAGGTAGGTGCTCTGCAGGAGGTGATAGGGCGCGCCGAAATCGACCACCTTCTTGCGATCGTCGTCGACCGGCACGAAGGTCACATCCCAGGCATTGGCATCGGTCGCAGCGATGACCTTGCCGGAGGAATCGTATTCCACAAGCTCGACCGGCACCTTGAGCCATTGCGCCAGCGCGGTGCCGAGCTCGACCGGCACGCCGCGCGCCTTGCCGGTCGCCGGATCGCGCACGCACCACAGCGCCGACGCCGCCGGGCCGACCGCGATCCCGACCCGCAGCTTGCCGGTTGGTGCAAGTTCCTTGATCGCCTGGTCCGCAGCGCCGGTGACCATGGTGGCAGCTCCCAAGAAAGACAATGACCTGTATCGAGACCAGCTAATAGGGGCTGGACGCAGGTGAGACAAGCGGGCACCTGGTCCCTCGCTGGCGCATGTGGTCCCTTGCTGGCGCATGCGAGCGAGCGCTACCATGCCGGCCGGACAAGGAATGGGCATGCGAGCGCGGCGAGTGGCCGCGCCTAACATGCCCGAAGGAAGCAGGCGGGAGAGAAACATGCGCATGACACGAGGGCTCTACCTGGGCGCCGCCATGCTGGCGATCACGCTGGCGCTGGCCGGTCCTTCAACGCAGATCAGCGCGCAGACGGCTCCCGTGCTGAGCGTCGGCGCGGCCGAGATCGGCGGCGTGGTCACGGGCGCCAGCGGGCCGGAAGCGGGCGTGTGGGTGATCGCGGAGACCACCGACCTGCCAACCAAATACGCCAAGATCGTCGTCACCGACGATCAGGGCCGCTACATGATCCCCGAGCTGCCTAAGGCGAAGTACAAGGTCTGGGTGCGCGGCTATGGGCTCATTGATTCCCTGAAGGTCGATGGCGAGCCGGGCCAAACGCTGAACCTACGCGCCACGCCGGCCCCCAACGCAGCCGCAGCAGCCGAGTACTACCCGTCCGGCTACTGGTACGCGATGATGAAATTTCCGGACAAGAGCGAGTTTCCCGGCACGGGCGACAGCGGCAACCGCATCCCGACGTCGATGCGGTCGCAGCATCAGTGGCTCGACAGCATCAAGACCAACGGCTGCTGGGGGTGTCACGGGCTCGGCAACAAGGCAACGCGCACGATCCCGGAAGATCTCGGCTCGTTCGAGAACTCGCACGCGGCCTGGACGCGGCGCATCCAATCCGGCCAGGCGATGAACAGCATGATCAATACGATCAACCGCTTCGGCGCGCAGCGCGGCATCTCCTATTTCGCCGACTGGACCGACCGCATCGCCAAGGGCGAGCTGCCGTTCGCCAAGCCCGAGCGGCCGCAAGGCATCGAGCGCAACATCGTGGTCACGCTGTGGGACTGGGGCCGTGAGAAGGCCTACCTGCACGACGAGATTGCCTCCGACCGGCGCAACCCGAGGGTCAACGCCAACGGCAAGCTCTACGGTGCGCCGGAATATTCGACCGACTGGATCCCGATCCTCGATCCGGTGACGCACACCGCCAGCGAGGTGAAGATCGGCGTGCTCGATCCCAAGACGCCGTCCTCGAAGGATGACCCGATGGCGCCGTCGCCCTATTTCGGCGATGAGAAGATCTGGGACAGCCAGACCAACTCGCACAATCCCATGATGGACCAGCTCGGGCGCACCTGGTTCACCTCACAGGTCCGCCCCGCGGACACCGAGCCGTTCTGTCAGCAAGGCTCCAACCATCCCTCGGCGAAGGCGTTCCCGACCAAGTCGGCGAGCCGTCACGCCGCCATGTTCGATCCGAAGACGAGCAAGTTCACGCTGGTCGCGACCTGCTTCGGCACGCACCATCTGCACTTCGCGGAGGACGCCAACAACACACTGTGGTTCTCGGGCGGAGCGCAAGTGCTGGGATGGATCAACACCAGGATGCTCGACGAAACCGGCGACACCCAGAAGTCGCAGGGCTGGACCGCGTTCGTGGTCGACACCAACGGCGACGGCAAGCGCGGTGAATATACCGAGCCGAACCAGCAACTCGATCCCAGCAAGGATCGCCGCCTCAACGTCGGCACCTACGGCGTCGGCGTGACGCCCGACGGCGCGGTGTGGACGACGGTGCGGGTGTTTCCGGGCTACATCATGCGCACCATGCCGGGAAGCGATCCGGCCAACACGGCGCTGACCGAGATCTACGAGGTACCGTTCGACGATTCCAAGAGCCCCGGCTACGGACCGCGCGGCATGGACGTCGACCGCAACGGCGTGGTCTGGACGCCGTTATCGAGCGGCCACATGGCGAGCTTCGATCGCCGCAAATGCAAGGTGCTCAATGGCCCGACCGCCGCGACCGGCCGGCATTGTCCGGAGGGCTGGACGCTCTATCCGTTCCCCGGCCCGCAGTTCAAGGACTTCAACGAGCCGGGCAGCGTCGAATCGAGCTATTACACCTGGGTCGACCAGTTCAACGTGTCGGGCTTTGGCGCCAACACGCCGATGGCGACCGGCAACGCCAACGAGTCGATCCTCGCGCTCGTCGACGGCAAGTGGATCAACATGCGCGTGCCCTACCCGCTTGGCTTCTATTCCAAGGGTATGGATGGGCGCATCGACGATCCGAACGCCGGCTGGAAGGGCCGCGGCATCTGGACGACCTACGGCCAACGCACGCCATTCCACCTCGAGGGCGGCAAGGGCACGCTGCCGAAGGTGGTGAAGTTCCAGATCCGGCCCGATCCGCTGGCACGGTAAGTTGTGATGAGTCGTAGGGTGGGCAAAGGCGCGGTCCACGCGCACGGCCTTGCCGGCTGCACAGAGCAGCGCCGTGCCCACCATTCTCGTCCGCTCCGCGATGGTGGGCACGGCGCGCGTCGACCGCCACAAACGGTGTGAGGCTGCGAGCGCGCGCCTTTGCCCACCCTACACGCACGCGAATCGTTGCAAACTCCATTGATGCGCTTCCTTGCCCCGCTCATCCCCGCCACGCTGGTCAAGCGCTACAAGCGTTTCCTCGCTGATGTCGTTCTGCCATCGGGCGAAACAATCACGGTGCATTGCGCCAACCCGGGCTCGATGATCGGCCTCAATGTGCCGGGCGCCAGGGTGTGGCTGTCAAAATCGTCCAATCCGAGCCGCAAGCTTGGCCACAGCTGGGAGCTCATCGAGGTCGATCTCGGAAGCGGCCCCGAGCTTGTCGGCATCAACACCACGCACCCGAACGCGCTGGCGGGCGAAGCGATCGCGGCGGGCGTGATCCCGGAGCTCGCCGGCTACGCCTCGATCCGCCGCGAGGTAAAGTACGGCAACGGCTCGCGCGTCGACTTCCTGCTGGAGCACCCGGCGCGGCCGCCCTGCTACGTCGAGATCAAGAACGTGCACCTGATGCGCCGCGCGGGCCTCGCCGAGTTCCCCGATGCGGTAACCAAGCGTGGCACCAAGCATCTGCACGAGCTGTCCGCCATGGTGACCGCCGGTGCCCGTGCCGTCATGCTGTACCTGGTGCAGATCGGCTCGGCGCGCTCGTTCGTGCTGGCTCGCGATATCGACCCGGCCTACGGGCGTGCCTATGACATGGCCCGATCGGCCGGCGTCGAGGCGATTGCCCGCCGCTGCCGTGTAACTCAAGACGGGATCGAGGTCGCGGAGGCGGTCGCGATCGGCACATAGCCCCATACGTCTTATGCTTGCGTCCCGCCCGTCCTTGCTTACATTGCGGTCAGCGGCAGCAAGGCCGCCAGGAGGCGGCACGGCCGCGGCCCCCATGAGCTATGTCGACGCGGTGCTGGCGCCGCAACGCAAGACCGGCCAGATCAAGCTCCACGGCCCCGCGGCTTTCGAGGGCATGCGTCGGGCGGGCCGCCTCGCCGCCGAATGCCTCGACATGCTCAGCGGCGAGGTGCGGCCAGGAGTATCCACCGAGAAGATCGATCGGCTGGTGTTCGAGTTCGCCATGGACCATAAGGCGACACCCGCGACCTTGATGTACCGCGGCTATCGCAAGTCCACCTGCACCTCGATCAACCACGTGGTCTGCCACGGCATCCCGAACGACAAGCCGCTGCGCGAGGGTGATATCGTCAACATCGACGTGACCCTGATCCTCGACAGCTGGCATGGCGATTCAAGTCGCATGTATGCGGTCGGCGCGATCCCTCGCCGCGCCGAACGACTGATCGAGGTCACCTATGAGGCCATGATGCGCGGCATCGCGGAGATCCGGCCGGGCGCCACCACGGGCGACATCGGCGCCGCCATCCAGACATTCGTTGAGGCGCAGCACATGAGCGTGGTGCGCGATTTCTGCGGCCATGGACTCGGGCGTCTGTTCCATGACGAGCCGAACATCGTTCACGTCGGCCGGCCGGGTGAAGGGGTGGTGCTGCGCCCCGGCATGTTCTTCACCGTCGAGCCGATGATCAATCTCGGCCGTCCGCACGTGAAGGTCCTTTCCGACGGCTGGACCGCGGTGACCCGCGACCGCTCGCTGTCGGCGCAGTTCGAGCACACGGTGGCGGTGACGGGGAATGGCGTGGAGATTTTTACACTGTCGCCGAGGGGATTAGACCGGCCGCAATTTGCAGCGGAAGCGCGGGGCTGAACCGCCGCCGCAATGGCGTATTCGATCATGGCCGGCAACAACGATGACCGGGGCGCGACGAGGACCGAGAAGGGGCCGCACTACCACGGCCATCGGGCTCGGCTGCGCCAGCGCTTTCTCGATGCCGGCAGCGAGGCGGTCAGCGACTATGAGCTCCTCGAGCTGATCCTGTTCCGTGCCATCCCGCAACGCGACGTGAAGCCGCTTGCCAAGTCGTTGCTTGAAAAGTTCGGCTCCTTCGCCGAGGTGATCGCAGCGCCGCCGGCGCGACTTGCCGAGGTCAAGGGCCTGGGTGACGCCGCGATCACCGAGCTCAAGGTCGTGCAAGCCGCAGCGAGCCGGCTCGCCCGCGGCGTGGTGAGCAAACGGCCGGTGCTCTCATCATGGTCGAGCGTGCTCGACTATTGCCGTACCGCGCAGGCCTTCGCCGAGAAGGAGGAGTTCCGCATCCTGTTTCTCGACAAGCGTAACGCCCTCATTGCCGACGAGGTGCAGGGCACGGGTACCGTCGACCACACGCCGGTCTATCCGCGCGAGGTCGTCAAGCGCGCGCTCGAATTGTCAGCTACCGCGATCATCCTGGTGCACAACCATCCCACTCGACTCATCTGAATCACGCTCGATCACGCCCCTTCACGTTGATTCACCACCATTTTTTGGCTTGTCGAAGCGACGGCTGGCATGGCAGGTTGGGGTCGGTTTCGGGGGGGATAACCGCCCCCTCCGACCCCAGTCGCCGACCCCCGTTACCCGTCTGGCGACCCCACTCGAAAGCCCACGGGAGAGCCTCGTGCCCAGCCTTACAGACGGAGCGATACGTCGCACGCTTAAGCAGGTTGAGCAGACGGGAAAGCAGGTGAGCTTCGTCGATGGCGAAGGACAAGGCACCGGCCGTCTCGTCTTGGTGATGAAGCCAATGCCGACGCGTGTCACCGCTGATTGGATGGTGCAACAGTGGCGCGACCAAAAGCGGCTCAAGAAGAAGATTGGATCCTATCCGTCGATGTCGCTCGGCACGGCGCGCGAAATTTTCAAGCGAGATTTCGCGAATATGATTCAACGAGGTCGTTCCATCAAGCTCACTGGCGATACACGACCAGGCACGGTCGCTGATCTTTTCGAGGCATACGTCGGGCATCTTAAGAGCAATGAAAAATCGTCGTGGAAAGAAACCGAGAAGGGGCTGAATAAGATCGCGGATGCTCTAGGACGCAATCGGCCCGCGCGTGACATTGAACCAGAAGAGATTGTTGAAGTCATTCGGCCGATTTACGAGCGCGGTAAGAAGGCAATGGCCGACCATGTACGTGGCTACATCCACGCAGCCTTCAGTTGGGGAATGAAATCGGAGCATGATTACAGAAGCTCGAAACCGCGACGATTCCGCCTTGTCCACAATCCCGCCGCAGGCATTCCGACTGAGCCGAAGAAGGTCGGCACGCGATGGCTTGATGAGGAAGAGTTTGTGCGCCTCTATCGATGGCTCGAGTGTCCCGACGCGCCAGTGCACCCACCTTATACTCGCGCAGTTCATATTCTCATGCTCACCGGCCAACGCGTAGAAGAGATCGCGCGACTCCACAAAGATCAATGGGACGCCGCCGAGGGCATCATAGACTGGTCCAAGACGAAGAATGGGAAGCCACACGCAATTCCTGTACCATCCCTCGCCGCAGAGCTGATCGACTCGATCAAGCCTAATGCCCACGGCTGGTTTTTTCCATCGGCCATGGATCCCTCCCGTCCTGTCAGTCATGGAACCCTTTACAGTTTTATGTGGCGGCAACGAGATCGAGGTGTCATTCCCGTGGTGACCAATCGCGATCTCCGGCGCACTTGGAAGACGCTCGCTGGAATGGCCGGCGTACCCAAGGAGATTCGCGATCGGATCCAGAACCATGCCCTGCAAGACGTCAGCTCGAAGAGCTACGACCGATGGACGTACATGCCGGAGAAGCGGGCTGGCATGGCAAAGTGGGACAGATTCGTCCGGACATTGCTTTCCAAGAAGAGCCCGCTGAATCGGGCTGCTTGAAGAGGGGCATGCGCGGCGCCCAAATGCGGATCCTCGCGCGGTAGTCCTCCTGCCGTCGGCGCTTACGAGTTCTGCCCAAGGTGCAGTTGGTAGTCCGGCCTCCCTCCTGGCACCGGACAGGCGCGGCCGGAGCGCTGCCCTCCGAAGGCAGAGGTCACAAGTTCGAATCTTGTCGGGCACCGCTGTTCGACAGCTATGTACGAGAGCGCTCGCTCGCGGATCGGTTGAGCTTCTATCCAGGCGATTTCTTCAAGGATCCGTTTCCCCCCGCCGATGTGCTGGTAATCGGGCGCGTGCTGCACAATTGGGACCTTGCGACAAAAAAAAATCTGTTGAAGAAGGCCTATGACGCGCTTCCGTCGAGCGGAACGCTCATTGTGTACGAACGGCTGATCGACGACGAGCGGCGGGTCAATGCTGTCGGCCTACTCGCAAGTTTGCAAATGTTGCTCGCGAGCACCGGCGGCTTCGACTTCACCGGTGCGGATTGTCTAGGTTGGATGCGCGAGACCGGCTTCCGCGACATTCGTGTTGAGCCGCTGACAGCGGATCAATCGATGGTCTTCGGTATCAAATGACGCCTTGAACGTCGCGTTCAGCTTGTAACATCAGGGTTCTAAAGCGTCAGAGCAGCCGCTCCGCGCGGGGCTGCCGGAAAGCGGTTGTCTCGCATCGGCCTCAAAAATCCACCGGGCAGCCGATACGCCCTTCAAACCCGACTTTTGCAACAAAATCGGCCCATCACGTCACTCCTAGGATTGCTTGGCATGCACTCGCTGCACAGCCTCGGGATCTTCCTCAGTTGCCTTCGGTTGTTGCCAAGGCAGCGCTTCACGCCGCTTATGGGGGTGTGCGGGCTGTGGAATTCGTGGCTTTTTGTTCATGGCATTTCAGATCAATGTGACTGGGGGTAGAGCAAAGGATCAAGACGTATTTCTTTACCCAACCTATCAAAATTTGTACGGCGCCGTCTGGGTCTATGCTTTCTCCATACAAGGCCCGCGTATCGGCCCCATTGCTCAAGGCTGCTGGCAGACGCTCGGCGCCAGACCAGGCGGTCAGCCGATTGACCCGGCAGCTTGGAGCGATAACTTCATCCAATTGGAGACTCCGTCACACCGAATCCCGACACGATGCTTGACGGCATCGTCTACCGGCACAGGGAGATGCTCTCGTGAGTACGTCCGGCCCGACAGCCTCGACGGCCATCTCTGCCGGTGGGCCGCGCCGGATGCCCGACGCACCCGAAGGATCGGCCGCCAGCGGAAAAACCTTGGGTGAGGTTGCTCGCCTTTCGCCCGAAGAGGCATTGCGACGACTTTCCGGCACCGCCGTAGGCCTTACTTCCAGACAGGTCAAGGCACGGCTGCGTTCGATAGGTCCCAACCAAGTGGCTCGCCAGACACGCCATACGATCCTCGGCGAGCTCGTCGGCCGCTCGATTAACCCATTGAACGCGCTCCTGCTCGCGCTTGCGATCGCGTCCTACTTCCTCGGCGATCAACGGGCCGCGATTATGATCGCCGTCATGGTGGTTCTGAGCATCTCGCTCGGCTTTATCCAGGAACATCGCTCCAATAATGCTGCCGACAAGCTGCGACGGATGGTGCTGACAACCGCGACCGTGCGTCGGCAGGTGGGCGGCGCGGCGAATGACCACATCGATGTGCCGATCGAGCAGCTCGTGCCCGGCGACATTGTCCTGCTGTCGGCTGGCGACATGATACCTGCCGACCTCAGGTTGATCTCGGCCAAGGACCTCTTCATCAACCAGTCGACGCTCACCGGCGAGGCGATGCCGATCGAGAAGGTCGCTGCTGCCCATGCTGGCACCGCGGAGACGCCGTTTGACCTCCCAAACATCTGCTTCATGGGTAGTGCTGTCGTCAGCGGCATCGGCTGCGGTGTGGTCGTGCTCACCGGCCCGCGTACTGCCTTCGGCGTGGTGGCGAGCGCAATTGCCGAGCAGCGCGTGCTCACGAGCTTCGACAAGGGTATCGCCCGGTTTACCTGGTTGATGCTCGGTTTCATCGTGGTGATGGCCCCGCTTGTGTTCGTGATCAATGGCCTTACCAAGGGCAATTGGCTCGAGGCTCTGCTGTTCGCAGTCGCCGTGGCGGTGGGATTGACGCCAGAGATGCTGCCGATGATCGTGACGGTCAATCTGGCGAAGGGCGCGATGGCAATGTCGCGCAGAAAGGTCATAGTCAAGCGCCTCAATGCAATCCAGAACTTCGGGGCCATGAATGTATTGTGTACGGACAAGACCGGCACACTCACGCAGGATCGCATTATCCTCAAGCGCCACCTCGATATTAGGGGCGGCGACTCGGACCGCGTCATCGAATACGCCTACCTGAACAGTTTCCACCAGTCTGGCCTGAAGAACCTGCTTGACGTCGCGGTCCTGAAACATGTCGAACTCGAGGGTGGCCTCAAGGTCAAGGAGCGGTTCCAGAAGATCGACGAGATGCCGTTCGACTTCGAGCGGCGGCGGATGTCGGTCGTTCTCGGGCGCGATGACGGAGTTCATATCCTCGTCTGCAAGGGCGCCGTCGAAGAGGTGTTCGCGGTTTGCAAGCACTACGCAATCGATGACGAGACCGGCCCCCTCGATGAGAGCCATTTCGCGGCGGCGATGGAAGCGACGGCCAAGCTCAATGCGGACGGGTTTCGGGTCGTCGCGGTCGCCTACAAAGAGATGCCGCCAACGCAGTCGACGTATTCCGTCGCCGATGAGGCCGACCTCACCTTGCTCGGCTACATCGCGTTTCTTGACCCGCCGAAGGAGACGAGCGCCGCCGCCATCGCCACGCTGAAGGCCAGCGGTGTGCAGGTAAAGATCCTGACCGGGGATAATGACATCGTCACGCGAAAGATCTGCCATGAAGTCGGCATACCCGTGGACCGCATCGTTCTCGGCAGTGAAATGACGACGTTATCGCCGGATGAGTTGGCAAGCTTGGCGGAAACGGTGACGGTGTTTGCCAAGGTTTCCCCTTCGCAGAAGGCGGCAATCATCGATGCCTTGCACCGCAAGGGTCACGTCGTCGGATTTCTAGGCGATGGTATCAACGACGGACCGGCGCTGAAGGCCGCGGATGTCGGCATATCGGTGGACAGCGCCGTCGACATTGCCAAGGACTCGGCGGACATCATCTTGCTCGAAAAGAGCCTGGCGGTGCTCGGAGATGGCGTCATCGAGGGCCGAAAGGTCTTCGGCAATATAACAAAATATATCAAGATGGGCGCGAGTTCTAACTTCGGAAATATGTTTAGCGTGCTCGGCGCCAGCGTCATGCTGCCGTTCCTACCGATGACGGCGATACAGGTGCTTACCAACAATCTGCTGTACGACTTCTCACAGACCACCATTCCGACCGACAATGTCGACGCCGAATACCTTGCGGTGCCACGGCGATGGGACATTGGCAACATCACAAAATTCGTGCTGTTTATCGGCCCGATCAGCTCGATCTTCGATTACGTCACGTATTTCACGATGCTCTATGTCTTCAACGCGTGGAACAATCCTGCACTGTTTCAGACCGGCTGGTTCGTCGAATCTCTCCTCACCCAGACGCTCATCATCCATATCATTCGCACGGCGAAGATTCCGTTTCTGGAAAGTCGGGCCAGCGCGGCGCTCATCACGACGACCATTATCATTGCCGCAATAGGGATCGCCCTACCGTTCTCCTGGCTCGGAGGCTTACTGGGCTTCGTCCCGTTACCTCCGACCTATTGGATCGCGCTCGGTCTTATCCTCCCGAGCTATGTCGTCCTGACGCATTTTATGAAGACATGGTTCATTCGTCGTTACGGATTGAGCTGAATTTTGCACTGCACCGACAGCTGCATATGTCGTACAAGACGTAGGTCAGGCCCGCCCAGCTCGTGCATGGCATGCAGGATACGCATCTAATGGCGCCGTGGCCGGGGGCACCTCTCGGTGGTCCAAGCCTATCCCGCTTCGCCAAGGCTAGGCCGTTCTGCCGGTAGGTGAGCGTGGAGAATCACGTCCTCCGCGCGGGCGCACTGCGTGACATTGTACTTAGGTAACCGCTTTGACCTCTGATTGGGTACCGGGCAGCAGGGAGGGCAGACTCATCATTGATCCCATGATTCTGAACCTCGCAGTGGCGCTGGGGATCGGCCTATTGATTGGTGCCGAACGAGAACGCCGCAAAGGCGAGGGCCCGTCGCGTTCGCCTGCGGGGATACGGACGTTCACGGTAGCCTCGCTTGCTGGTGCCATCAGCTTCATCGTTGGCGGTGAGGTGTTACTTTCAGTCGCGACTGCGGGCGTCATCATATTGACGGCGATCGCCTATTGGCGAGCACACGAGGACGATCCCGGTCTGACGACCGAAATCGCTCTGATCGTGACCGCCCTGCTCGGTGGGCTTTCGATGCAACAGCCCGCGCTGGCAGCCGGCCTGGCGGTTACCGTCACAGTTCTGCTCGCCGCCCGATCACGACTGCACCGCTTCGTCCGTTCGGTGCTCACAGAGGACGAACTCCAAGACGCCCTTATCTTCGCCGGCGCGACGCTTGTCGTCCTGCCGCTCGTTCCGGATCGTCCAGTGGGGCCATACGGCGCTTTAAATCCGCACTCGATTTGGATCATCGTGATTCTCGTCATGGCCATTAGCGCCGCAGGTTACGTCGCAGTTCGCATGCTTGGCGCCCGGTTCGGACTCCCCATCGCAGGTCTCGCATCAGGCTTTATTTCGAGCACCGCGACGATCGGGGCAATGGGTGCGCGGGTTTTGAAGACACCAGACGTTCTCGCTGCTGCCGTCGCTGGCGCGGTGTTGTCAACGTTGGCGACGATTGTCCAGATGGCACTTGTTCTTGCCGCCACCAGCGTGGCAACCCTTCGAACGCTTTCGGTTCCACTGATCTGCGCGGGCTTGGCAGCCGTCGTCTATGGAACAGTTTTTACGGTTCGCGCTCTTCAGCAGAAGACTGAAGGCGAAGCACAAAGTGGCCGAGCCTTCAGCCTCTCAACTGCTTTAGTATTCGCCTTGACCCTTTCCAGCATCCTCGTCGCCTCGGCAGCGCTCCGGGAATGGTTTGGTGAGACAGGCATTATTGTTGCCGCTGCCCTCGCCGGCTTCGTCGATACCCATTCAGCCGCGATCTCCGTTGCTTCGCTCGTCGCATCGGAAAAGATGAGTGCAGCTGACGCTGTTTTCCCAATTCTGGCGGGCCTTTCCACTAACACGATCAGCAAGATGTTCCTCGCCGGCATCAGTGGTGGGAAAGCTTTTGCTCTTCGTGTCATACCGGGACTGATTGTTGTCGCATTGGCGGCTTGGATTGGCATGCTGGGCATTTTTGTCTCCGGCTGAACTGATGAGACGTGCTACCGAGCTGGCTATAGAAGCATTCTGGGGTGATGGTGAGATCGATCAATCCATGAATGAGAGGACCAGCGCGATGAAGAGGAATTCATGAGTCGTCTTCGCCTGCACCCGGAGAACCACCTTGTCGACCGCATCGGGTGGTTGAGGGCCGCTGTGCTTGGGGCCAACGATGGCATCATCTCGACCGCCAGCTTAATTGTCGGCGTTGCCGCGGCAGCTGCTACGCATAACGATGTCTTGATCGCGGGTGTCGCGGCACTGGTGGCCGGCGCCATGTCGATGGCCGCCGGCGAGTATGTGTCCGTCAGCTCACAGTCCGACACCGAAAAGGCTGACCTCGCGCGCGAACGCAAGGAGTTGAGCGAGAATCCCGAATTTGAACTCGATGAGCTTGCCGAAATTTACGTCAAGCGCGGCGTCGATCAGCCGCTTGCCCGGCAGGTCGCTCAGCAATTGATGGCGAAGGATGCCTTGACCACCCACGCGCGCGATGAGCTCGGAATTTCCGAAATCACCACTGCGCGCCCCGTGCAAGCCGCGCTGACTTCGGCAGTGATGTTTTCTATCGGTGCGGCCATGCCCTTGCTCATGGTTGTCGTATCGCCCGCCGGTGTTCTTGTTCCCATCGTATCCGCTGCGTCTTTAGGCTTTCTCGCTCTTCTGGGTGCGATCGGGGCAAGAGCAGGTGGTGCAAACGTTCTGCGGGGCACAGCCCGGGTGACCTTCTGGGGCGCATTAGCGATGGCTATCACCGCCGGTATTGGAAAATTATTTGGCACGGTTGTCTGACGATGGGATCGCGCAAACTGCCGATTGTGCAGACCCCAAGTACATGTAAGTCATTGGACGTGGCCCGCTTGCGTATTCCGTTCGGAGCTCAGTCAGGTCGAAGCCCGCAGAGCGGATAAGGTCGTCCATCTTCCGATCCAGGTGACAACCTCCCGCCAGACGGCACCAAATAGGGGTAAGTCTGTGTTGCCAGCGTTCGACCCCTGGCTCGGGAGAAAGCCCATGTTCGACGAAGAGCAACGCTCCGTCCGGCTTGAGAACACGTCGCATCTCGCGTAGCGCGGCCGGCGGGTCAGTGATCGAACAGAGCGCCCAGGTCATCACCATGGTGTCTATTGTGCTGTCCGCGAGCGGGATTGCGGTCGCAAACCCCTGCAGTAATTCCGCGCGGACACCAGCCACGTCCGCACGTCGGCGCGCGATTGCGAGCAATCGGGGCGAAGGGTCGATTCCGAATACGATCTCGACCTGCTTGCCGTAGAATGAGAAGTTCAAGCCCGAGCCGACGCCTACCTCGAGCACCCGCCCGGTAGCGGCGCCGACCACCTCACGGCGATACTTCTCAAACTGGGTTTGCCGCATGACCAGATCGAGGATCGGTGGCAGTACCCAGCGGTCATAGAAGTTCACGACTGCCTCTCTGCAAACCACAATTGGACGGCTTCGCTGTTAATCGTCGTTGATCAAGATCAACCGATATTCGCCGATTGGCGAGCGAACAAATTTAGGCTGTAAAAATAATTGATTAGGGCAGACCGGCAGGCATATTCCGATGAGCAACAGTCCAAAGGGCGCAACGTATCGCTTTCTCGAATGTACGGTGAGTCAGTATATGACGCCTGCCGTGCAGACCGTGACACGCCAAGTCACCCTGCGTGACCTGGAAGCACTCTTTGAAAGACATGATTTTAACGCCTTTCCTGTCGTGGAAGAAGGGAAGGTGCTGGGCATCGCCCCAAATTCGATTTCCTTCAGGCGTTTGCCTTTACGACTAGTCAAATCGTGCCCCATTTCGATGCACTGATGCGACGAACGTTGGCCGACGTAATGACGGAAGCGGTTGTCCATGTCGAACCGACCGCACCTTTGACTCGCGTTTTACAATTGATGGTGGGCCTCAAGAGTCGCAGCTTTCCAGTCATCAGTTCCGATGGCCAGCTGCTTGGTATGATCTCCCGAGAAGATGTTATGCGCGCCCTTAAAGAGAGCACCCGGGATGCTCAATAAACCTACCGATCATTGCCTCGCTGCCCGCCTTGACCGAATGAAATGAGAGCCAGGTATTCCCAGACAACCGTCGCTGCAGCGAGCGCAGTGATCTCAGCGATATCATAGGCCGGCGCCACCTCGACAACATCCATGCCGACGAAATGCATCCTCCCCAGACGGCGCAGGATCGCCTGCATTTGCCAGCTCGCCAGACCGCCGATCTCCGGCGTTCCGGTGCCCGGGGCAAAAGCGGGATCAAGCGCATCGATGTCGAAACTGAGGTAGGCGGGCGTGTCGCCGACGATTGTTGCCGCTCGTTCGGCGATCACTCTCGGCCCGAGTTCGTGAACGTCTTGGGCCGTGATGATCGTGATGCCCC
>Ga0209683_10000488_pt1 | contig 15585 bp, 13 predicted proteins | sample DOMMetBare2Fresh_FD_187474 | JGI IMG/M metagenome (GOLD analysis project Ga0209683, IMG submission 187474) | Wetland sediment microbial communities from St. Louis River estuary, USA, under dissolved organic matter induced mercury methylation -... | ecosystem: Environmental > Aquatic >... | reverse complement strand
TCGGCGAGGCCGAGCGGTGTGCGGCCGCCGGTCTGGCGCACGGCGGCGCGCGCCTGCGGCATCAGCTGGTCGACCGAGTCAGGCTTCTTGAGATAGGACGGAAACGCGGGCGGCGGCACCGGCTTGGTCGTGCCGGGACCGATCAGACCGAGCTCCTTGCGGCGCTGCGCCATCTGGTCGGGCGACCAGGGCGCGTAAAGCGCCCTGCGCTGCTCGAGAGACTGGCCGCTCTGGGCGATGGCGGCATCCGCAAGTGCCAGCATTGTGGTGAACGCGAGGGCCATTGCGGCCCCGGAACACACGGTTTGTCCTATCACGCGCATAGCTCCTCCCTGCAAGCGCCGCTTGTGGAGCGGCGTCCTGCTCGATTGCATCACGGCAGTTTAGGTCTTTCGCCATCGGCCGCAAGGGCAGGGGTTTTCCGCGCCTGGTCGCGCACGGAGCGCCCCCGCGAGGCTGCTTGCACCGGCCGCGTCGATCGCCCATTGTTTGGCAGGGCAGGCTCACTGAGAGTGCAGCAATGGACACGTCCGCGCGCCTGGTCGCGATCCTGTTCGCCACGGTGCTGGCGGCAGGCAGCGCGTTCGCCGACACGCGCGAGGACTTTCTGTCAGGCAAGACCCGCAGCTGCCCGGGCTGCGATCTCTCCGGCCAGAGCTTCAAGCGGCGCGACCTCGCCAACGCCGACCTGTCGGGTGCCAATCTCAAGGACGCCAATCTTCATGACGCGCGGCTCACCAACGCGCGTCTCGGCGGCGCCGACCTCACTTCAGCCAACCTCAACAAGGCCAATCTCAGCCGGGCCGACCTGCGCGACGCCAAGCTGCGCGAGGCCATGCTCTACGCGGCCAATCTCGACGGCGCCAATCTCGCGGGCGCCGACCTGACCGACGCGATGATGGGGACCGCGCGGATGACACGTACGGACCTCACCCGTGCGACGTTGCGCGATGTCGACCTGCGCAAGGGGCGCTTGGCGGAGACGAACCTCGCCGGCGCCGATCTCACCGCGATCGCGCTCGACTTTGCGATGATGCGCGGCGCGCGGCTCGACGGTGCCGCGCTCGTCGACGCCCGGCTCCTGGGAGCCGAGCTGACGGATGCAAGCCTGAAAGGGGCCGATCTCACCGATGCGGATGCGCAGGGCGCGAGCTTTCGTGGCGCGGATCTCACGCGCGCGAAGCTCACGCGCACCAATTTCCGCCGCGCCACCCTGTACGAGACGAAGCTCGACGACGCGATCTTCGATCGCACCATGATGCCCGACGGCACGGTGCAGCCGTAGGTCGGGTTAGCACGATCGCGTCGAAATGCGCGGAGCGCGCCGCAATCGCGGCTGCGGCGCTCATTTTTGCGCCCTCTCCCCTCGTGGGAGAGGGCTCAAGACAAGAAGCAGCAAACGCAAGTGGGGTGAGGGGGTTGCTTCATCATATGCCTTTGCTTCTTGCGAAGAGGCCCCCTCACCCAACTGTGTTTGTTGAGCGTCAAGCGCTGCCCTCAACCGCAAGGGGAGAGGGCACAATAACGACAGCGTTGCTCGCGGCTGTCTTAGTTGAGCTGCCGGATCTCCAGCCGCGCCGAGCTTTCGAACTGCCCTTCCGTCAGTTGCGTCGGCAATTGCGGATTGGTCCCGCTCTGGCCCGGCTTGCGGAAGAAGTTGACGCGCAGCGTGATCTTGCGTCCGTTGGCGGCGTCGGTCATCTCGCAGGTCTGTTTGACGAACAGCGCGCCCACCGCGCTCTCGCCTTCGGCGAGTGGCAAGGTCGAGCAGTCGCGCGCGGTCACGAGGTCGAAGCGCGCCGCCATCACGCCGCCCAGCATGTAGGCGTCGGCGCGCTTGCGCAGGTTGGCAATCGTGATGTCGTTGCGATGATCGGGCCGCGCGTCCGTCACCATGCGGATCCCGCGCAGCACGCCGGCACTGTCGAACAGGGCCGACACCACGACCGGGAAGGCGACCTCGGTCGTGCCCGCCCAGCGCGTGATCTCACGATCGGCGTCCCGCGCGCGCGCGATATATTCGAGCTCGTCGTCGTACTCGAAATAGACCTCGTGGAGCCCATCGGGCTCGGCGCGGCAGCGCGCGAAGTCGCGCCAACCCGTGAGCGGCTGGCGCGGTGCGCCGCCATTGGAGCCGCAGGCGAAGCCCCGGAATTCCTCCGGCGACGGTTGCGCCGCCACCGGCGCTCCGAGCTTGAGGTTCCAGAGCGTGGCGCGCCGCATCTGCTGCGCTGTGGTGGGGCTGAGCGCGGCGAGGAGAATAGCCAAGCACAAAATCGCCCAGGCCGAGTGCCCCGCATAGGAGAATGGAGCCTGCAACGCTTCCTCCTTGGCTTTCCGCCTGATAATAAACCGCTAACGCCAGGGAGGACAGATGCCGAGATCGGAAACAAGCCTCGTCGGCCGCCCGAGGCCGTGGCTCGGAGCATTGACCGCCGTCGTCGCGGGGACTCTTGCTCCAGTGGCGCATGCCCAGTCCGCGGACGACATCGCAGCCGGCCGCCAGCTCTTCCTGCAGAAAGGCAACTGCCAAGCCTGCCATGGCTGGGCGGGCGATGGCCGCAAGATGGACAGCCAGATGCCCGATGGCGCCAATCTGCGCGAGATTCCGCTCGACCGTGAGATTCTGATCAAGACCGTCAAGTGCGGCCGTCCGGGAACCGGGATGCCGGCCTTCGACCGGCTGGCCTATAGCGACGGGCGCTGCTTCGGCCTCAAGCTCGCGGACCTGCGGGCGCGCGGCCTGGAGATGCCGGACCCGCCCGCGACGCTCGCGGCCAATGAGGTCGAGCGGCTTGCCGACTTTCTGTTCGCCAAGGTGATCGGCAAGGGGCCGATCAACCATGCGTCCTGCGTCGACTTCTGGGGCTCGGAGGTCGAGGCCTGCAAGGACTTGAAGAAATAGCGGCAGGCGGCGCCGACCTCGTCGAACGAGATGCGGCCTGCGTCATGGCGTGACGCAGGCCGCTCAAGTATCAGGCGGAGGTGGCGCTTCAATTCAGCGCGAACACGAACAGGTAGCTCGAGTGCTCGAGCTTGTCGTACTTGACCGGATGCAGGTGGCGGCCGCTCGCCTGCACTGCCAGGTACTGTTTGGGGCCGATGGAATAGGTGACCGGCGCGCCCTTTAGCGGCGTGCCGACATTGAAGCGCCACAGCTCCTCGAGCTTCTCGTCGTCGTAGGCGATCACCCAGCCGTCCTGCAGCGCGGTGAAGACGACACCACCGGCGGTGACGAGCGCGCCCGAGCGGTTTTCGATGTCGGTCACCGCCTTGGCGACGATCTTGTGGTTGACGGTGTCGTAGGCCGTCATCGAGCCGTAGTAGAGATCGCTGGTATAGGTGCGCTTTGAGAATTTCTGACGGTCGAGACCGCCGTCCGGCCCCTTGAACGCCGCCGTTGAGCCGTTCTGCGTGAAACAGCCCTCCGAGCCGACCCCATACGCGATGTGCTTGACCGGATTGTAGGCCGTCGGCTGGTGCGCGACACCGCCGTGCCAGGTCGGGCATGCCCGCTTCATGACCGAGGCGTCGGCGCGCAGCGCACGCGCCTCGGGCTGATATTTCTGCACATCGAGCTTGGGATCGTATTCGACCGGCATGCCGGTCTTGGGATCGAGGCCCTTGGTCCAGTTCAGCTCGTTGGTGTATTGGCCGCCCTTGATGAAGCTGCCGTTGCCGCGATCGAGCGAGTAGTAGAATCCGTTTCGCCCGAAGTGGCTCACGACCTTGCGCTTCTCGCCGTTGATCACTTCATCGTAGAGCATATGGATGCCGATCTCGTCGTAGTCCCACGAGTCGTTCGGCGTGTACTGGAAGTGCCAGACCAGCTTGCCGGTATCGATGTCGAGCGCCACCACCGCATTGGTGTAGAGGTTGTCGCCAGGGCGTGACTCCGGATCGTATTGCGGCACCGGATTGCCGGTGCCCCAGATCGTCAGCCTGGTCGCCGGGTCGTAGGAGCCGGTCTGCCATAGCCCGCCGCCGCCGGTCTTCCAGGCATTATTCTTGTCCTTCCAGGTCTCGCTGCCCGGCTCGCCGGGCTTCGGGATCGCATACCAGCGCCAGAGCTCGTTGCCGGTGCGAGCGTCGAGCGCCGCTACCCAGCCACGCGTCCCGGCATCGCCGGCGCCATTGGCGACGATGACTTTTCCCTCGACCACCATCGGGGCGGCCGCGAGCCGCTCCCTGGTGCCAAACTCGTTGGTGGTGCCAACCTTCTTGTCCCAGACGGGCTCGCCCGAGTCACGGTTGAGCGCAACGACGCGGCCGTCCGGCAGGTTGCCGATCACCAGGTCTTCCCACAGCGCGATGCCGCGGGTTTGCGACCGATTGCCTTCGTGGCGGACGCCGGAATCCTGGATCCAGACGAACTCGCCCTTGTTGGGATTGCGGGCATCGATCTTGTAGATCGTGCCCCAGCCGTCGCTGGTATACATGAATCCGTTGTCGATCAGCGGATTGACCTCGTTCTCAGGTCCATTCTGCCCGACATTCTGCATGCCGCGCAGCGCAAGCGTCCACACCATCCGCAGGTCCTTGACGTTCTCGCGGTTGATCTGGGTCAGCTTGGAATAGCGCTGCGACCCGTAGTCGCCGTTCATCATCAGCCAGTTCTGCGGCTCGTTCTGGGCGTTGAGCAGGCGCTCCCGGTTGACGGTCATCTTGTATTGCGCCTGCGGCTGCGAGGTCGTCAGCGTCGCGAGCGATACGCCGGCCAGCACGGCGGCAGCGATGGCGGCAAGTCTGTGGCTGCGATGTTGCATGATCCGGTCCTCCCTTGATGGCCATTGTTGCCGACATGGATGTCCTGTCGACTAGGCGTTTCCATTTTGTCGATTTTGGCGTTTCTTTTTCGACTTGTTCGCTCAACGAGTCCCGATCTCGGGCAAGCCCGAGATCGGTTTGAGTGCGCGCCTCGTCGCCGAGGCCTGGCCGGTGTCGCCGTCTCAGGCTCAATTGAGCGCGAAGACGAACATGTAGCTTGAGTTCTCGAGCTTATCGAACTTGACCGGATGCAGGTGGCGGCCGCTGGTCTGCACCGCGAGATACTGCTTGGGCCCGATCGAGTATGTCACCGGCGCGCCCTTGAGCGGCGTGCCGAGATTGAACCGCCACAGCTCCTCGAGCTTCTCGTCGTCATAGGCGACGAGCCAGCCGTCCTGCAGCGCGGTGAAGACGAGACCGCCGGCGGTGACCAGCGCGCCGGAGCGGTTCTCGATGTCGGTCACGGCCTTGGCGACAACCTTGTGATTGACGGTGTCGTAGGCCGTCATCGAGCCGTAATAGAGGTCGCTCGTGTATTTGCGCTGCTGACTCTTTTGCCGGTCGATGCCGCCGCCAGGGCCGAGGTAGACAACCTCCGCGCCTTCCTGCGAGAAGCAGCCTTCGGTGCCGACCCCGTAGGCGATCTTCTTGACCGGATTGTAGGCGGTCGGCTGGTGCGCGACGCCGCCGTGCCAGGTCGGGCAGGCCCGCTTCATGACGCCCCGGTCGGCGCGCAGCGCGCGCGTTTCCGGAATGTAGCGCTGAATGTCGAGCTTGGGATCGTACTCGACCGGCATGCCGGTCTTGGGATCGAGGCCCTTGGTCCAGTTCAGCTCGTTGACATATTGGCCGCTCTTGATGAAGCTGCCGTTGACGCGATCGAGCGAGTAGTAGAAGCCGTTGCGCCCGAAATGCGCGACCACCTTGCGCTTCTCGCCGTTGATCACCTCGTCATAGAGCATGTGAATGCCGATCTCGTCATAGTCCCACGAGTCGTTCGGCGTGTACTGGAAGTGCCAGACGAGCTTGCCGGTGTTGATGTCGAGCGCCACCGCGGAGTTGGTATAGAGGTTGTCGCCCGGCCGCGCTTCTGGATCGTAGAGCGGGAATGGATTGCCGGTGCCCCAGATCGTCAGCTTGGTGTCCGGGTCATAGGAGCCGGTCTGCCACAGGCCGCCGCCGCCGGTCTTCCAGGCGTTGGTCTTGTCCTTCCAGGTCTCGCTGCCTTGGTCGCCCGGCTTCGGGATCGCGTACCAGCGCCAGAGCTCGTTGCCGGTATTGACGTCGAGCGCGGCGACCCAGCCGCGCGTGCCGGCATCGCCGGCGCCGTTCGCCACGATGATCTTGCCTTCGGCGATCAGCGGGGCGGCGTGGAAGCGCTCCTTGTTGCCGAACTCGTTCGGCTGCGCGACCTTCTTGTCCCAGACGATCTCGCCCGAGTCGCGGTTGAGCGCGATCACGCGGCCGTCGGGCAGGTTCGCGATCACCTTGTCTTCCCACAGCGCGATGCCGCGGCTCTGCGAGCGATTGCCTTCGTGGCGAACGCCGGAATCGCTGGTCCAGACGAACTCGCCTTTGTTCGGATTGCGGGCGTCGATCTTGTAGATCGTGCCCCAGCCGTCGCTCGTATACATGAAGCCGTTGTCGATCAGCGGGTTGACCTCGGCTTCCGGGCCGTTCTGGCCGACGTCCTGCATGCCGCCGAGCGCCAGCGCCCACATCATCCGCAGGTTCTTGACGTTGTCGCGGTTGATCTGGGTGAGCTTCGAGTAGCGCTGGGAGCTGTAGTCGCCGTTCATCATGAGCCAGTTCTGCGGCTCGTTCTGGGCGTTGAGCAGGCGCTCCTTGTTGACCGTCATCTTGTATTGCGCGGCAATCGGCGACGCGGCGAGCGCGGCGATCGAAACGCCGGCCAGGATTGCGCAGGAAAACCGGACCAGAGTTCGGGTGCGTTGGGACATATAGCGATGTGACATGTAGCGATATGACATGAGATGGTCTCCCTGAGGGGCGCCTCTTGTCCGGGCGCTCCATGGCACTGACAGCGAAGAGGCAACTCTATCTGCGAACGTTTGGGCCGACAATGGGAGGTTGCACCGCACCAGGACGGTCATGGTTACCGCGCGGTGTTGATGGTCTTGACGAGCTCGATCACGGTGGGCGGTGTCCCGTAGAGGCGATCGACCAGCGCCTGCAGCTCGCTTCCGCTGACCGGGTCGATGTCGAGGCTCTGCTTGGCGGCCTCCGCCAAGAGCTCGGGATCGCGCATCATGGCATCGAAGGCGCGGCGCAACTCGCTCACCCGCTCGGGCGGCAGGCCCGGTGGGGCTGCGAGCGGCCAGGCGAGCACGGAGTCGGCCGCGAGAAAGTCGATGGCCTGGCGCCCCGCCGCGGTCTTGGGCAGGTCGCTCGCGACCGGGACGTTGGCCAGGTCGGGTTTGGCCAGCGTGAATTGCGCGAGCGGCCGGATCATGCCGCCGCGCAGCCACTGCGGCGCGCGCGTCATGATGGCGCCGAGCGCCCAGCCGCAGAAACCCTCGACTTCGCCGCGTTCCATCGCGAGCGTAATCTCGTTGCCGCCGGGATATCCGGTTACCACCTTGAAGCGGGTGCCGATCAGCTCGTTGAGCGCCTTCGGATAGCTGAGCGTGCGCGATCCCGGGCCGGTCGAGCCCACGACGGTCTCGCGGGTCATCACATCCTCGATCGTCTTCACCGGCGCCGTGTGCCAGACCACGCAGAGGAAGTTGTCGCGCGAGCGCCCGCCAATCCAGTTGAAGCGCCGCGCGTCGTAGGTGGCCTGCGGATTGCCCAGGAGCGGCTCAAGCACGGTGCCGCCGCCGAGGACCGCAAGCGTGGTGCCGTCCTTGGGCGCGGCATTGTAGGTATGCAGCGCCGCGACCAGGCTGCCCGAGCCCGGCATGTTGCGCACCACCACGGTGGGATGGCCGGCGAGATGCTTGCCCAGGTAGCGCGCCCACAGCCGCGCGGTCACGTCATAGGCGCCACCGCTGGTGAAGCCGACCACGAGCGTGATCTGCTTGCCCTGGTAGAAGTCCTGCGCGAGCGACGGCGTCGCGAGCAGCAGCGTCGCGGTCACCAGTGCAAGGCGTCGGCACATCGACATGGCGCTCATCCCAATCTGCGTTGAGGGTCAGTGCTGCGGCGGCATTGGCCGCGCCGCCATGCTGACTCCAAGGGGCATGTCGGCGATGAGACGGCCGAAGCCCTTGACCGGCTGATGCAGGCCAAGATGGCGCTGGATGTCCCAGCATTGCGCCGGAACGGCGTGGACGACCGGAATGCCAAGCTCGCCTTCGAGGCGCTCGATGATGTCGAGCGTGTGCCAGGCCGGACCGAGCATGTAGAGCGCCTGCGCGGTGCTGTTCCTGGCGAATGCCGCCTTGATGAAGTCGAACACCTGGGCGCTCGGCAGCTCGGGAACCTTGTCGAAGGCCACATCCATGCCGGCCATCTCCAGGCACTCGAAGCCGGCGTCGACGAAGTATTTGGCGTATATGCGGTTGATGTCGCCGCGGAAGTAGGTCGCGCCCAGGAAGCGCTTGACGTTCAGCGCCCGCAGCGCGTCGACGTGGCTGGTGCTGGAGGTGAAGATGCGGGTCTTATAGGTCGCTTCCCACTTGCGGATCAGCTCCTGCTCGTTTCCATAGCCGAGCACCATGAACGGCGGCGCGCCGGACGGGTTGATCACGTCGACGCCCATCCGGGCGAGCTCGGCGACTTTCGCCTCATAGGCCGGAATGGCGGACTGGAACTCGTCCAGCGCGCCACGGCGCACGTCGAGGCAGAGCGGAATGAGACGGACGCCGTCCGGCAGCATCTGCACGAGCTCCTGGTAGCCGCCCATGCGTTGCGTCGGCCGCACGATGCCGACCGTTCCGCGTGAACCATTGGATGCCATGCAACAACTCCGATCATTTCACGCCCGCGCGGGCGAGCAATTCGCGCAGGCGATCGACCGTCGCCTGCGGCGTGTCCTGCATCTGGCGGATTTGCGCCGTGATCTCGCGGCTGCCGAGCCAGTTGGTGTCAAGGCGAATGCGCTTTGCCTCCTCGAGATAGGCCGGATCCTTCATGGTGGCCTCGAAGGCCGCCTGCAAGGCAGCGACGCGCTCGGCCGGCACCTCGGGCGGCAGCACGACCGGCCGCGCCATGTGGAACTTCAGCGCATAGAAGCGCAGCAGCGCGCGGTCACCGTCGTTCGCCGCGAGCTCGATGATGGTCGGAACGTCGTTGAGCGCGGGCAGGCGCTCGGTGCCGAATTGCAACAGGATGCGGACCTTGCCGTCGCGCAGCCAGTCTGCCTTGTTGACGGTGAGATTGGAGTAGCCGGTGTTGTTGCCTTGAACCTCGCCGCGCTCGGCCGCGATGTTGATCTCGTTCTGGCCCTGATAGCCGCTGACCACCTGCATGCGGGTGCCGATCAGCGCGTTGGCCAGGAGCGGCAGGATCGAGTTGTCGGCCGACGGCGTGGTCGAGCCCATCAGGATGGTCTGGCGCTTGAGGTCCTCGACTGTCTTCGCTGGCGCGGTGTGCCAGAGCCACGTCACCTGCGGCTCCTGCAGCGGCGTCCCGATCCAGCTCATCTTGCCGACGTCGAACTTGATGTTGCTGCCGTCGGGCGAGATCAGCTTGAGCCGCGGCTCGCTCGGGACGTTGCCGGTCGGCATGCCCATGGCGGTGCCGTCGCGCCGCGCGACGTTATAGAGGTGGTTGGTCATGATCAGGCCGGTCGCGCCCGGCATGTTGCGCACCACGATCGCCGGATTGCCGGGGATGTGGCGCGGCATGTGATTGGCGATGAGGCGGCCGGCCACGTCGTAGCCGCCGGCCGCCGCAGCGCCGATCAGGAACTCGATGGTCCTGCCGCGGTAGAAGTCGGCGACCGGCTGGGCGTGGGCAGCATTCACGCCAGTCAAGGCAACGCCAAGAAAAATGAGACAGCACCACTTTCTGTCGTCCCCGCGAAAGCGGGGACCCATGGTCCAGAGACCAGTGATTATGGGTCCCCGCTTTCGCGGGGACGACGGCGGAGTTTGTCTCGCGGTCCGTCTCCAATCCATCGTCTACTCCGAAAGCGATCCCAACAGGCGGCCGTGGCCGCGGATCGTATCCCTGATGCCGAGCGCCTTGAATGCGACGAAGGAGCTTGCGTGCGTATAGGCGATCGCGGGCACGCCGTGCTCGCGTTCAAGCGCATCGACGACTTGTGCCGCCTGCCATTGCGGGCAGGGCAGATAGAGCGCGTCGCAGGCGTCGGCGCGTTCGAGTACCCCGGTGGCGAACTCCTGGATTGCGTCAGGGGTAACGCTCTGCAGCGACTTGAACGGCACGTCCATGCCTTCGGCGCGCACGATCTCGAAGCCGAAGTCGGCAAGGTAACCCGCCATCGCGCTGTTGTGGCGCTCCGGATAGGGCGAGGCGATGACGACGCGCCGCGCGCCGACGTGGCGCAGCGCTTCCATGGCGGCGCGCACGCCGGTCGAGGCGGGGACTTTCGCGGCTGACTCGATATCCCGCACGATGATCTCTTCGTAGCCTTTGCCGCGCGCCACGACGAGCGGCCCGCCGCCATGCAAAATGAAGTCGACGCCGCGCGAGCCGAGATAGGCCGCGGCAGTCGTCACCTGCGCGAGCGCCTGATCGAAGTAGGTCTGGCTCCAATCGTCGATATTGCAGGTGACGCCGACCAGCCCGATGCCGTCCGGTGCAAAGCGATAGAACTCATACGGAACGACTTCCATGACGGTCGGGCCGATATAGCCGATGCGCTTGCGCCACCCGAACATGTTAGCGCCTGTTCTGTGGGCACAGAGTCCCCACGTTGTCATGGCCGGGCTTGTCCCGGCCATCCACGTCTTGCTTCTCTGCAATAAAGTCGTGGATGCCCGGCACAAGGCCGGGCATGACGATGGAGACGTTGAGGCGCATTGAACGACACATATGCTACCCACCCCCGCGCTCGCCGCGCCTGACCTCGCGCACGCTGAGGAGCGTCGCGCAGGAGGGGCACGACATCTCCTCGAGAACGAAATTGGGGCCGTCCCCGCCGTAGCGCAGCGCCATCCATGGCGTGGCCGTCCGCAATGGACGCTGTGCAAGCGCGACTCGCCCGTGCGGGCCGCTCAGGGTCTCGCCGCAGCGCCGGCAGTGGATCGCGCCGTCCGGGTGAAGCTCGGCGTTCTCGCCGATGCGCCAGGGCTTGTCCCCGGCATCCGCCGGATAGCGGCATTGGTCGTCACTGACCCATGCCGCCGTGGGCCGTTGCTTGCGCGCGCCACGGACGCGCTCGCGCAGCTCGGCCGATGTGGTCGTATCCACTGTGCCGTTATCGTCCAGCGCCACGCCATACATGTCGCGTGCCTGCTCGCGGCTGACCCAGCCGTTGGCAACGTCGGTTGCGACCCGCTCCGCCTCGCGGTCGAGCGGATCGCCAAAGCCGCCGCCGCCGGGCGCGAAGAATATGAGCACGTCGCCGGTCTTGAGCGTATCGCTGGCCTTGGAGGGGAGATGCTCGACGCGGCCGCCGAAGTCGCTGTCTTCGCGCGGAATGCGCCCGGCGTTAAGCTTGTCCCACACGTCCGTGCCGCGCAGCACGCGCACCTGCGAGCCCGCGCCCGGATAGCCGCCGTCGATGCCATGGGCATTCGACTGCTCGGTACCGGCGGTGTTGGTGGATTTCAGCACCATCTCGGGCACGCCGATCGGCGTGAGCGCCGCCGCCGCGGTCAGGCCCCCGCGCCAGCGCCCAGCACCGCCGGAATCGGGCAATTGCCGGCGATAGAGATAGAGGAGCGGGAGCTTCCACTCCTGGCTCTCCACGTTGGCCATGCTGGCGGAGAACGAGGTGGTCTGGCCGGAATGGCTGAAGCCGTCGGCGAACGAGCGCGCCGCCGCACCGCCGCCGCGATGATCGGAGAGCAGCGCACCGACGCGCTTGCCATCGGCATTGACGCCGAACAGGTTGTTGCAGTTGGCCGACACGCTCCACGACGGACAGACGCGATCGCGGAAATCGGCCGAGGCGTCGAGCATCTTCGCCACCGCCTGCGAGGCCGCGACCGTCACCAGCCAGCGGAACCCGATGGTGCAGATGCTGACCGGCGCCGGAAAGCTTGCGTTGACCACGGTGCCCTCGGGCGCGGTCACCTTGAGGCAGCGCTTGACGCCGTCGTTCCAGTCGATGTCGCCCTGGCAGATGAAAGTATAGATCGGCACCGCGGCGCCCGCGACGGTGGCGTGCAAGGTGCAGTTGACGGCGGCGTCGACCTGCGGCGAGGAGCCGGTGAAATCGAAATGCAGCGTGTCGCCCTCGCGGGTGAGGCGCACGACAACGCGATGCAGCCGCTCGGAGCCCACCCGGTCGCCGTCCATCCAGGCTTCGCCAGTCCAGGCGCCTTGCGGCAGGCGGCGGATGCGGTCGCGCAACTGGCGTTCCGCCAGATCGAGCGTCTGGCGCATGACCGCGCGCACGATTGGCGCGCCGCGCTCGTCGAGCAGCGCCACAAGGCGCTTCTTGGCGGCGTTGATGGCGCCGATCTGCGCACGCAGGTCGAGCGCCACCATGTCGGGCAGGCGCGAATTGGTGACGAAGGTGTGCTCGAGCTCCCGCACCAGCTCGCCCTGATCGACGATCTTGAAGAAATAGCGCGGCGGGTCCTGGTAGAGATTGCGCGCGTTGATGCAGAAGCTGCCTTCGTCGATGCCGCCGACGTCGGGATGGTGCAGCACGTTGCCGACCCAGAGCACGATCTCGCCGCCATAAAACAAGGGGCTCGCCAGCACCACGTCGTTCTGGTGCAGCGCGCCCAGGAACGGGTCGTTGGTGAGAAAGATATCGCCATCGCGGATGTGGGTGGCGCCGCGCATGATCGAGCGCAGCGCGTCCCCGATGGTGCCGACATGAACCAGCGAGCCGATGCCGGCGGTGGTGACCTGGCCATCGTCCGAGAACAGGCCGACGTTGAAGTCGTTGCCTTCCACCACGATCGGGGATGAGGAAATCGTGCGGATTGCGATCGACTGCTCGTCGTTGATCTGCCACAGCCTGTGCTTGATCACCTCGAAGGTGATCGGATCGACCTCGGGGAGTGGCGCGCCGGCCATGCCTATTTCTCGGCGGCTTTACGCAGCGCCGCGTTGATCCGGTCCTGCCAGCCAGGGCCATCCTCCTGGAAGAAGTCGAGCACGTCGCGGTCAATGCGCAACGTCACCTGCTCCTTGGCATGGGGGATCGAGGGCTTGGCCGTCGGCAGCTCGGCGGGCTTGGTCGTCACCGCCTTGAAGGCGGCTTCGGCGGCATCGCGTGGATCGCTTGGTCGGCGCGGTCGGTTCGCCATGGAGTCATCCTTGCTGCGGATTGCGCTGAGCGGCACGGAAAGCGAGATGGCTGCCGTCGCAGAATGGCGCCTGTTTGGTCTGCTTGCAGCCGCACAGCGCGACGGTGAGATCCTCCGGCGCCGTATAGCGGACCGGCCTATGTTGCGTGCCGCGGTGCGAGCCGTCGCAATAGGGCTGCCGTTGGCTGCGGCCGCAGGCGCACCAGACGACGAACTCGCCGGCCGCAATCGTCGCTCGGAATGGCCTATCGGGAGGCATTGCTATCCTCCGCCTTCGGGGGTTTCTGCGATGGGCCCGCGACGTCCTCGATCCCGTCTTGGAACGTGCCGCGGCCCTTCGGCCGGATCAGCGCCACTCGGCAGGGCTCGTCGCCGGTGGAATACCAATATTCCTCGTTGGCCGGGACATAGATCACGCTGCCGACCTCGCACCAGCGGCCGGTGAAGAACATCCGACCCTTCACCACCACCATCACCTCGTCTTCGCTGTGGGAGTGCACCTGCGCGTAGTGGTTGGGCGCCGATTCGAGGAACGTGATGTAGGGCGCACCCTCGTTGACGTGCATCACCATCAGGCCCGCGACATTGCCCCTTGTCCCCGGGCGCAGCTTGATCTCATCCGGTGTGACGATCACGGTTGTGGTCATTAGCTCCTCCCTGCGTCCGCGCGGTTCCCGTGGTCCGCGCCCGTCTCACAAGTCGATTGCGAGGTTGCCGTAGATGTCCAAGGTAGCGCGCGTTCCCGGCGGCAGCCAGATGGTCGTGCTCTCGCGCTCGATGATGGCGGGACCGCTGATGGGCGTATCGGGCGACAGCGCGTCAAAGCCGTAGACTGCGGCATCGAGCGTTCCGTGAGCGCGCATGTGGACCTTGCGCCGCCGTGACAGCGCCATGCCGCGCTTGCCTTCGACCAGCGGCGCAAAGCTGGGCTTTTCGGTCGTGGTCACGGCCTCGGCCCGGAAGCTGATGATCTCGAGCGGGGCTCGGGCCCGCGTGGTGCCGGCGCCGTAGCGCTGCTGGTAGAGCGTCTCGAAGGCCGTGCGGATCGCCTCAATGTCGCCGGCTTGAAGCTGTCCGCGCGGCCATGCAAGCTGCACCTCGTTCATCTGGCCCACATAGCGCATATCGAAACCGTAGCGCATCGTCGCCTGCGCGGCGTCGAGGCCGCTCGAGCGCATGTCGGCCTGCGCCTCGTTCGCGAGCTCGGCGAAAACGCTATTGATCACCCCGATGGCGCTGCCGTCGAGCGCTGTCGGCGCCGAGCGCACGTGCCGGTAGGCGATGTCCGACAGCACGACCCCGAGCGCCGAGAACACCGGCGCCGCATAGGGCACGATCACGCGCTTGATGCCGAGCTGGGCCGCGAAGGTCGCGCAGTGCGCGCCGCCGGCGCCGCCATAGGACAGGAGACAGAACTCGCGCGGATCGTGGCCGCTCTCGACCGTGACCTTGCGGATGAGGTCGCCCATCTTGGCGGTGACGACGTCGTAGATGCCGGCGGCCGCTTCGAGCGTATCGAGGCCGAGCGGCCGCGCCACGCGGGTGTCGATCGCGGCGCGCGCCTTGTCGGCGTCGAGCCGGTAGCGCCCACCGAAAAAGTGATCCGGGTCGATGACGCCGAGTACCACCAGCGCGTCCGCCACAGTTGGCTCGCTGCCGCCGCGGCCATAACACGCCGGTCCGGGCTGCGAGCCCGCGCTGTGCGGTCCAACCTGCAGGCGATAGCCGTCGGTCCAGGCGATCGAGCCGCCGCCGGCCCCGATGGCGACGACCTTGAGGGACGGCACGTGCACCGGCAGGCCCTGGTCGAGGAAGGGCGCCGCCTCCTCCTCGAACGCGCCATCGACGATCAGGCCCACGTCGAAGCTGGTGCCGCCAACGTCGGCGGTGATGATCTTGTCGTAGCCGAGGAGCTTGCCGACGTGGCGCGCCGCCACCAGCCCGCCGATCGGCCCCGAGTTGACGACCGCGACCGCCTGGTGGCCGACCGCGTCGGGCAGCATGACGCTGCCGGACGATTTCATCACCTGCACCGGATGCATCAGGCCAAGCTCGCCCAATCGCTTTTGCAGCCCGCCGATGTAGCGCTCGGTCACCGGGCCGATAAACGCGTTCACCACCGTGGTGACGCAGCGCTCGAACTCGCCCATGCGTGGTGCAATCTCGCAGGACAGGCTGACCGGCAGGGCAGGGGCGACCTCGCGCGCGATCGCGCGCACGCGCCGCTCGTGCGCGGGGTTCTGGAATGACCACAGCAGGCACACCGCGAGGCTTTCGATTCCGGCCGCGAGCAGCGCTTCGATCGCCGCGCGCGCCTCCTCTTCGTTGAGGGGCGCGATCACCTTGCCGCCGCTGGCGACCCGCTCGCTGACGCCGCGGATCAACGACTTCGGCACCAGCGGGGGCGGCGGCTCGGTGTGCAGGAAATCCATGGCCTTTGATTGCGGCAGGCCGCCCG
>Ga0209683_10000486_pt1 | contig 15600 bp, 16 predicted proteins | sample DOMMetBare2Fresh_FD_187474 | JGI IMG/M metagenome (GOLD analysis project Ga0209683, IMG submission 187474) | Wetland sediment microbial communities from St. Louis River estuary, USA, under dissolved organic matter induced mercury methylation -... | ecosystem: Environmental > Aquatic >... | reverse complement strand
TTCAGTATATCCCTGAGGATCTGGAGGACTTCCTTGTGCGCAGCCACCGCATTGCCGCCGTGGCCCCCTTTCATGCAGCACTCCATGCCCCCTTTATTGCCCATCATGCCGCAATCCATCATGTCTCCCGACATCATGGCGCAATCCATCATGTCGCCGGACATCATGGCGCCCATCATCATCATGGCTACGCTCGGACTTGGCTTCGCGATTCTCTCCGAGGCGTCGCTTTTCTTCTCTGGCGCCCTGATCGGATCGCTTCGGCCCGACCGCCCGTGGCGGTGGGGCTTGGCCGCGTTCCTGGCAATCACCTTGAAGGATCTCTCCTTCTACGGTCGAGACATGAAGGTGGAGAACCTGGCCACCTCCGAGACCTACGTGTTCCTGGTCAGCAATCTTCCGGTCTATGTCTCATACTCCATCCCGGTGATTGCAGGCGCTTACGTTGGCGCTTACCTGACACGCGGGCCATTGCGCTAGGCGGGGATCGTCGCCTCACAAGACCGTTCTGCACGCGGACGGCCCAGCGAGCACAAGGCAATCCGCCTCAGCGGGCGACTTCTTCCGCGGGCGCCGCGACCTTCGACGTGCGCCGGTTCACGATGAAGTAGACGATCGGCACAGTCATGCGCGAGAGCGTGAGCGAGGCGATTTCGCCGGCCATCAACGCGATGGCGAGCCCCTGGAAGATGGGGTCGAACAGGATCACCGCCGAGCCAACCACCACCGCCGCGGCCGTCAGCAGCATCGGACGGAAGCGAACCGCGCCGGCGTCAACCACCGCCTGCTCCAGCGGCATTCCTTCCTTGAGCCGCAGCTCAATGAAGTCAACCAGGATGATCGAGTTTCGCACCACGATGCCCGCGCCGGCGATGAAGCCGATCATCGAGGTCGCGGTGAAGAACGCGTGGAGCAGACCGTGCGCCGGCAGGATGCCCACCAGCGAGAACGGAATCGCCGCCATGATCACCAGCGGCGTGATGAACGACTGGAACCACCCAACCACCAGCACGTAGATCAGCAAGAGTACGGCGGCGAAAGCGATTCCAAGATCGCGAAACACCTCGTAGGTGATGTGCCACTCGCCATCCCACTTCATCGAGTAGCGGGACTCGCTCTGCGGCAACGCTGCCATGTGCTGCTCGATCGAGTAGCCGCCGGGCGCCTTGATGTTGTCGATCTCCGGTCCGAGTTTGAGGATGGCGTAGACCGGGCTTTCCATCGCTCCCGCGACGTCTGCCGTCACGTACGTAACTGGCATCAGGTTCTTGTGATAAACGCTCTTTTCGTCAGTGACGAGCCGCGGCGTAACGAGCTCGGAGAGCGAGACCAGCCCCGCACGGCCTTGCACCTTCAGCCCCTGTATGCGCTCGAGATCCGACCGCGCAGCCCGGCTCAGACGGACCAGGATCGGCACGTCCTCCTTCTCGGAATCGGCATGTAGCAACCCCGCCGTCTCGCCCGCCGACGCGATGCGCACGACGCGCGCGATGTCGTCCTCGGTGACGCCGTTGAGCGCGGCCTTCACTTTGTCGACGATGAGCTGGTATTTCGGCTGGTCGTCTTCCACGTACCAGTCCACGTCAACCACACCATCGGTGCGCTTGAACAGATCGCGCATCTGACGCGCAAGATCGATCTGCCCCCGCTGATCCGGGCCGTAGACCTCCGCCACCAGCGTCTGCAAGACAGGCGGACCGGGCGGCACTTCAGCCACCTTGACGCGCGCTCCGTAACGCTCTGCAACCGGGACAAGCTGGTTGCGCACCCGCTTGGCTATGGCGTGGCTCTGCTGGCTGCGGTCGCCCTTCCCCACCAGGTTCACCTGGATGTCCGCCACGTTCGCGCCGCGGCGCAGGTAGTAGTGCCTCACCAGACCATTGAAATTGTACGGGGACGCCGCGCCGACGTAGGTCTGCACGTTGACTACTTCGGGTTGCCGGAGCGCCTGGTCTGCGAGCGCCCTCGTCACCGCGGCGGTTTGTTCGAGCGTGGTTCCGTTCGGCATGTCCACGATGACCTGGAACTCGCTCTTGTTGTCGAACGGCAGCATCTTCACTTTCACGAACTCGATATAGACCAGCCCCATCGAGCCAAGGAGCAGAAACATGACGCCGCCGAGGAATCCCCAGCGCAGCGGCGCGTTGTGCAGCAACGGTCCCATGAAGCGGCGGTAGAGCCGCGTGAGCCGGTCCTCGCGCTCGCCGTGCGCGTGGCCACCCCGCAGTTTCAGGATGCGCACAGCGGCCCAGGGAGTCACCAGGAAAGCCACGATGATCGAGAAGATCATGGCGGCCGAGGCGCCGACCGGAATCGGACGCATGTAGGGCCCCATCAGCCCGCCGACAAACGCCATCGGCAGGATGGCGGCGATCACCGCGAGCGTGGCGAGAATCGTCGGATTGCCCACTTCATCCACCGCCTCGACGGCCACTTCCATAACCGGGCGGCCGGCGTTGGCGGGCATGCGGGCGTGGCGGACGATATTCTCCAACACCACGATCGCGTCGTCCACCAGGATGCCAATCGAGAAGATCAGCGCGAACAGCGTGATCCGATTCAGCGTATAGCCGTAGAGATAGAAGACCGTCAACGTAAGCGCCAGCGTCACAGGAATCGCCACGAAGACGATCAGCGATTCCCGGAAGCCCAGCGTAATCCAAATGAGCACGCTCACCGAGGCCACTGCAATCATCATGTGCAGCAGCAGCTCGTTCGATTTCTCGGCGGCCGTTTCCCCGTAGTGGCGCGTGACGGTCATCTCGACGTCGGATGGGATCACGTTCCCTCGGAGAGTCTCGACACGGCGCAAAACGCTCTCGGCGACTTCAATGGCGTTCGTCCCCTTGCGCTTCGACACAGCCAGAGTGACGGCCGGGTAGAACGTCTTGCCAACCGCGAATTGCACGTATTCGGAGGGTTCTTCCCCGCCATCGCCGACCGCCGCCACGTCGCGCACGAAGACCGGTTTGCCATTCGCAACCCCGGCGACCACGTTCCGCACATCGTCGGCGGAGCGGAGGAACTCTCCCGTCTCCAGAATGAATTCGCGGTTCGAGCTGGCGAACCGGCCCGAGGGCAGGCGGTGGTTCGACGCGCCCAACGCGCCGTAGACCTGGCGCGGCGACATCGAATAGGCGGCCAGCCGGTTCTCGTCCAGCGTCACCCGCACCTGCCGCCGCTGGCCGCCGATCAGCGTCGCGGCGGAGACGTTTGGCGCCTGCTTGACGGTGTCGTGCACCTGAGCCGCCACACGGCGCAGTTCGAACGCGCCGTACCGTTTACTCCAGAACGTGAGCGCCAGGATCGGCACGTCATCGATCGAGCGAGGCTTGATGAGCGGCTGCGTCGCGCCCGGCGGGATCACGTCGAAGTTGGCGAACATCTTCTGGTTCAACTTGACGATGCTCTTCTCCTCGTCCTCGCCGACTTTGAAGCGTACGATGGCGAGCGCGCCGCCAGGACTCGAAGTCGAGTAGATGTACTCGACCCCGGGGATTTCCCAGAGCAGCTTCTCCATCGGCTTGGTGACGCGCTCCTCCACTTCGCGTACGCTGGCGCCCGGCATTCCCACGAACACGTCGATCATCGGGACGATGATCTGTGGCTCCTCCTCGCGGGGCAGCTTCCACACGGAAAACGCGCCCAGCGCGAGCGAGGCGACAATCACCAGCGGGGTGAGCTTCGAATTGATCCATGCGCGGGCGAAGCGGCCCGCCACGCCGAGCTGACTCACGGCCGAACCTCCACTTTGGCCCCGTCCTCCAGACCGGCCGGGACCGGAAAAACAACCTTGTCGCCGGGATTCAGCCCAGAGAGCGCCTCCAGGCGATCACCCGACTTGTCGCCGAGCGTCACCAGCCGCGTCCGCGCAATCCCGTTCTCAACGACGAAGACCGAAAGCAGCTGTCCGCGCGACTGAACCGCTGCAGCCGGAACGGCGAGCGTCTCGCGGCGGCCGAGTTCGAATCGCGCCCGGCCGAAAAGGCCGGAACGGAGTTGCGGCGACGCCGGCAGGTCGATCTTGGCGGTGAACGCGCGGGAGGCTGCGTCAACCACCGGGACGATCTCGCTGACCCGGCCCTGAATCGTTCCGCCGACCGCGTCGAGCGAAACGCCCACGGGCGACCCAATCCTCACGGCGCCAAGCTTGGATTCCTCCACCGAAACCTCCAGCCGGTACGCCCCTTCTCGTTCCAGCGTCAGCAGCGGGGCGCCCGGCGCAGCCAGATTGCCCGGTTCCACCTGCTTCTCCGTCACCACGCCGGCAAAGGGCGCAACCAGTTCCGCATAGCTGCGCATCACTTCCGCGGATCGGAAACCCTGTTCGGCCTGCGAGATTTTCGCCGTGAGCTGCACGCGCTTGGCTATTGCCATTTCGTAGCCCGCCTGCGCCACTTTCAGCTTCGCCGACGCCTCGTCGAATTCCTGGTTCGAGACGGACCTTTTTGCGAAGAGGTCTTTCATACGGCCGAACGTGACCTGGGCGAGATCGAGATTGGCCTTAGCGGCGCCAACGGCGTTCTCGACTTCGGGCACGGCGCTGCGGGCCTCGCTGAACGCGGCTTCGGCCTGGCGATACCCGGCGTCGAGATCGCGGGAGTCCAGAATGACGAGCGGCTGGCCGGCCGCCACGCGGTCGCCCGCGTGCACTCTCACCTCGCGCACATTGCCCATGACTCTGCTCGAAATCACCGCGGCCGTGCGCGCTCGCACGGTCCCAGTAGCTTCATAAACAGCGGGCCATTCAGCCGGAGCAAGCGTCAGCGTGGAGACGGCGATGGGCGCGGCCTTGCCGTCCGCCTCGACTCGCTTCGGCCCCTCGCCGCAGCCCGCCATCAGCAGCGCAGCCAGAATCAGGATCGGAAACATCGGCTTCATATCAGTTCAAAACCTCCGAATGTGCGTTGAGGCTTCCGGCGGCCAGCTCGAGTTCGACAGCCGCCAGGCGCTGATCGTAGACGGCGGCGAGCCGCCGATTCCTGGCCTCGAGCAGCGCCGTCTCGGTTCGCAGCAGGTCGGTGACGTTGCTCAGGCCGTTCTCGTAACGGTCCTTGGTGATGCGCAGGCTCTCCTCGGCCATGGAGACCGCCGCCTGGGCGACGTCGATGCGCTGGTTGGCGGACTTCCAATCGGCATAGGCGCGGCGCACCTGCAGGCGGATGTGCGAGTTCGCCTGACTCTCGAGCGCGCGAGCGCGCTGCAATCCGTATTGCGCTTCGTCTATGCGAGCCTTGTCGGCGAAACCATTGAACAGGTTCCAGCGCAACGAGACCGAAGCGAGCCAGTTGGCGCCGCCACGGTCAAAAAGGCGCTGGCGGTCGGCCTCCAAACCGGCGTGCGCGACTACCTGAGGGAGCAGCGAGGAACGCGCGGCCGCGCCCTGGGTCTCGGCAAGCTGCGCAGCCAGCCGCGCTTGGCGCGCTTCCGGACGCTCACTCAGGCTCTCCTTCTCATAGGTCTCGAGCGCCTCTTCCTTGAGCGACGCCGCTGTCAGCGGCGTAGTGAGGTCGTGAGGCTGCGAAAGGGGCAGCCCGAGCGCCTCGTTCAGCGCCGCCGTGGCCACGTCCAGGTCGGCTTGCCGCCGGATCTGCTGCTCGCGCATCGCGGCCAAGTGCACGCGGATGGAGAGGACGTCGGCGTCGGTGGACATACCCGCGGAGCGGATCGACCCGGCGCGGCTCAGGTCGGCCTCGGCCGAGCGAAACGCTTCGTTGGCGACCTTCAGACTCTCCGCCGCGAGCGTGGCGCCGTGGTACGCCCGCACAACGCCCGCGATCAGGCTCATGTTGTTCCGCCGCTCGTCCTCGGCGGCAAGGTTGCGGCCCAGCGCGGCGGACTTCAGCGCCTGGCGGGTCTGCCCGCCGTCGAAGACAGCCTGGTCCACGGCAACCTGGGACTGGAAACTATTCAGAGCGTCCGGGCGGTTGAGCGGACCGAGCATGAAATTGTCCGCCGTGAACTGGTGTTGCGTCAACAGCGAGCTGAAGACAACCACCGGGTTATTGCTGCGCAGCCAGCTCTCGGAATAGTTCAGTTTCGGCAGGTAGCCGCTGCGCGCCCCGGTGACCCGCGATTCGGCCGCCTTCACCGCGCTGCGCCCCGCCTCAACCGAAGGGTGCTTCTCGAGCGAGAGCCGCACAGCGTCCTGCACCGTCAGCGGGGTCTGCGCCAGTAGAGGCGCGCCGATGAATAGAACAGCCAGGTTCTTGAACATTCGTTCTCCACCCGTATCTTAGGGTATTTCGCTCATCAAAGGGGATGCAAAACTCGGGTTTGAGTGACAGAATTACTGTCACTTGGGAGCGGAACTTCGAATCATGCAAGGCGGAGTCATTCGATGGACACTACAGTCACCTACCACGGCGGGGTCGAGTTCGAGGTGAACACCCGCGGTCATCGGGTCATCTGCGACCAGCCGGCCGAGAACGGAGGGGCGGACGCGGGCATGGCGCCGCCCGAATTCCTCCTGGTTTCACTGGGAACATGCGCCGCATTTTACGCCGCTCAATATCTGAAGACGCGGTCGCTGCCGGCGGACGGGCTGACGGTTCGCGTCTCGGCCGAGAAGGCGGCCGCGCCGGCGCGTCTGGCGTCGTTCCACATTGAAATCCACGTTCCCGACCTTGCGGACCCGAAACACCAGGAGGGCGTGCTGCGGGCCGCCAAGTCCTGCCTGATCCACAACACACTGATGCACGCGCCGCAGATCGAGATGACGCTGAGCACGGCCGCCACAGCCAGAGGGTAAGGACCGCTACAATGGCAGGGAGTGGCGTCCGCACAAGGCAAGCAAGAAGAGATCCAACTGGCGCGCGACTTGCTCGCCGGCAAAGCCGAGGCGTTCGACCGCTTCGTCGAAGTCTTCCGCTCCAGGATCTTCCAGTACGCGCTGATGATGTGTGGCCAGCGCGAGGACGCCGAAGAGGTGACCCAGGACACCCTCTTCAAGGTATTCGAGAGTCTCAACCAATTGCGCGATCCGGAGCGGGTGCGGGCCTGGGTCTTCCGCATCGCCCGCAACGGCTGCTTCATGAAGCGGCGCAAGAGCGTTTTCGCGCCCAAGCAGGAGCTTTCGCTCGAGGAGTTCCTGCCGCACACCACGGGCGACGGCCACGGGCGGAAGCTGGAAATCGCGGACTGGTCCGCGCTCCCCGAGGAGCAGGCGCTCCAGGGCGAATTGCGCGATGTGATTCACCGGGCGATTCGGGAGTTGCCCGAGATCTACCGGGCGGTGGTCACACTCCGCGATATCGAGGAGCTGACGACCGAGGAAACCGCGGAAGCCCTGGACATCCAACAGGACGCGGTGAAAACGCGGCTGCACCGGGCGCGGCTGGCGTTGCGGCAGAAGCTGGACGCATACCTGCGCGGAGCGCAGGCTGCGGCGAAGGAAGTGTGAGCGCAATGGAACCGCATAAACATGACGACGACTGCAAGCAGATCTTCGCGCTGCTGTCCGAATACCTGGACGCAGAGTTGCCCGTTCAGAGTTGTGCGGAGTTGCAGGCCCATCTGGCGGACTGCCCGCCCTGCATAGAATTCCTCGAGAGCCTCAAGCGAACCATCGGCCTGTGCCACCATTGCGAGTCGAGTGAGAAACCCGCCCCGCTGAGCGTGGAAAATCGTGAGCGCATGCTGGCGGCCTACCGCAGATCGCTCGGCCAGCCGGGCTGAGCCGCGTCGCGCGGCACGTCGGGAGCCAAGCCGGGACCGCACCGGTCACGCTCGCCCGCACAGCGTTTTCCCATGCGGCATCGCTAATGAACTCAATCGGCGCGGTCCGGCGCAGGTTCCACGTGCACCAGGACGTCGGCGATGAAGTCGAGTTGCTCCTTGAGACGGATCCGCACCTGGGTGGCGATCTCGTGCGACTCGCGCACGGTGATGTCCGGATCGACCTCCAAATGCAAATCCACGTGGTATTGCAGGCCCGTCTTCCGCGCGAAGCACTTCTCCACCCCTGCCGCTCCGGGCGCCGAGAGCGCCACCTCCCGAATGCGGTTCATGAGGGCCTCGTCCGGCATGGTATCCATCAGTTGGAGCGAGGTGTCGCGCACCACCCGGACGCCGGTGAGAATCACGATCAGGCCGACTGCGAACCCGCCGTAGTGGTCGGCGGCAAGGAAACGGGAGGGATTGTACAGCGTCAGGCCCAGTGCGCTGAGAGCCACCGTCCCGGAAAGAATGTCCACCGTGTCATTCCAGGCATCCGCCGTCAGCGCGGCGCTGCGAATGCGGCGGCCCGTGCGGAATTTCGCCGTCGAGAGCGCCGCCTTCACGATGATCGATCCGACCAGAGGCCACAGGCCATAGAGCGCCGGGGGCGCGTGGACCTCCCCGGCTCGCTCGAGCGAGTGAACGCAGATGCCCGCGCCGGCGGCCGACAGGATCGCCCCCACCGCCAGGCCTGTCAGCATCTCGACGCGGCCGTGACCATACGGGTGATCGCGATCCGGCGGGCGCGCGGCGACACTCAGCCCGAATAGGACAATGGCGGACGCCACCACATCGCCCGCGGATTCCAGCCCGTCGGCCACCACTGAGGTGGAGCCCGCCATCCAGCCGACCAGAACCTTGGTACAGGCGAGACCAGCGCTGACCAGCACGCTGATCATGGCGATCCGCTTCCCTGCCCGTGAATCGTTCGCTTGGCTCTGCGTCGCCATCCCTAGTCCAATGATCGGGCGGGTGCGGAGTCGCCAGGTCCGTATTGAACAACCCGGACCTTCTCGAGCGTCACCAGTCCGCTGCCCATCATGCCCTCCAGAACGCCCAGGAACGCCTCAATCTTCTCTTCGCTGTCCACGATCTCGATGACCACGGGCAAGTCTTCGGACAGCCGCAGGATCTTGGCCGTATGCACGCGACTGGAGTGGCCGAATCCCATGGGCCCGCGCAGCACAGTGGCGCCGGCCAAGTGCTGTTCCCGCGCCTTCAGCACGAGGGCCTCGTAGAGCGGCATATGGCCGCTGCGATCGTTCTCTCCAACAAAGATTCGCAATAGCACCGACTCGTGGGGAATGTGCATGGAATCCCTCGCTATCGATTCAGGCTCGCGGCCACGACATGGCCGAGCCAGACCGCAACTAGACAACCTGCAACTGAGCTGGCTACGTTCGCGCCGGCGCGAAGCCACTCGCCGTCGCGGGCGAGATTCAGCGTCTCGAGGCTGAAAGAGGAGAAGGTAGTGAACCCGCCGCAGAGACCCACCATGACGAACTGCCGGTGCGTCGATCCGACCAACAATTTGCCCTCGGGCGAGGTGAGCGTTGCGAAGAAGCCGATGAACCCGCAGCCGGCCACGTTCACCGCGAGCGTGCCCCAGGGGAACGTCGGGCCAAGCAGCCACTGGACGACTCCGTAGCAGGCATAGCGCGCCACCCCGCCGATAGCGCTCCCCAAGCCAATCCAGAGGTAGTTCATGAATCTTCTATGGTCGCACGCCTGACCCCGGGCGCTTGGGTTACCGTATCCCGCGTGCGGTGCGGGCCTGGCGGCTCGATCCCAAGATCGACGCCGGACCGGCCGCCCTGGCGCTCACGGATCTCGCAGCTTGGGCCACATATTTCTGGCTGGGCTCGGCCCTGCTGGGACAACCGCGATCCCTCCAGCGGTATCGTGAAGAGATGTCCGCGCTACGCTGGTTGTACCGGTTCGTTGCCGGCGCTCTGGCCGGTTTGGGACTGTTGATGGTCCTGGCCACTTGCACGCCGCTGATCAGTTGGTGGACCTGGAAGCTCGCCAGCCCCTGGGAGACGCCGCGCGGCGAGACCCTGATCGTGCTGAGCGGGGCGCTGATGAATGACGATACGCTCGCACCCGGCACGTACTGGCGAACTGTCTACACGGAGCGCGCCTGGCGCACAGGCGCTTTTCGCCGGATCGTGGTGAGCGGAGCGGGAGTCGCGCCAGTGATGCGGGACTTCCTGATCCAACGCGGCGCGCAGGCCGAAGCCATCGTCGTCGAGAACGAATCGTTGAGCACCCGCGAGAACGCACTACGAACAGCGCGCCTGCTCGCCAACGCGCCCGGGACTAAGGCCCTGATCACCAGCGACTATCATATGTTCCGCGCCCGCCGCGCATTCCGCAAGGCGGGTCTGGAAGTGCTGCCCTGCCCGATACCCGACGCCCTGAAACGCTACCGGAGCTGGCAGGCGCGCTGGCCGGTGTTCCTTGATTTGTCGGTGGAGACTGTCAAAATCGCCTACTACTACGGCCGTGGATGGATCTGACGGCGGCGCCGGCGCATCTAGTCGGGTATGAATAGAACGGCATCGGCAGTTTGGACGGGCGGACTCAAAGACGGAAAGGGCGAACTCTCGACAGCAAGTGGAGTCTTGTCCAGCGCGCAGTACTCGTTCGGGACGCGCTTCGAGCAGGGGAAGGGTACGAATCCCGAAGAGCTGATTGCGGCGGCGCACGCCGGCTGTTTCGCCATGGCGCTCTCGGCGCAATTGGGCGAGGCGGGGATCAAGCCGGAGCGTATTGAGACGAAAGCCACCGTGAGCTTGGAGAAGACGGATGCAGGCTGGACGGTCGTCGAGAGCCGCCTGGACGTAACTGCGAAGATTCCCGGCGCCGATGCCGAGGCCTTCGAGAAGGCGGCCAACAACGCCAAAGCAGGCTGCCCCATCTCGCGCCTGCTCAACGCCCGCATCTCTATGAACGCGCGCCTCGCCTGAACGTCCGGCTGACGGCTCTTCGGCGGCTGCGCGGCCGCGCGGCGGTTTCGTATCATAGGCAGTGATGCCGCAGCCCAACACCGTCGCCGAACCGCCTCCGGCGCTGTCGAAGCTCGGCGATCTCGAGTCGGCGCTGGCGTCGGTGATTCGCGGAAAATCCGAAGTGCTGCGGCTTTCCCTCGTGTGTCTCCTCTCGCGCGGGCATCTGCTCATTGAGGACGTGCCCGGGGTGGGCAAGACGACGCTGGCGCACGCGCTGGCGCGTTCGGTCGATTGCCAGTTCCACCGCCTGCAGTTCACCTCGGACATGCTGCCGAGCGATGTTCTGGGCGTCACTATCTACAACGCTCACTCGCAGGCCTTCGAGTTCAAGCCCGGCCCTGTGTTCACGAACTTCCTGCTGGCGGACGAGATCAACCGCACCACTCCGAAAACACAGTCGGCCCTACTCGAGGCGATGAACGAGCGCCAGGTGACCATCGACAGCCGCTCCTATCCGCTGGCGCAACCCTTCATGGTGATGGCGACGCAGAATCCGGTGGAGCACCATGGCACCTACCCGCTGCCGGAATCGCAGCTCGACCGCTTCTTCATGCGCCTGCGCATCGGGTACCCGGACCACGAGAGCGAGAGCGAAATCGTCCGGCAGAGCGAAGGCGCACTGGGCGGCGGGATCACTCCCGTCCTCACGACCGACGAAGTGCTGCAGTTGCAGGGTTGGGTGAGTCGCGTGAAGGTGGACCAGTCGCTTGTGGAGTACATGCTGGCGATCGTCGAGCGAACGCGCACGCACGACTCACTCGCGCTCGGCGTCAGTCCGCGCGGTGCGCAAGCGCTCTACCGCGCCACGCAAGCCCTGGCGATGATCGAAGGGCGCGACTACGCCATCCCGGATGACGTGAAGCGCCTGGCCGTGCCCGTCTTCGCGCACCGCGTGGTGGTGAGCACGCGCATGGCGCTGGCCCAGCGCACTGCCGAGGTGAGCGATCGCATTCTGGAAGAGATACTGACGCTGGTGGACGTCCCGCTCTGAGCGGGAGCGCGCGGCTCGCATATGAAAACTGCAATTATCGGCCTGCCTATGGTAGGCAAGACCTCGTTGTTCACGATTCTGACCGGGGTGCACGAAGCCTCGCGCATCGGCTCGATGGCCACCCGCATCGGCGTGGCAAAGGTGCCGGATGTGCGCGTCGAGAAACTCGCCCAGATCTTCAGCCCGCCCAAGATTACTCACGCTGTGGTGGAATACGTCGACACGCCCGCTGTCTCGAAAGAGGCGTTGCGCGATCCCGCCTTTCTGGCCGGCCTGCGCGTGGTGGACGCCTTCGCTCACGTCCTACGCGTGTTCCCGGACGACAGCGTTCCGCACGAGGCGGGCTCGGTCGATCCGCTGCGCGACCGCGAGAACGTCGACCTGGAGCTCATCCTGAGCGATCTGGTCGTCGTGGAAAAGCGCATGGAGCGGCTCGACAAGGACCGCAAGAAGATCAAGGCGCCCGACCTCGATCGCGAATTCGAGACCCTTCAGCGCTTCAAAGGTGCGCTCGAGGCGAACCAGCCGCTGCGAGAGCTCGAACTGAGCGAGGACGAGGAGAAGCGGACGCGCGGCTTCCAGTTCCTCTCGCAAAAGCCGATGCTCTACGTGCTCAACCTGGGAGAATCCGACGCCCCGCGCCTCCATGAGATCGAAACCGAGTACCGCCAGGGGCCGCTCGCAGGCCGGGTGCGCACGGCCGTCACCGCGGTCTGCGGCAAGATCGAAGCCGAGCTGGCGGAGCTCTCGGGCGAGGAAGCGCGCGAGTATCTGGCCAGTTACGGCCTGAAGGAATCCGGCCTCGAGCGGCTGATCTCCGCCACCTACGCACTGCTCGGCCTGATGTCATTCCTCACGGCCGGCGAGACCGAGGTGCGCGCCTGGACCATCCCCATCAACTCCACCGCGGTCAAGGCCGCCGGCGCGATCCACACCGACTTCGAGAAGAAGTTCATTCGCGCCGAGGTGGTGAACTGGCAGGCGCTCATCGAGCACGAAGGCTACCCGGGCGTGCGGGAAAAGGGTCTGCTGCGTCTGGAGGGCAAAGACTACATCGTGCGCGATGGCGACGTCCTGGTCATCCGCCACGGATGAGCGCGCCACAACGCGAACAGCGCGGCAGCGGCGCACAGCCATACAAACCAGTCGCCGTGCCGCGAGTAGAACGTCGTCGATGAAATCCAGGAGTAGCCGGCGTTCGCCGCGCCCGCGGTGTAGGACGGCAGAAGCACGCTCACGCGGCCCGCAGGATCGATCAGCGCGGTGACGCCATCGTTGCTGGCGCGCAAAATCCAGCGGCGGTTTTCTGCCGCTCGCATCCGTGCGATCTTCAGGTGCTGGTGCCGCGCCGCCGTCCGCCCGTACCAGCCGTCGTTGGAAATGTTCACCAACAGCTCCGCCCCGTCAGCCGCGAATTTCCGTACAAAGTCCGGGAACACGGACTCGTAGCAGACGAACGCGCCGATGCGATGAGGTCCCATTGGCAGAGTCGTCTGCACACGCCCAGCGGCGAAGTCGCCCGCCTCGGTCGAGACCTTCGCGACCAGAGACCGGAACGGCCAGGGGACGAATTCGCCGAACGGCACGAGATTCATCTTGTCGTACCGGCCCACCGGCCGCCCCTCGGGCGAAATCAGCAGCGCGGAGTTCAGCGGCGCGCCCTGTTCGTCGTGCGGAACCACATTGAGGAGCAGGTAGGCGTGCGCGGCCCGCGCCAGGCTGTCGATCTGGTCGCGGAAATGCGCGCTCTCGTAGTAGTACATCGGCGCGGGAAGCTCCGGCCAAACCAGCAGGCTGTCGTCTTCGCCGCGCAGCGCAGCGAGCGAGAGCGAGGCCAGGCGGCGGTGCGTCGCCTCAACCCACTGCGGCGTCCACTCGGCGCTCTCGTCGACGTTCGGCTGCACCAGCGCGGCCGTCTTGACGCCGGCCTCCGCCTCCGGGAGTTTTGGCAACAGGAAGAGTGGCGGCAGAAGCAGCAGCCACCCGAGCTGCCAGCGCGGGCGGCGTAGTGCAACCACAGCCAGCGCGACGCCGGTCATGGCGAAGACGAACGAAAGCCCCCACACACCGGTAAACGGCGCCAGCCGCATGGGGATGGCCATCTCGATCCCCGCGTTGCCCAGCATCAGCCACGCGAAGCCGAACTTGCCGTGCGTGCTCTCGATCGCCACCCAGAGCGCGGGGACGCCGAGAAGCGCCCAGCCCGTCGACGCCGCCGGGCCGGCCAGCAGCGCGAACACTCCCGTATGTAGACCCTTGTACAGAGCGAACAGCGCAAAAGCCGCCCAGCTCTCCGCTCCCGCCATGCCGCCGTGCACCGCGAGTACGTTTTGAATCCAGTAGCAGCTTCCGGCCCAGTACACAATGCCGGACACCCAGCCGACTACGAACCGCCTCACGGGCCGGCGTTCTCTCGCCGAAGCGACCACCAGCGGCGCGAGCGCCACCGGCGCCAGAAACGTCAGATCGAAACGGGGGAACGTCAGGAACAACAGAATCGCCGTCGCCGACGCCAGCGCCAGGTTCAGGAGCATCGCGCCTGCCGGTCCACCGACTCCGCCATGTAGGAGCTCCGCACCAGCGGGCCGCTGAAAACCATCTTGAATCCAAGCGCAAGCCCGTAATCGCGATACGCGTCGAATCGCGCAGGCGGGATGTAGTCGGCCACAGGCAGGTTCCGCCGCGCCGGCTGCAGGTATTGTCCGATCGTGACCACATCGACACCGGCTGCGCGCAGGTCTCGCAGCAATTGCTCCACCTCGGCCGGCGTCTCGCCGAGACCCGCCATCAGCCCCGATTTCATCAGCCCATCCGGGTCGCGGCGGCGTGCGAAACTCAGCACGCCCAGTGAACGCTGATAGTCGGCTTGCGGACGCACACGGCGATAGAGCCGCGCGACGGTTTCCATGTTGTGGTTGAAAACGTCCGGACCGGCCTCCAGCACACGCGCCACCGCGTCCAGGTCCCCGCAAAAGTCCGGCGTCAGAACTTCGACGCGCGCGTCCGGCGCCGCGAGCCGCACCCGGCGCACCGTCTCGGCAAAGTGCACCGAACCGCCGTCCTCCAGGTCGTCACGGTTCACGCTCGTGATCACGACATGACGCAACCCCATCTCAGCGGCCATGCGCGCCACGTTCGCGGGCTCTTCCGGATCGAGTGCGGCGAGCCGCCTGCCCTTCGGAACCGAACAGAATCCGCATCCCCGCGTGCACACGTCCCCCAGGATCATGAAGGTCGCGGCGCCGCGATGGAAGCACTCGTGGATGTTGGGACAGCGCGCCGATTCGCAAACAGTGTGCAGATTGAGGCGGCGGAAACCGCGCTTGAGTTCGTGCACCGCGACAAAATGGGTGTCGCTCTTGCGGAGCCACTCGGGCAACCGGGAACGCGCCTGCGGAGGGCTGGACACTAATCAATATCTTCTAACAATTGCGTCCTTGAAGCGGAGGGCCTGCAGGTCGGCGCGCGCTTTGGCGATCGCGTCTGCGTCTTTCAGCGGTCCGACAAGCGCACGCCAGAGCCCCTCGGGCGGCTGGTTCGGGGTAACCGGCGCCGCCAGCGCGGAGAAGCCCCGGTTCTTGAGCACATCGACGATCACATCTGCCTCGGCCTTTTTCACTGCCGCAACCTGCAGGTAAGTCTGACCCGGCTGCGGACCTGAAGAATCCACCGGCGCAGGCTTCGGCGCTTCCACCGGCTTGACCGCCGCGGCCGGCTTCGGCTCGGGGGGCTTCGTCGGAGGCCCCAGCAGCGCGGGAGGCCTCAGACCCTGGGCCGTCTCCGGCGCCAGCGGCTTGTCGCCCGCGTTGACCGGCATGGTCGCGGTCGACGTCACTTTCGCCTCGCCCGGCGCCAGCGGCGTATCGGCGGCCGCCTGCG
>Ga0209683_10000485_pt1 | contig 15625 bp, 11 predicted proteins | sample DOMMetBare2Fresh_FD_187474 | JGI IMG/M metagenome (GOLD analysis project Ga0209683, IMG submission 187474) | Wetland sediment microbial communities from St. Louis River estuary, USA, under dissolved organic matter induced mercury methylation -... | ecosystem: Environmental > Aquatic >... | reverse complement strand
CTCATCAAGAAAGGTCTCCTCGCCTTCTTCTCCTTTTCCCTATTCGCCATCTACTTCATGTGGGTCGGGCCATATCTGATGCGGTTCAGGTTGAGCCTTATCGTCTGGGCTCTGTCCGCCTGGCCCATCGCCCTGCTCACTCCCTGGCTCTACCGCAAGCTCTCCGCCTGGCTCGATCGGTCCTGGCTCGGCCGCCGCTTCTCGCCCGCCGAAGCCAGCAGGTATTTCCTCTCCGGCCTCCAGGGATCCATCACCGATATCGAACTCACCGGCCGCGCCGAAGAGCGCCTCGGCGTCATCTTTCGATCCCAGGCGAAGGTGCTCCTCGATGGCAGCCTCCCGCCCGCAGAAAAGCAGCCCGCCGAACTCATGCTCGCGCCCATCCTGCTCCGCGGCGAGCCCATCGGCGTCATCCGCATCGAGCCCCGCGCGCACAGCCCCCGCTTCCTCAGCGAGGATTCTGCCCTGCTATCCTCGCTCGCCGAAGCCTTCTCCTTCTTGCTCGAAAACCTGCGTCTCCGCGAGAAACGCCTCGAACACGAAAAGCGCGAACGGGAACTCGTCTTGAGCGCCAGCCGCTCGGAACTCAAAGCCCTGCGCGCTCAGGTCAATCCCCACTTCCTCTTCAACGCCCTCAACGCCATCGCCGGCCTTATCCCCCGCGATCCCGACCGCGCCGAACAAACCGTCGAGCAGTTGGCCGAGGTCTTCCGCTACACCCTGCGCGGCTCGGACCGTGAATGGGTGCGCCTCGAAGAAGAATTGAACGCCGTCCAGGCCTACCTCGATGTCGAGCAGGCGCGTTTCCGCGACGGCCTCAAAGTGCGTATGCACTGCGGCGACGAAGCGAAGAACGTGCGCATCCCCGCCATGATCGTTCACACGCTCGTCGAAAACGCCATCAAGCACGGCGTGGGCGCCATCACCGAGCCCGGCCTCGTCGAGATCGCCGCGACCAACTCCAACGGCGTCCTGCACATCGAAGTGCGCGACAACGGACCCGGCTTCCGCCCCGCCGCCACGCCCGGCTACGGCCTGCGCAACATCCGCGAGCGCCTCAAAGGCCACTTCGGCGCCGCCGCATCACTCAGCATCGGCCGCGACGAAGCGCTCGGTATGACCATCGTCAGTGTGGAGGTCTGCCCCCAGTGATCCGCGCCCTTCTGGTTGACGACGAGCAGAGCGCCAGGGAACGCCTCCGCCACCTCCTCGCCCCGATCGCCGACGTCGAGATTGCCGGCGAAGCCGCCAACGGCGAGGAGGCCATCGCCCAAATCCTCGAGTTGCGCCCCGACCTCGTCTTCCTCGACATCCAGATGCCTGGCTGCAGCGGCCTCGAAGTCGTGGCCTCGCTCCCGCAACCCCGCCCCGCCATCGTCTTCTGCACCGCCTTCGATCAGTACGCTGTCGACGCCTTCGAACTCAACGCCGTCGACTACCTCCTCAAGCCCGTCAATCGTATCCGCCTCGCACACGCCATCGATCGCGTACGCGATTCCGCCGCCGAACAGATCGCCGGCATGGAACGCGCCCTGCAAGCGGTCCGAAAATCCAACCAACGCCTGCTGGCCCACTGCGGCGACCGCTACCGCGTCATCCCGCTCCAGGACGTCGTCTATTTCTCCTCCGAGGACCGCCTCACCCACCTCCACACCCGAGACAAAAAACACGTGGTCGCCCCCACCCTGAACGAACTCGAGGAGCGCCTGGACCCCGCCCAATTCTTCCGGATCTCTCGCACCGCTATCGTCAATCTGAACGCCGTCGCCGAAGTCCTTCCCCTGGTCGGAGGAGTCGCCGAGCTGGCCCTCACCACCGGCCCCCGCCTAGAAGTAAGCCGCCGCCGCCTGAAAGACCTCCTCCAACTCCTCGCCGGAGTCTAGCTGGTGGGGCTGCGTAAACCCGCTCCTGGCTTCATCGGCCCGCGTTCCTGGCGCACCCATAGAGCGGTCTCTGCGATGATCGGGACGATGTTGCACCAGCGCCCAGACGGGATGCGCTCCCCCTACGAATCTGTCTATCTCCCCGGGACGCATGGATTGGCGGTCCATGCTATATTGCTGGATGTGCCACACATCCAACCCCTTTCCAGACGCACTTTTCTTGCCCTGCCGGGCATCGCTTCCCTGACACTGGCCTCAGCCGCCAAACGCGTGCCGATCGGCCTCGAAATGTACTCTGTGCGCGATCAATTGACCAAGGACCTGGAGGGTTCCGTTCGCGCCGTGGCGAAGATGGGTTACGAGGTTGTGGAGTTCTATGCGCCCTATCTGAGCTGGACCGTCAGCCAAGCCAAAGACGTGCGGAAGCTGATGGACGACCTGGGTATCCGCTGCAGTTCCACCCACAACAACGCGGCCTCGTTCACAGCCGAAGGGCTGCCGAAAGCGATCGAGCTCAACAACATCATCGGGTCGAAATACGTCGTGATGGCAAGCGCCGGAAGGGTCGTGGGTCTCGACGGCTGGAAGAAGGTGGCCGAGCAACTCTCGACCATATCCGAGAAACTGCAGCCGGCGGGCCTGCGCGCCGGGTATCACAATCACAAGCCCGAATTCCTGGAGGTAGAGGGAAAGCGGCCCATCGAAGTGATCGCCGCCGGCACGCCGAAGGAAATGATGCTGCAGTTTGATGTCGGAACCTGCGTCGAAGCCGGCCGTGATCCGGTGGAGTGGATCAAGGCGAATCCGGGACGTATCCGCTCCGTTCACTGCAAGGACTGGGGCGCAGGTCCCGAAAGAGGATATCGCGTCCTGTTCGGAGAAGGCGATTCGCCCTGGACCAAGATCTTTGAGGCCGCCGAATCCACGGGAGGGGTTGAGTTCTACCTGATCGAGCAGGAGGGCAGCAGTTATCCCTCGTTCGAAGCCGCGGAACGCTGCTTGGCGAATTGGAAAAAACTGAGGGCCTAGCCCGGCGGGAGGATCTAATATGAGAATCGTACGCCCTCTCCATCTCACGCTAGGGGCGCTGGCTGTATTGCTGGCTCAGCCTCTGGCCAGGAGCGCCGATGTGGGAATCTTCGAAGGAAGCGGCGACGTTGGCGTCGTGCTGCACAAGGGATCGGTGGAATACGACGGGGCCCACAAAAGCTACCGCATCACCGGCAGCGGCGAGAATATGTGGGCGACGGCCGACGCATTTCAGTTCGTCTGGAAGAAGGTGTCCGGCGACGTCTCTGTGACGGCCGATATCTCTTTCCCCACAACCACCGGCAATCCGCACAAGAAGGCCGCCCTGATGATCCGCCAGAGCCTGGACGCCGGCTCCCCCTACGCCGACGCCGCGCTGCACGCCGTTGGATTGACGTCTCTGCAATCCCGCGACGAGAAGGGCGCGGCCACTCACGAGATCCAATCGAACGTCAGCGGGCCGAAACGGCTGCGGATCACCAAGACGGGGAATTACTTCTACATATCGATCGCCGGCGAGGGAGAGCAGTTGCATCCCGCCGGAGGATCGATGCGGGTGGCGATGAAGGATCCGTTTTATGTGGGCCTCGCGGTATGCGCGCACGACAAGGACGTCAGCGAGACCGCCGTCTTCACCAATGTGCAAGTGACGCCGGCAACTGGTGCGAAGGCGGAACCGGCGCTCTACAGCACGCTTGAAACGATTACGGTTGCGTCGACCGACAGGCGAGCGGTTTATACAGCTCCCAAGCGATTTGAAGCGCCGAATTGGACGCGCGACAATCTGCTGGTCTTCAACGGCGACGGCCGCCTTTACCGCATACCGGCCGACGGCGGAACGCCGGCGGTCATCAACACCGGATTCGCCACGCAACTCAACAACGATCATGGAATCTCGCCCGACGGCAAGATGATCGCCATCAGCGACCAATCGCAGGGCGATCACCGGTCGCTGATCTACACCGTGCCGATCGAAGGCGGAACTCCGCGGAAGGTCACGGAAAAAGCGCCGTCATACTGGCACGGCTGGTCGCCGGATGGAAACACCCTGGCTTACTGCGCCGACCGCAACGGCAACTACGACATTTACACCATTCCCGTCGCCGGCGGAGAAGAGACGCGTCTCACCACTGCCGAAGGGCTCGACGACGGACCCGAGTACTCACCCGATGGCAAGTACATTTACTTCAACTCGGTGCGCACGGGACTGATGCAGATCTGGCGCATGAAACCCGACGGCAGCGAGCAGGAGCAGATCACCAGCGACGATTTCAACAACTGGTTCGCGCACCCCTCGCCGGACGGGCAACGCATTGTCTACCTGACCTACGAAAAGGACGTCAGCGGTCATCCGGCCAACAAAGAAGTCATGCTGCGGATGATGAACCTGGGCGATCGGAGCGTCACCGTGCTGGCGAAGCTGTTCGGGGGCCAGGGCACAATCAACGTGCCTTCCTGGTCGCCCGACAGCAAGAGACTGGCGTTCGTGAGCTATCAGCTCATCCCGTAAGGCTTCAGCTTACGACGCGGTGCGTGGTCCTGCGAAGGCGCCACGCGCCTCGTCGTCCTTCACCAAAAACCAGAAGCTCATAGCGCCAGCGAAGCAGGCCAGGCCGGCTCCAACGAAAGCGAGAGCGAACTGCCCGGTCTCCTTTACGATCCACCCTGTGACAGCGGGACTCACGACTCCCGCCAGATTCCCGCAAGCGTTCTGCACTCCGGTCCAACGGCCTGCCGCCGAAGGGCCGGCGAGCGTTTGCGTGAGCGAGAAGAGGTTGGAAGCGTATATGCCGAACGTGAAGCAGGTGACGAGCAGCCCGGCGACCGCAAATTCGAGCCTGGGTATCAGCACGGCAGGCATGCATACCGCCGTCAGCGCCAAACCGGTAACCAGGAATTGCCTGCGTACGCGGACTGGCGACCGGCCGCGGGCGATCCACCGGTCGGCCAGGATGCCGCCGCCGAGCGACGACACAGCCATAAAGAGGTAGGGGAGCGCGCCCCAGTAAGCCACCGAGTTCAACGAGAAGTGACGCTCGCGCACCAGGTACGAAGGCAGCCAGCTCAGTATGAAATACCAGGCGTAGTTGGCGCCAAACAACCCGCCGCAAGTGCCCCAGACGGCCCGCCGCCGCAGTAGCATGCTCCAACTGATCGGCGCCGCGGCTGCGGCGATCGTGCGTGTAGCCAACGCGCTTGGCGCCGCTATGAGCCAGGGCGCCAGCCAAAGCAGCCCGCACCCTCCGGTGATGAGGAAGAGCGCACGCCACCCGTATTTGACCACCATCAGCGCACCGCAAAACGTGCCGAGCGCGGGACCGATGCGCGCGCCCAGGTCGATCAGCGAGTTCGCCAGCCCGCGGCGGTTCTCCGGTATCACCGCGGCCAGAACACGCGAGCTCGCGGGGTAGGTCACCGCCTCCCCCACGCCCAGCAGGAATCGCATGTACAACAGCCCTGCAAAGGAGGAGACGCCGGCCGTCCCCAGCGTGGCCACGGACCACAGCACGAACCCGCCGGCGTAAACCCATTTCACTTCGACGCGGTCCACCAACCATCCCGTCCCGATCTGCGAGATGGAATACGTCCAGAAGAACGCCGACAGCAGCAGGCCGAGCGCCCAGGGCGACAACCCCAGCTCGGGCGCGATAACGGGCGCAGCAACCCCCAGGTTTCCGCGGTCGAAGAAGCTGATGACCATGGCGATCACCAGCAGCGCGACCAGGCCCCAGGGAGCGCGAGTGGGAGCGGCAGGTTGTGAGGACATGAGAGTGAATGGCGCGCTAGCGCTGCGTCAATTCCCGCGCCGCGACCTGTTCCAGGGCGTTCATCTTGACCACACGCCTACGGATGTCCGCGTCGGCGCTGAACTCCGCGGCCAGAAAGGCCCGCAGGCAGTCCTCCGCCACCCTCTGGCCCACAACCAGCGCGCCGATGCACGCCACGTTGACATCGTCGTGCTCCACGCACTGGTGCGCCGAGTAGGGGTCGTGAATCAACGATGAACGAATACCGGGAAGCTTGTTGGCCGAGATGCAGGCGCCGACTCCCGAGCCGCAAATGAGAATGGCGCGGTCGGCCCGCCCTTCGCGCACGCGGTCGCATACGGCCTTGGAAACGTCCGGGAAGTCCACCGGAGCCGGGTCGTACGACCCGCAATCCTCCACCGTGTGCCCCAGTCCCCGCAGGAACTCGATCAGCGGCCCTTTCATCGAGAAGCCTGCATGATCGCCGCCTACTGCCAGACGAAATGTCTTCATTGGCGTTCCTCCAGGTGATGGTGGCTACGACCTCGGCCTGGGCCGGGTTTCCGGCGGCGCCGGACCTTCGTAGGTCAGGCGCAGTCCCCAGTCGAGATCCGACGGAAGAGCGGGCAGCATGATGATGCCGATGCGCGAAGAGCGCACGGTTCCATCACCGACCTTTTGCCACGTTCCGCTTCGCGGATCGAACCAGTCGGCGCGGTACACCGAGTTGAGTTGAGCGCCCCGAACCTGGCTTTGCGGACAGCCTTTCTCGAAATAGGCCAAAAAGATGTTCCGGTCGGCGGTCCGCGCCGCATACGCCCAACCCTCATACGAGCGCACGTTGTGGTCTTTGTTGGGGGAGATCAGGTCGGCGTTCGGCTCCAGTTCCTGATATCGCTTTCCGATCGACATGGCGAAGGTCCGCAGGTGCTTCATCTGGGCGCCGGAGTTCCATTGGAACGCATCCCACATCTTGATGGGAGCAACAGCTTCAATGTCCGCCCCCCAGATCCCTTCGGCGCCGTAAACGTGGCCGCCGAAGCCGCCGGAAAGGAAGCTTCCATACATGCCGGAGCGCACGAACTGGTCGTCCTTTTCGGTTCCGCCGGGAGCGCCGTACTGATAGCCGCGGCCGCCCCCCTGCGCCCGGGCGTCGACATACCCGGAATAGTAAGGTTCGCCATTCAGCGCCGGGCGTGGCTTGGGCGCGTAGAAGATCTCGGTCAAATACCAGTAGTTGTTGTGTTCGCGCATGTTCCCGGTCTGGTGCAGAGTGACCCAGGAATCGTCGCCCCAGTTTTCGTAAGTCGATGGGTTGGCATTGGCCGATAGCAGCGTGCCGAACGGCGGCGGGCCGTACTTCTGCTTGACCATCTGGATTGCTTTCGTGAACTCGTCCGGGCCGATGGTTTCACTGATGATGTCCAGGTGCACCGGGCTGAGCACGGTGTTGTTGGCTTGATAGCGCGACCAGATGTACTGGACGAAGCGCGCATACGAATCCGGCCACTTGTAATACTTGCTCCAGCACCCACTGGCGTCGCGGCGCGACACCTCTATGAACGGAACGAATCCGTGTTCATTCAGGTAGTCGATCTTTCGGTCGACGTAACGGAAGTACTCCGGATTCAGGCGGTCCACATCGGGGAACATGTTTTCGTAGCCGGGCACTTTGCCGGGAAACGCAAAGGGCCGTCCGCCCTCGTTGTCCATGTTCTTGGCGCTGCCGGTGCCGAATTCCAGCCACGCCGAGCGGACGGTGGTTCTCTCGGCGTCGTCCATGACGACCCGCCACGAGGCTCCGTCGGTCATCCAGTTCGGGAACGCCGCGATCACGTTGACCCAGTTGTAACCCTGAGCCTCACGGTAGCGCACGTAGTCCTGGAATCCCGCCGTCGGGCCCATAGGGCGCTCCTGGTCGTCGTCGCGCCAGCGGAAGCGGTTCGTTCCCACGGAGTACCAAGTGTCCCCGATGGCAAAGAACGGAGTGCCATCTGCGTGTTCCAGCGCATGTTGATTCGCGGTGGCGCGGATGAATCCCCGCCGCAGGGGATTCTGCTGCTTCTCCTCTTCCGTCCAGGCGGCGGCTGTGAACGATCCGGTCTTGCCCGCCAAGCCGGAATCCGCCGGAGTGGAACCGCTCTTCCATTTCCATGTTCCCGGCTGTGTGGCCACCACCCGAACGCGAAATGTACGTGCTCCGTCCCAGAATCCATAGACCCGTTTGCTGAACCCTGGGCCCGAAAGATCCACCCAGACCGTGACGTCGGTGTATGGATTCGCGTAAGATCCTGAAGCAGTGAATGTTAGCTCCTGTTTTTCCCACGTATGGACGGCAGCGGGAGAGAGCGGAACCAGAGCGGTCAATAGGACCACGGCAACAGGCAACCCGGCCTGAAGTCTGAACGGCATCATGAAGGCTCCTAACTTTAACAAAATAGTGCGGTCGCGTATCAACTATCCGACAAGCGGACCATCGATGTCAAGAGCGTAATATTCTTGACATAATATACGATATTTGATATTCTCCAGGCAACTTCCTTGAAAGGAGTTGTTTTGCCATGAAGCTCCAGGGCTCCAGCATACAGCCAAATTCGTTGAAGGCGGCTATGTTGCCGCTGCTTCTTCTCACCGTTCTGCTGCCCACCATCTGTTCGGGTCAGGTGACCGGCAGCATCAGCGGATACGTTAAGGATCCCAGCGGCGCCACGGTGCCGCGCGCTACGGTTACAGCAAGCCTCGTCGAGCAGCAGATCAAGCGATCGGCGCAGACCGACGAGACCGGTTTCTACAACCTGTTGGCTCTTCCCCGCGGCCGGTATGAAGTAACAGCAGAGGCCACGGGGTTTGAGGCCAAGACTCAGCAGGGCGTCGAGCTCACTGCTGGAGCCAATGTGCGGCTCGATTTCGACCTGCGCGTCGGCGCCGTCGGTGAGCGTGTCACCGTTGACAGCAGCGCCGCCTTGGTCGAGACCAAGGAGGCGACGCAATCGAGTCTGGTTGACGACCGGAGAGTGCAGGACCTTCCGTTGAACGGTCGCAATATCATTTCCCTGGCCAACACCATGGCGAGCATTACGGCCGTCTCGGCGCCGCAGGATATGACGGACACCCGTTCCGGCCCAAGCATGAGCGTCAACGGCGCCCAGCCCAACCAAGTCCACTACTCGTTCAACAACGCTTCGTTCACCAACTTCGACCAGACCACCGGCATGAACATGCCGCCGCCGGATGCGGTGCAGGAGATCCGAATTCAAACCCACAATTTCTCGGCGGAATACGGTCTCACCGCGGGCGCACACGTCAGCGTGGTCTCCAAATCGGGCAGCAACGAGTTTCACGGGACCGCCTGGGAGTTTCTGCGGAACGACAAACTGAACGCCCGAAGCTTCTTCCAGCCGCGCAGACTCGGACAGAGGCAGAACCAAACCGGAGTCGCCGGCGGCGGCCCACTCCGGAAAGACAAGCTCTTCGTCTTCGGTTCGTACCAGCGCCTGTGGAACCGGCAGGAGGCCGGAACCACCCAGACCTTCGTGCCCACCGACGCCCAGCGGCAGGGGAATTTCACGGCTCTGTCCACGGTCTTGCGCAACCCGGTGGATCCCCTCACCGGAAACCCGTTCACAGATGGCGCTGGCCAACCTTGCGTGTCGGGGAACGTCATCGCGCAGGGTTGCATCAGCCCGGTGGCGAAGACCGTTCTTTCGCAGTTCGTGCCTTCCTCGCCGGGCGGCGTTTACTTCAACGTGACTCCGGCGCCTCGCAACAATGGCATTTGGCTGGGCCGCGCGGACTACAATCTGTCGGACAAGAACCAGTTGAACGGCAGCGTAGTCTATGATCGAACGGACTATTCCAACTGGCCCGGCAATCTGCGATACCTGCAAAACACCGTGTATAGCAAGACGGTGACCATCGGTCTGAATGACACTCACACCTTTAGCCCCACGCTGATCAACGAATCGACCTTCTCGTTCATGCAAGCCAAGTCGTCCGGAGGCGCCAGCCAGGAGCTGAACCCGCGCGACCTGGGAATCAACATCGATCCGGGCACCGACAAGCGGGGCGCGACGTTCAACGTCACCGGAGGCTTGAATCTGGCGTTCCCGCAGGTCACCTACAACCTGTACCAGCATTATCAGATGCGGGATGTGATGTCCTGGATCAAAGGGAAACACACGATGAGGTGGGGTGGCGAAATCTTTCAGGCGAAATTCGACTACCTGCTCTCGCTCGTCCGCGACGCGACGTTCTCCGGCAACCGGACCGGCAATGCGACGGCCGACTTTATGCTGGGCGCGTTCGATACCTTCCAGGTTGAATTCGGAACCGCCGATCACAACCCCGCAGGCTGGAAATACGGATTCTTCTTTGAAGACGCGTTCAAAGTCAATCCGCGGTTCACCATGACCTATGGCGTCCGTTATGAGCCCTTTCTGCCCTGGACGCAATCGACGGGCCGAAACATGACTTGGGTTCCTGGGGTCCAGTCCACGCTCAGGCCGGACGCCCCGAGAGGGGTGCTGTTTCCTGGAGACCCCGGAATACCCTCTGCGCTGATATACAACGATCTGAACAATTTCGCGCCGCGTCTGGGACTGGCTTGGGACGTGTTCGGGAACGGCCGCACGGTGGTGCGCGCCGGCTATGGTCTGTTCTACCAGGATCCGAGCGGGGACATTACGCACTCCGTGGAGTCGCCCTGGAGAGGATCGTCCCTGCTTCGTTCGGGCCGCATGGAGAACCCGTTCGGTTCACTCGGGTTGTCGCTTCCACCAACCGGCGTGCTGCCCGGCAACTTCGGCTGCAGCGCGATTTCGACATTTCCGGGCCTGAAATGCTCGTTTCCGACGCCCTTCCGGGTCGTCTTCGACGAGCTGGACCTGAAAACGCCTTACATCCAACACGCCAACTTTTCGATCCAGAGGCAGATCGGCTCCAACTGGGTGGTAGAGACCAGCTACGTTGGACAGTTCGGGATCAAACTTCTGGGGCACAACTACTACAATCCGGCCCGTTACATCAACTCTCCGGTCACGGGACTGCCGCCCTCGACGCAAAACTCCGAGGAACGGACGCTATACAGCCCGGGAATCATCAGCGCGCAATCGCGGGTGCTGGGGAACTACTACCGAAGCTGGTACCACAGCTTCCAGGCAAGGGTGGAGCGGCGCATGTCGAGGGGCCTCACGGTCGTTGGGTCCTACAATCTCTCCAAGCAGATCACGAACCAGGCGGAAACCACGGTTGGCCTGATCAGTCAGGTGCCGAATCCGTTTGACCTGAACGCCGGCCGCGGACCCTCGCTACTCGACCGCCGGCATGTATTGGCGGTCTCGTGGGTGTGGAGTCCGGCAAAGAAGTTCTCCAATGTGTTTGTCAACGGCGCGCTCGGTGGGTGGACACTCACGGGCCTCCACCGCTTGCAGACGGGCGGGCCGCTGATCATCACCCATGGCACGGACGTGGGACTCGTGGGTACGTTGAACACCACCGCGCAGTATGCCCAGCTCCGGCCCGGGATGACCCGCCAGGACCTGCAAGGCACGTGGACTAATCGGTTCACCATGGTCCGGCGGTATTTCAACACCGACGCGATCCTGCCGCTGATCGACGTGCAGCGCGGCACCTTCGGAAACGCTAGTCGCGGGCTCGTCTACGGACCGGGGTTGTCGAATACCGACTTTTCCTTGATGAAGAATTTTCCGGTCGTAGGCGAGAGGCTCAAGCTCCAACTACGCGGCGAGTTCTTCAATGCCTTCAACCAGGTGAACTTCAACAACCCGGATACCAACAGATCATCCAGCAACTTCGGGGTTATCAGCGGAGCCGGGACTGGACGCGTGATCCAGCTAGCCACCAAGGTTATTTGGTGACGATTGACGGGAGGGGGCGCGTGGCGCTTGCGCGCCCCCTCACCGATGCTACAGATACAACAACGGGCGGGATCCTCCGGGACGCATTGTTCCCCGGAGCCGCTCGGGTGACCGGCGTGCAGGGCGTTGGCGAACCGCGCTGGAATCGGTGAATCGGCCGGTCGCCTGTGGCGGCGCTGCGGGAAGACGATGCCGAAGGCGCGCAGGCCGTCAAACAATTGCTGCATAATAGTCGGTTTGCATCGCGCCAACGGCGAAGAAGCCAGGCGGCGCGGAAAGGTGGCCGGGTGAGAGTCGGATTCATCGGATTGGGGGCCATGGGAGCGCCCATGGCGGAGCGTGTCGTCCGCGCGGGTTTTTCGGCGACAACTACTTTTCACAAGAATCGCGCGGCAGCCGACGCGCTGGCCGCGCTGGGCGCCGAGATCGTGGCTACTCCGGCCGACGTGGCTCGGGCGTCTGACGCCGTCATCACGGTGCTTCCCGCCGATGCGGAACTGCGGCAGGTGGCGCTGGGCAAGCATGGTCTTCGAGACGGCTTTTCTCCCGGCAAGATTCTTATCGATATGACGACGGCCACGGCGGCAGCGCTCCAGGAGGTCGAGGCGGCGCTCGGGGCCCAAGGCGTGCGCGTGTTGGACGCTCCGGTGAGCGGCGGCACCTCGGGAGCGGTGCAAGGCAAGCTCACCATCATGGTCGGCGGCGATCCGGCATTGCTCGAGGAGTGCCGGCCCTTGCTCGAGACGATGGGCAGCCGGATCCTGCACGTTGGCGCCGTCGGCCAGGGCAAGGTGGTCAAGATCGTCAACCAGATGATGGCTGCCGTACACCTGCTGATGATTGGGGAAGCGTTCGCTCTGGGTGTGCGTTGCGGCGCCAAACCCTCCACCCTCTACGACGTCATCAAGGAATCCTCCGGGTTCTCAAAGATGATGGATCTGCGGCTGCCCGGTTTCCTTTTGGCCGGGCAGTTCCAGCCGGGCTTCAAGCTGGACCTGATGAAGAAAGACGTGAATCTGGCTCTCGAGACGGCCCGGGCGCAGGAGATTCCCCTATTGCTGACTTCCAAGGCCGCACAGGTTTTTGCGTCGGCCAGCGCAGCGGGCAAAGGGGATTCGGATTTCTCCGCTGCGGCGCAATTCCTGGCCGCCATGGCGGGAGCTGCGCTGGATGAAGGCGCGGCTGCCGCGCCGCCGGCGGGAGGGACACAAAGATGAATACTGCCTATGAGAGTGTCGTAAAAAGCATGCTCGAATTCGATGCCGCCACGCTTTACGAGGCGGCGGGACGCCGCGGTATGGTGGACCCTTCGATTCGCCCTGCCTGGGCGGGCGCGCGGATGTGCGGCGTGGCGCTCACGGCGGAATGCGCCCCTGCGGACAACCTGATGCTCCACCACGCGGTAGCGGCGTCCAGCCCGGGCGTGGTGATTGTAGCCACGCTCGGAGGATGCATGCAGACCGGCGCGTGGGGAGAGATCCTGATGACGGCCGCACTCACGAAGGGCGTGGCCGGGCTGGCGGTGGATGGCGCGGTCCGCGATATCGAGGCGATCGCCGCCCAGGGTTTCCCTGTATTCAGCCGCGGTCTGGCAGTGGGCGCCTGCACCAAGGAGAAAGTGGGCGGCCTGAACGCACCCATCGTCTTCGGCGGCGTATTGGTGCGGCCGGGCGACCTGATTTTCGGGGCGGCCGAAGGACTGGTCGTGATCGAGCGGGAACGGATCGAAGAGGTCTACCGGAGCGCCGAGGAGCGGCGAAACAAGGAAGCCGTCATTATCGAGCAGTTGCGGCGCGGCAAGACCACGGTGGAAGTACTGGGCCTGCCGCCGCTCAAGGGATCCGCGAAGTGAGCGCCACTTCGACCGGCGCCGCAGCTCGTTTCTCACACGCGCAACTGCTCGATTTTTCGCGCGTCGTGCTGGAACGGCTGGGTGTGCCGGGCGACGGAGCGCAGACAGTGGCCGAGTGTCTGGTCTTCGCCGAGCTGCGTGGCGTCGACTCTCACGGCCTCATCCGCCTGCCGGTGTACGCCAGACGGATTCAGGCCGGCGTAGTCAACGCGCGGCCCACGATCCGGGTCGAGCGGCGATTCGCCGCGGTCTCTCTGGTGGAGGGAGACAACGGCCTGGGCCCGGTGGTCGGCATGCGCGCCATGCTGGAGGCGTTGGATCTCGCCGAGACGTCGGGCGCCGCGTGGGTGGGCGTCCGCGGCAGCAACCACTTCGGCGCCGCCGCCTACTATCTGGAGCAGGCGCTACGCCGCAGCTACATCGGTTGCGCCGTCTCCAACGCGCCGCCCAACATGGCGGCGTTCGGGGGCAGAGTACGATTCCTGGGCACGAATCCAATGGCGGTGGCGATTCCCGCGGGCCGGATGCGGCCGCTGATCTTCGACGCCTCCTCGAGTGTGGCGGCGCGGGGCAAGATCATCACGGCCGCGCAGCGCCATCAGCCCATCCCCGAAGGATGGGCGATCGATCCGGAGGGAAGGCCGACCACAGACGCGCAGGCCGCGCTGCTGGGGGCGGTCCTGCCTTTTGGCGGCGCCAAGGGATCGGCGGTTTCGTTTATCATCGATATCTTGAGCGGCGTGCAGACAGGCGCGGCTTTCGCGCTGCACCTCAATACGCTCGAGAACCTCAAAGCCGTGCAGAATCTGGGCCACGTCTTCGCCGCATTTCGCACCGACCTGTTCTTGCCCGCGGAGGAGTTCCGGCGCCGCATGGACGAGGTTCTGGAGATGCTCCGATCATCCCCGCCCGCTCCCGGCGTAGCCCGTGTGCTGGCGCCGGGCGAGGTGGAACTCGACAACGAGGCCCGGAACCGCGAGTGCGGGATTCCGCTCGAGCAGGCGACCATCCGGCAGCTCGAGGAGCTGGGACGCGAGACGGGCGTGGAATTCCCGAAGCGTCTGCGGGACGGACGAGAATGAAAGAACAGCAAGGCGGCTGGCTATGGATCTGAACGTGACACAGAGTTTCAACTTCCTGCCCATCCCCACCGATATTCACTTCGGTTGCGGCATCCTGGCCAAACTGCCGGAGCGGGTTCGATCGGCCGGAGGCAGCCGGGCGTTCGTGGTGACCGACCCGGGTGTCCGCGCCGCGGGGATCCTGGACCGGGCTGTCGGGTATTTGACGGACGCCGGGATCGAGTGCAGTGTCTGTGATCGCGTCAAGCCGGACTCGGGTTCGGGGCTGATCGATGAGACGGCGGCCGAGCTCAAGCGAAGCGGCGCCGACGCGGTAATCGGCATTGGAGGCGGCAGCTCGCTGGACACCGCGAAAGCCGTGGCCGCATTGGCGACCAACCCGGGATCCGCGATGGACTACGTCGGTCTGCACAAGGTGCGCCAGCGTCCGCTGCCGCTGATCGCGATTCCTACCACGGCCGGTACTGGAAGCGAAGTCACTCTTTGGTCGGTCTTCACCGACGAGACCCGCGCCGTCAAGGTCGCCATCGGCGGCGTTTTTCTGTATCCCGCCGTCGCTCTGTGTGATCCGGAACTGACCCTGGAGTTGCCCCCGCCGCTCACCGCGGCCACCGGTATGGATGCGCTGGCGCACGCGGTGGAGTGCTTCACCAACAACGCCTGCCAACCCATCTCCGCCGCTCTCGCCCTGCGGGCGATCGAACTGATCGGGCGGCGCCTGCGCAGCGCCGTGCTGAACGGCCGCGGCGTGGAGGCGCGGTATGCCATGATGCTGGCGTCCACCATGGCCGGTATTGCCATGAACCCTACCCGCCTGGGATTGGCGCACGCCCTGGCGATGCCGCTCGGAAGCTGGGACCTGAAGGTCCCGCACGGCGTCGTCCTGGCGGTGACCCTGCCCGCCGTGATGGAGTTCAATTGCGTAGCCGAGCCGGAGCGTTTCATCGACGTCGCCCGTGCGCTCGGCGCGCCCGTGGACGGTCTGTCGCGGGTTGATGCGGCGCGCCAGGCGGTGAGCGCCGTGCGGGAGCTGGCGCGCGATGTCGGGATTCCGAAAGGTCTTTCCGAATTCGGCGTGCGGGAGGAACATGTGGACCGCGTCGTTACGGAGGCCATGAAGAGCGGGAACGTTCCGGTAAACCCCCGGCGCGCCTCC
>Ga0209683_10000484_pt1 | contig 15644 bp, 12 predicted proteins | sample DOMMetBare2Fresh_FD_187474 | JGI IMG/M metagenome (GOLD analysis project Ga0209683, IMG submission 187474) | Wetland sediment microbial communities from St. Louis River estuary, USA, under dissolved organic matter induced mercury methylation -... | ecosystem: Environmental > Aquatic >... | reverse complement strand
TTCGGTTCCGGAACTGGTTCGGCGATCCCGCTCGCGTGGTCCATGGCACAATTTATTCGCCTGGTAGTCGCTATTAAAAACGGGCGCAACCCGGCAACGCCGGAGTTGGTTGCAGCACGTTATCTCAATGCTTCGGGGATGGGAAAATGATCGAATCAAAAAGTAGCCTGGTTGCCGGCCAGTCAAACCCGGGGCTGGTGTTTGCAGCGGATCTTGGCGGCACGCATTTGCGGGCCGCAACTGTCGATGCGAACGGGAAGATACACTTTCGCCTGAAGCAAAACACGCCACAGGCTGAAAAAGCCGATGAGATTGTGCGAGCGTTGATCCAGGCACTGCGCGCCTCCGAGGAACAGGCCGCCGGTGGCACTGGAAGCATCAGCGCGCTCTCGGTGGTGGTCCCCGGTACGGTAAACGTGGAAGAGGGCGTGATTGTGAAAGCGCCCAATGTGCCATGCCTGGACGGCTTTCGCCTGGCCGCCGCGTTGGAAGGCGAACTCAGGCGACCTGCGATTCTCGAGAATGATGCCAATGCCGCAGCCGTCGGCGAGATGTGGCAGGGAGCGGGCAGGGGACTGAGTTCTATCGTCTGTGTGACGCTGGGAACTGGAGTTGGCGGAGGAATTATACTCGACGGCAAGCTATGGCGCGGAGTAGACGGCTCGGCCGGGGAGATTGGCCATATGGGAGTCGATCCCTTCGGTGGTGTTGCCTGTACCTGCGGCAGTCGTGGCTGTCTCGAAGTTTATGCGTCGGCCACGGCCATCGTGCGCATGACTCGCGAGGCGAGACCTCGCTACCCCGATTCAGCGCTCCATACCAGCGAACAACTGACCTCAGAACAGATCTATAATGCCGGCCTGGAAGGTGATGAATTAGCCCTTGAGGTCTTTCGCCGCATGGGCGTTTACCTCGGAATCGGCCTGGCGAACCTGATTAACATTATTAACCCCCGCATGATTGTCATTGGCGGCGGAGTCGTTAACGGTTGGTCCCTGTTCGAGAAGCATATGCTGCAGCAGGTGGCGGAACGCGCTTTTCCACTTCCGGCACGAAGCGTGAAGATTCTCAAAGCGGAATGCGGTGACGACGCGGGCTTGTTGGGTGCCGCCTGGCTGGGATTTGCCCTGCAAGGTCGCTCGCTTTAGGAGGAACCGGCATTTCTGCGTCCAGCAAGTTGAGCTGGGCTGCCGGGGCGTCAATTGGTACCTATCTGAATTCTTATAAAGCAACATACAAACGAGTTTTGTAAATGAGGAACTATCTCATGCACATAAGAAAGTTTTTGTCTGCGATTTTTTGCTTGCTCAGCCTGACTGCCTCTCTGTCAGGTCAGGATGTGACGGCCCTCGAAAAAATTGGCCCGGTGACCGGTTTTGTCCGCAATGAAAGTGGGTTGACCTTGACCTGTCAGGATAATTCGCAAGTGCGATTAACGATCCTGGCGCCCGACCTTATTCGCGTTCGCGCCTCCTTTACCAAATCGCTGCCCGACAAAGATCACTCCTGGGCCATTGCTAAGACCGACTGGCCGGCGGTGCGCTGGAGTGTCAGAGAGGACGCAGCCGCCATCACGATAGTGACCGATGAAATCGAGGTCGTCATCCACCGCTCGCCACTCCTGCTGGAATTTCGAGACGCGCGCACACACGAAACCATCAACGTGGACGAGCAACCAATGGCCTATGACGCAAGGGGCGTCATGACTGAGAGGCTGTTCGATCCGAAAGCAGGCAGGATGGTGGTGGCCAGCAAGAAGCTTGGTTTTGATGAACACTTCTATGGCCTGGGCGAGAAAGCCTCGCGCCTGGACAAGCGGCGCGACTCTTTTGTGAATTGGAATTCTGATACGCCCGGTTACACCGAAGGCAAAGACCCGATCTATCAAACTATTCCGTTCTACCTGGGGCTGAACAGGGGAGTAGCGTACGGGATTTTTTTCGACAACAGCTATCGCAGTTACTTTGACTTTGGCCATTCATCACAGCAGCGCGCCTGGTTTGGCGCTGAGGGTGGCGAGCTCAATTACTATTTCTTCTATGGACCTGCGCTGAAAAAAGTCGTCAGTCGCTACGCCGATTTGACTGGACATATGCCTCTGCCGCCGCTCTGGGCACTTGGCAATCAGCAGAGCCGCTGGAGTTACTATCCGGACACGATGGTTGAGAGAGTTGTGCGCGAGTATCGGGAGCGCGATTTGCCCCTCGATGTAGTTCATTTGGATATTGATTACATGAGCGGCTATCGCGTCTTCACTTTCGATGCTAAACGATTTCCAGACCCCAGAGCTCTGACGGAAAGACTCGGCAGACAGGGAGTCAAACTAGTCACGATTGTCGATCCGGGCGTCAAGCACCAGCCCGCCGCCGCCGGCGCGCCGCCGCCATCGCCCAGCAGACCGGAATTGGGACCACACGACCAGCGCTATTACGTCTATGATCAGGGAATCGAGAAGAACTACTTCCAGCACCGACAAAACGGCGAACTGTTCGTGCCCAAAGTGTGGCCGGGGGAGAGTGCGTTTGTTGACTTCACCAAACCTGCGGCAAGTCGCTGGTGGGGTGATTTGCATCGAGCTTATACCGATAGCGGCATCGCCGGAATTTGGAATGACATGAATGAGCCGTCCGATTTTGTAGACCAGACCGGCAAGAACCAGTTGGATGTCGTCAGTTTTGATGAGGGTGAAAACTCTACGCATGCCAAAAACCGGAATGTGTTTGCGCTCTTGATGGCGCGCGCGACTTACGAAGGCCTGCAACGCCTGCGACCCGATCGGCGCCCGTATGTGATCACACGCGCGGCCTATGCCGGCATCCAGCGCTACTCAACTATGTGGACTGGGGACACAAACAGCACCTGGGAAGCCCTGGCGCTGAACATTCCCATGTTCACGACCCTCGGCCTTTCCGGCGAGCCATTCGTGGGGAGCGATGTTGGTGGATTTATCGGCCGAGGAAATCCGGAACTACTGGTGCGCTCATACCAAATCAGCTTCCTGGCCCCGTTCTGTCGCAATCACAAAGTGATTGACGGCTACGATCAGGAGCCGTGGCGTTTCGGCAAGCCCTATGAAGATATTATTCGCAGATATCTAAAGCTGCGCTACCGCCTGCTGCCATTTCTTTACACGACCCTGGAAGAGGCGCACCGCACCGGGGTGCCTTTGTTCAGGCCCCTAATGCTCAATTATCAGGACGATCCAGCTACTTACAATCTCGATGATGAGTTCATGATTGGCAACGACCTCCTCGTAGCGCCCGTCGTCAAGCCGGACGTAACGCAGCGCCTGGTCTATCTGCCAAAAGGCGTCTGGTATGACTATTGGACGAACCGGAAGTATGAAGGCGGTCGCCTGATACGCGCGGACGCTCCTCTCGAAACGGTGCCCATGTTTGTGCGCGGGGGAGCAGTCATTCCGCTCGGTCCGGAGATGAATTATGTGCAGGAGAAACCCCTCGATCCGATTACCTTCGCGATCTATCCTGATGAAAAAGGCTCGGCGGCGGCGACCATCTATGAAGACGATGGCTTGACGCCAGATTACAAACAGGGAGCTTTTCGTCGCACTGCGATCAGCGTCAGACAAAATGGGGCCGGGTACACCGCGTCATTTAGCACGCCTGAGGGCAGTCACAGACCTGGCGCTCGCACTTTCATTCTTGCGGTCCAGTCTGAGCGCGCTTCGCTACAGACGAAAACAATCACAGATAACGGAAGCGCTCGGACAGTTGACGTCAAGTAAAGCGCTCCTCTTGAACGCCGCAGGTCGATCTAAGGTTGCCGATTGTTAGCAACCTGGATTTTTAATAAGCCGCGAAAGTCTCTCCACCTAAAGTTTGAGATAAGAACCCAACTTTCGGGTCATGACTCAGGCAGACGCTCCTGTTAGGGTGCGCCGCTGTACTTTTACTCGCCTTCAGCGCCTCCCGGATTTCACCCTTCGTTCACATGGGGCGATGCGCCGCGATACGACGTTGATCGTACCAGCGCCAGAAACCGAAATCCGGATTGGCTTATCCGCAAAGGAGAAGAACGTAATTGAAAGCCTATTCATTCATTTCCCTCGTGCTGGTGCTGCTTAGCTGCTCTACACTGCTCAACGGGCAACAGGCCGGAACTGCGACGTTGAAGGGAACGGTCCTTGATCCCAATGGTGCGGTGATCCCTGGCGCTACCGTGACCGCGGCGCAGAAGGCGACCGGGATCAAACGCGAAGCGGTGACAAGTAACGAAGGGTTCTTCGTTATCCCAAACCTGACTGCTGGTGAATATGAAGTTCGTGTTAAAGCGCCAGGCTTCACCACCAGGGTGATTGCGGGTGTTACCCTGCAGGTGGGAAAAACTTCTGCTTTGCATTTGTCGCTTGAGATTGGAACGCAGACTATCACTCTGGATGAAAATCTCGGCAGGGAACCCATTGATCCCACGACTTCTGTGGTTGACGGCGTCATTGATTCCCGAGAAATCGCCGGCCTGCCACTGAATGGCCGCAACTTTCTCCAACTGGCCCTGCTGATTCCGGGTAATTCCTTAGCCCCTAATTTCGATCCGACTAAAACCAACACGGTTGTGATCTCATCGGCGGGCCAACTTGGACGCGGCGGCAACGTGACGGTGGACGGGGCCGACGACAACGACGATGTGGTTGGCGGCGCGGTGCAGAACATCTCGCAGGAAGCAGTGCAGGAGTTTCAGGTTGCTACAAATCGATTTTCGGCCCAGTTGGGTCGTTCAGGTTCGTCGGTGATCAATATCGTTACCAAAGGGGGCACGAATAATTTTCATGGTTCCGGTTCTTTATATTTTCGTGACCAGGCGCTTCAGGGATTGCCTGCGACTTTCGATCGCACGTTGGGCCAGACACCCCCATTTCATCGACAGCAATATGCTTTTGCCATCGGTGGTCCCATCAAGCGCAACGAGGCCTGGTTCTTTGGCTCGGTTGAATACCGGAGACAGAAGGGCGCGGTGCTGGTGGGCACGCGAAACCTGGCGACGCGCTCGATCGGGAGAAGTTTTGCGCCCGCCCCACTGCACGATACCCTGAGCACCGAAAGACTTGATTGGCAGGCAAGTAATACCGATCGGCTGACCGCTCGCTATTCGTTGGAGCGCGAGGATGATGTGGCGGCCAGCACGCTAATTCGTGCTATCGGCTCGGCTTCGCAGCGGCAAGCCAGCCGCAATCGGACTCACTCGTTGCTGCTGAACTACACGCGCCTCCTTTCGCCCCGCGAGATCAATAGCTTCAATTTCAGCGTCAGCGATTTCATCAATCGGACTACGCCGGTTACGCTCGCTCCGCAACTGACGTTTCCCAGTATTCAGGACGGCGCTTCGTTTCGCGTGCCCCAGCAGACAAAACAGCGACGCTACCAGTTCAGCGATACGCTGACGATGGTGCGAGGCAATCACTCGATGAACTTCGGCGCGGAGCTGCAGCGTGTGTTGTCCGATTTTAATCTCGGCGTCTTTCAGCAGGGAAGAGTTGAACTGATAGAAGACTTTCCGGACTTTGATCGCAATGGTGACGGCCGGGTGGACGATAACGATTTGTTGTTTGCGGTCACCCTGCGAAGCGGAAAACCAACGCAGCCGCTGCTTATTCCCGCAGCAAATAATACCTACGCGTCGGTATTTTTTCAGGACGATTGGCGCCTCAGTCCCAGGCTTACTCTGAATCTTGGCTTGCGATATGAGGTTGATGCGGACGTCAAGAATGTCAGCCGTGTCGCTCAGCTGAATCCATTGATTCTGCCTTTCCTGCACGGACAACGGCATGCCGATAGAAATAATTTCGGGCCTCGAGTCGGATTCAACTACGCTACCACTGATGGACGTACGAGCCTTCACGGCGGTTATGGCATCTACTACGATCGCGTGACCCTGGAGATTCAATCCCTGGAACGCGGGCTTGATGGACGCGCCCTGCCAATCGAGGTCCGCGCCGGCAACCTGTTTTTCATTCCGCCCCAGTTCCTGTTTGATCCGGTGCTGGGCAGGTTTCCGCCCGGCGCGCCGACGCTGGCCAGCCCTTTCACTGGATTCGTATTGCCCGGCGCGGGCGCCGGCGGTATCAACATTATCGATAACGGCCTGCAGAACCCGATGATTCAACAGATGAACATTGGTGTGCAACGCCAGTTTGGACGCAACTATGTGCTGCGCGCCGATTACCTGCACAACTTCGGCACGCATTTTATTATCGGCCGCACGATTGGCAGCGTTTTCAACCCTGTTGTAGGTGGTCCTGACCTGGTGAAGAATATTGAGTCCAGTATCAAGACAAAATACGACGGCCTGCTGCTTAGTTTTGAGAGACGCCTCTCGGGTCGTTACCAGTTCCGTGCCTCGTACACCCTCTCGCAGACTTTTAATTACGCGAACGACGATCAGATTCCATTTTCAAATGGTCCGATTGATTCCAACAATCTGCAGCGGGAGTATGGACCAACACCCAATGATCAGCGTCATCGCTTTGTCTTTTCCGGGGTGTTTGCCATATTTTGCGGAATCAAGCTCGCGCCCATCGCGACGTTGGCCTCCGGCGTGCCGATGGACATTCTGTTGCCGGACGGCAGTTCGCGCATTCCGGCGCTGGAACGCAACGCGGGCGGGCGAAGGTTCCACACGGGCGCGGAGTTAAATGGATTCATTCAGACGGTGAATGCTGCGGGCGGCGTGGGCGGGCAGCCACTGCCACTCGTCAGTTCCGATGCTCGGTTCAATGACGGCTTTGCTTCCTTTGATTTGCGGGTCTCAAAAGCTTTCAAGCTTGGCCAGAACATAGAGATCGAACCGATTGCCGAGGTCTTCAACCTCTTTAATATAACGAATGTGCTGGGTGTCTCGAACGTAAACTACTCAGGCTTTTCAAATGTGCTGGTGCGCGATAACAATGATCCGGCGCAAGCCGGGTTTCTTCGTTCTTCTTCCTTCGGGCGTCCGGTCACAACCGCTGGCGGCGTGTTCGGGTCCGGTGGGCCGAGAGCGTTTCAATTCGCCGCCCGGATCACGTTTTAACGTTTTCATTAGGAAACTGGTAGTTGGCGATGAGCGTCGAAGTTAGCCTTCCGCGTGCTGCCTCGCCGACGCGCCCTGGATTATTCAACCCATTGTCGAGCCCCGCCAAACTTTCCCGACAAATCGGAATACGTACCGCTACGGCCCTGGTGGTTGGCGAAGTCATCGCGGTTGGCATCTTCCTGACTCCCGCCGGCATGGCAAAATCGCTGGGCTCGCCTTTCTGGCTGTTGCTGATTTGGATCGCCATGGGGTCGATGGCCGCATGCGGCGCTCTTTGTTACGGCGAACTGGCCGCGCGCTATCCCGAGGCCGGGGGAGGTTACGTTTATCTGCGTGAAGCTTACGGACGACCGATTGCCTTCTTATATGGTTGGATGGCTTTGCTGGTGATGGATCCAGGGCTGACTGCGGCCCTCGCCCTCGGGCTGGCCGGTTACGCCGGATTTATCTTCGGGTTCTCGGCGGTTGCGGTTAAGACGCTGGCAATCATCGTAATTGCGCTTTTGGCGGCCATAAATATTCGCGGCCTAAGACTCAGCGCGGCACTGATGCGCTGGGTCACTGTCTTAAAGCTCGGACTGCTTCTTTGTCTTTTGCTGTGGGGCTTTGGATTTCAACTCGGTCACTGGTCCAACTTCACACCTTTCATCGCGCAGCGACCCAACTCGGCGCCGTTACTCGGAGGCCTTGCCGGCGCTCTGGTCGCAGCGTTCTTTTCTTTTGGGGGCTGGTGGGATGTAACTAAACTCGCCGGCGAAGTGCGTAATCCGGCGCATACCCTGCCACGAGCTTTGATCTATGGCGTCCTGATTGTCACTCTTGTCTACATCCTGACCAGCGCTGTTTTCCTCTATCTGGTGCCTCTCGAGGCCATCAGCGGAGGCGAAACCTTTGCTGCGCAGGCTGGGACAGTTCTTTTCGGGGCGGCTGGTGGACGAGTGTTTTCGCTGATAGTAACTGTCATTGTCTTTGGCAGCCTGGCGGCGATCATCATGTCGGCCCCGCGTGTGTATTTCGCCATGGCGCGGGACGAATTGTTTATTCCCGCCATGGCTGCGGTTCACCCGCGCTTTGGCACTCCCGCGCGGGCCATCGGATTACAAGCAGTGCTCGCTTCTTTGTTGGTAGTCATCGGCGCTTTCAACGAGATCATTTCCTACTTCATTTTCGTCGTCGTGATTTTCATTGGTCTGACGGTCGCGGCGTTGTTTATCCTCCGCCACCAATCAGCAGGCGAGGTTCCTTACCGCACTCCGGGTTATCCCTTCACGCCTATTATATTTCTGCTGCTGACCACGCTGCTGTTGTGTCTGCTTGCAGGTGGCAGTCCGTGGAAATCATTTCTGGGAGTGGCTGTGGTGCTGCTTGGCCTTCCGGTATACTACCTTCTGTTTCGTAACCAACCTGTCGGAAGAGACTAGGAACACTTTTGCCATGACCTGGATAAAAACCATTCCCCTCGCTGAAGCCGATGCCAGGCTGCGTCAGGCAATCGAAGCGCAGCGCGATCTATACCCGCTGGAGTACGCTGAGCCGGTTCACCCGACGTCCGATGGGCAAACGTCCGGGATTGTCGCGTCGCATAGTCTCATCCCGGACGCGCTCTACCACGCCTTCGCAACCTTTGGCGCGTTGATGTCAGAGGACCTGCCTTTGAACAGGCGCCAGCACGAAATGATTACGACCGTAGTGTCGGTCACGAACCGCTGTCACTATTGAATCGAATCTCACGCAGAGTTTCTGCGTCGCGTCACTTTGGATGAAGAGTTGGTAAGGGCCTTACAGGACGACTATAAGACTGCACCTATTTCTGAGCAGGATCGCGTGATGCTTGATTACGTCGCGCAGTTAACACGCGATGCCACGCGCATCTCGCAGCAGGATCATGAAAAGATGCGCGCCGTGGGCTTTGATGATCGGGGCATCCTTCAGGTGACATTGATAGCGTCGTGGTTTAATTACATCAATCGTGTTGCCGATGCCCTCGGAGTAGGCAGAGATTAGTGGTCTCGCAGAAGTGCAGGTTTGATGTTGAAGGTCGAACCGGGTTTGCAAATTGCCGCACCCCTTCTAAGACGCTCGTACCTTGGAGGAACCAATGAAGCTCGCACAGTTCAGGACGGTGGACTCGGACCTGCGGCGCCTGGGACTAGCCCTGCAGGGGAACCTCATCGACATCTCGGCGCTGGCTCAACTGGCGGCGGGATCCGGTAGTGACGTGCCCGGCTGGCTGCTCGGCGCTGATTCTACGGTTGATGTCATTGCTCGAGGTGCCGAGGGACTTGAGGCTATCTGCGATCTAATCGCCGGCCGCACTTTTCTGACCGACGATCGCTCTGTGTTTGCCAGCGACAGAGTTGAATTTCTGCCGGCCGTCGCTAACGGCAAGATCCTGGCCATCGGTCGGAACTACGTCGATCATGCCATTGAGGGCGGGGCGGAACCACCAAAGGCGCCACTGCTTTTTAACAAGCTGACCAATGCCCTTAATGCGCACGAGGCGCCGATTGTCCTGCCTGGGATCAGCACGAAGGTCGACTATGAAGCCGAGCTGGCCGTGATTATTGGCCGCCGCGCGAAGCAAGTCAGCGAAGCCGAGGCCCTGGAGCATGTCTTTGGCTACACACTTATCAATGACGTCACTGCGCGCGATTTGCAGTATGGCGATGGCCAGTGGGTGCGCGGCAAGGGGCTGGATACCTTTGCGCCGCTGGGCCCGTTTATCACCACCCGCGATGAAGTGGCCGACGTGCAGGCTCTTAACATAGAAGGACGTTTGAATGGCCAGGTGGTGCAGTCATCGAACACTGGCAAGATGATTTTTCCTGTGACGTATTTGATTTCGTATCTGTCGCAGGGAATCACCCTCGAGCCCGGTGATGTAATTGCCACCGGCACACCTGAAGGCGTGGGTTATTTCCGCGACCCCCCAGTGCTGTTGCAGGCAGGTGATGTCTTTGAAGTGACCATCGAGGGATTGGGGACGTTACGGAATCCCGTAGTCGCCTGATCTGATTGGCTGGTTTTCTCTACCACATTTAGAAAACTCAGGTCGGATGCAGAGCGGCAGATAGTTTGCGCAGTCCGGGTTTTCAGGATCCGCGAATTAATCTCTGAGATTGCTATGTTGAGGTAAAGCGATGAATAGAATCCATTTGCTGACGGCAGTGCTGCTGACGAGTGTGGCTGTCGCTTCAGCTCAATCCCCAGCGCCATCTCCCGGCGTGGATGCTTGTGCGGAATTGAAATCTCAGGTTGGTCGTCTCGAAGCGCGACTGCAGGACTGGCCCGTCCTCGGACGTTATCGCGATGCCAACACAACGGTGCCCACGCGCGGCAGGGACGAGCAACGCGTAGTGTTCATGGGAGATTCGATTACTGACTCCTGGGACGACCCACGATACGGCGGCTTTTTCCCCGGCAAGCCATACGTCGACCGCGGCATCAGCGGACAGACCACGGCCCAGATGGTACTTCGCTTTCGCGCCGACGCGATCGCCCTGGATCCGAAGGTGATCGTGATCCTCGCCGGTACCAACGACATCGCCGGCAATACCGGCCCGACCACCTTGCAGGCGATTGAGGACAATCTGATGTCCATGGTCGAACTTGGGCGAGCCCACAAGATGCGCGTGGTTCTTTCAGCGCTGCTTCCGATTAGCGATTACGAGAAAACCAGGGAAGGCGAGCCGATTATTCGCAGCCGGCAACGTCCTCCACAACTGATTGCCGCGCTAAACGAATGGATGAAACAGTATGCAGCGGCCAGCGGTGTCACCTATCTGGATTACTTCTCAGCCATGGCCGACGATAAAGGGTTTCTTAAGGAAGAGTTGAGCGATGATGGCCTGCACCCAAATCAGAAGGGCTATGAAGTAATGGCGCCGCTGGCCGAGCGCGCCATCGCAAAAGCACTGAAGAGAAAATAGAAAAGTTTGCCGCCCTGACTACCGCCAGGGGGTTACCAGCCACACTGCCGGCTGGCTGGGTCTGAATGTGCGATGCTCTCGAAACGCTCTTCATAATTGGGGGCGTAGAGACCGAGGCTGCGTTTGATTCTGCTGAAGAGCAGACAACGCAATCCGTCCTCAGCAAAACGGTCCCTCAGAAATAACATCGCATTGGCCTCACCCCAGTACTCTCGATCCTGCCAAATCTCAACCGGGTTGCCACCCATCCTGCTCGCCAGCTCGACCAGTCGTGGATCGCGGGTATTACGCCCGTTGCTCAAAAATATTTGGTTGTATTGGGGCACCAGTTGGACCTGAAGCTGGTAAAGCCTCGCATCACCCTTCGCCGTGCGGTTTACGTGTCCGAATTCGTGGGCCATCTTGGTTGCGGCCAGCGTCTCACCCTCGATCCTGGAGTTGTTCCCGGTGGGGAGCAGAGAATTCATGACGGGGTAATACACAGGATTGGGAATGCCGGCATCAAGATGGCATCCCAGCGTGATGGTGGCGGCAATTAAATTGCCGTCGTCGTTCCATTTGTAATTACTGGTGGAACCACCTTCCGCATTGTCGCGCGATACGACCACAGTCAGAGCAAAGTTGGGATTACTTTGGTAGGCGGCCCACTGCTCACGACCGGTTTCGGTGGCCAGGAATTCTTTCTTCCATTCCTGATAACGCGACTGGTATTTCTCAGGAATACTTTCACGAATGCCACCCTGGTCGTTGGTGCGCGGATGCCCTGTGCGATTATCTGAGTTGTTGGCCCTACCATGATATTCATCAGCGAGGTGAACCCTATGAGACTCCAACGACGCAGCGGCAGGCGCCGAATTCGCCACGCGATCGTAAAAGAAGTCGGCTTGGTAAGCGGTGCGCCCGGAACTGTTGCCGAGCAGCAGGAGCGAGGAAAAGAAAACGGAAGCGACAGCCCGACGCGCAGTATTTATGTGTTTCATTTGGCAAAGCCTCAGAGGGTGAATGATGCGATGATCTGCGTGCTTGGGGGACATGGTTTTCTAAACCATCCCTCGGAATAAGTCAATAATTTGGGGCACGTTAGGGGGGCGGTCAGCAGGCGAGGAGAACGAGGTAGGAGAAATGGTACGTTTGCGAACCGAGAGACACGAGTGCGTTCCAGCCGCGACTGGTCAGGCGTAGCGAACGGTTCTCAATTCTGGTTCGAAAAATTCCGGCAGAAACTGGTCCACTTCCAAGAGGCCACGCCGCGTCAACCTGATGCTCTCGCCATCCCGCTCAAGCAGCTCCTCCTGAGCTAGTCGCTCGTAAACCAGCCGAAACTGTTCCCAGATATCGACGCCGAACTTACGCTGGAAATAGTTCGTGTCCAGCCTGCCAGTCTTCAGTTGCAGGACCATCTCGCGAATCAGTCGCTGGTCAGGCGTCAACGAAACGGCGCGCAGGAGCGGTAACTTCCCGGTCTCGAGGACGCGGACGTATTCTTCGAACGTGTGCACGTTCTGAAAATTCACGCCCGCAAAATGGGAGAAAGACGAGACTCCAATTCCAATCATGTCTCCGCCGTGCCAGAGGGCACTTGTGTAGACGAACCGGCCAGGCTTCTTCGTGTTGGCCACGGTCGTAGCGCTGACGACCCGGTAGCCGTGTTCCTGAAATTGGTTAAAGGCGTAATCGAGCCAGCGTCGCTTTGTGGGCCAGTCAGCGATGGGCGAGGCGCTGCCGTTGTTGAGCAGCTCCTGCGCAATGATCGTGTTGTAGGGTAGTTCCATCTGGTAGATGGTCACCGAATCGGCTTCCAGGGCGATTGCCCGCCGCACTGTCTCGCGCCATGTCTCTTCCGACTCTCCCATCATGCCGGCGATCAGATCCACATTTATCTGGGCGAAACCGACCTCGCGAGCCCAGTCATAAGCGTGGTAAATCTCCGGGGAAAGATGGGCCCGGCCGTTTGCTTCCAGAATGGCGTCGTCGAAGTGTTCGACTCCGAGGCTTAGCCGGGTAACGCCCACTTCCTTGAGAACTTCCAGCTTCGCTTTGCTGAGGGTACCTGGCTCGCACTCGAAGGTGACCTCATCAGCGTTGGCCCAACTAACATGGTGACTGAGGCCGGCAACCAGGTAATGGAGTTGCTTATCGCTGAGGAAGGAAGGTGTTCCTCCGCCAAAATAAACAAAACGCAACTGCCTGCCCTGGAGCGCACGGGTCTGGCTGTATAGCTGGTTCTCCCTAATGAGTGCATCAAGGTAGATCTCGATCTCGGAAGCATTCTTGTCAGCATAGACTTTGTAATAACAGAACTTGCAGCGCTTGCGACAAAAAGGGATATGAATGTAGAGGCCGAGCAGGTCTTCAGTGCGCGGATTTGCGTTAAGGACGTCAAGCGCCTGGTGCACCTGTTCCGGCTTCCATTGCGAGTATGGCGGATAATTTGTAACGAAGTAATTGCCGACTGCGGTTTCAGGTTGATTTGAGGTTATGGCCATGGTCACTCTGGATAGAGCTTTCTTGCCGGCGGTAGCGGATTCACGCAGTCACTGATCCAAACTCAACTCCGCTCTTTCAGCGAAATTATGTGGCTTCACCGAGTGCATTGCAACAACCATCTACGCTACTCGGATTAGTAACCTTTCAAGTTCCAGTTTACAAAGAAAATCAGAGAATTGACGCGAGCACTTGATTCAGGTAATCTCTGCCGCCACAGTCCCAGGTTTGGCTAACTAGCTTGATAGCCATCTACGCACATCAAACCGGCTCTAATTGCACAAGCTCTGCTTGACGCTGAAGCCTTCAATTTCCCCGTGGAAAGGAAAACTATCCATGCAAAAAAAACACAAACTCCTGATTTTAACTGTAGTCTCAGTTCTGCTTCTGCTGGCTGTCTCGGCCTTTGGCCAGGTCCACAAGTATTTCACGCCTGGTTCGGTTTGGGAGGTAACCATGATCAATATCCACTCGGGGATGGATCAGGCATATCTTCAATATCTGGATACTGAGCTGAAGAAAGAATCTGAGATTTCGATCAAGAATGGTTTCATGAAATCCTACAAGATTCTGCGCTCCCAGGGTGACGATGGCCAATGGAACATGCTGATCCTTCGTGAATACGAGAGTTTTGCGGCGCTTGAGAAAAACGAAGCCAAGGCGGATGAAGTGCTGCGCCAGAGTACGGGAATAGACGACCAAAAGGGTATGCAAGGATATATGGACCGGTCGAAAATTCGTGATATCGTGGGCTCGAAGTTCATGCGCGAAATCATCCTCAAATAGACTCTGAACCTGGATGCAGGCAAGTGAAGGCGAGCAGACTGGCTCGCCTTCCTGCCTTCAGGTCGAAATTGATTTGGGCTTGAGTGCAGACCGGAACGCGATGAGTGTTCTAACCGAAACTGAGCGGCAATCATTCTGGCGCGACGGCCATATATTGTTGTCTAGTGTTGCCGCTACAGACGAACTGTCAGGCTTTCGTCCGGCAATTCGAGACGCGAGTCTTAAGTACAATACCGAGACACGCAATCTGTCAGATCGCGATACCTACGGCAAGGCATTTCTCCAGGTAATGAACCTCTGGCGTCACGACCCGCAAGTCAGGGAATTCGTTTTCACTCGCAAATTTGCCCAGCTGGCTGCCGATTTGTTGGGGGTGGAGCGGGTTCGTTTGTATCACGACCAGGCGTTGTTCAAAGAGCCGCAGGGCGGTTATACGCCCTGGCATCAGGACCAATATTATTGGCCCCTGGACACCGCCAAGACTATTACGATGTGGATGCCTTTAATGGACATCAACGAAGAAATGGGAATGCTGACTTTTGCATCGGGTTCGCACCAGCATGGGCCAATTGGCAGTGTTGAGATTTCCGATGAGAGCGAAGCGACATACAAGCGTTACATAGCCGCTCATGGTTTTCCAATTGTCAAAGCCGACACCATGAGAGCAGGCGACGCAACGTTTCATCTGGGTTGGACCATGCATTGTGCGGGGGCAAACCGCTCGGCCACTCTGACTCGCGAAGTGATGACCGTCATTTACTTCGCTGACGGCGCGCGTGTTACAGCGCCGGCCAATAAGAACCAGGAAGATGACCTCGCCGTCTGGCTGGACAACAAAAAACCCGGGGAAGTCGCGGATTCCTACCTGAACCCCGTCTTGAACGCCCCAGAGATTGTCGTGTCTTCACGCTGAAAGCGTGAGATCTAATAACCGAGGGCAGCGCCCACGGACCGGAATCAGAAATATTTGTTTTCACGCTGAAAGCGTGAACTTCAATAGCCGTGGGCAGCGCCCACGGATCGGAATCAGAATTATTTTGTTTTCACGCTGAAAGCGTGAGCTTCAATAGCCGTGGGCAGCGCCCACGGATCGGAATCAGAATTATTTTGTTTTCACGCTGAAAGCGTGAGCTTCAATAGCCGTGGGCAGCGCCCACGGATCGGAATCAGAGTTATTTGTTTCACGCTGAAAGCGTGAAATTGAACTGCGTGGCGCTGATGGCGTCCCGGGATTTAATCCGACCCTTTCAGGGGCGAATAATGATTTACACTCTAGCCTCCGTGGGCGCCCACGGAGCGGAATCATAATTATTTGTTTCACGCTGAAAGCGTGAAAGTGAATTAACTCGGCGCTGATCACGTCCCGGATTTTAATCCGACCCTTTCAGGGTCGAATAATAATTTACACTCTAGACT
>Ga0209683_10000481_pt1 | contig 15715 bp, 3 predicted proteins | sample DOMMetBare2Fresh_FD_187474 | JGI IMG/M metagenome (GOLD analysis project Ga0209683, IMG submission 187474) | Wetland sediment microbial communities from St. Louis River estuary, USA, under dissolved organic matter induced mercury methylation -... | ecosystem: Environmental > Aquatic > Freshwater... | reverse complement strand
GCTCCGGCAGCGCGCGGTGAGTTCAAACCCGCTCGGCGAGGAATTCGACTACGGCAAGGCATTCGCAACGCTCGACCTCGCGGCGGTCAAAGCGGATCTCAAAACTGTCCTCACCACGTCGCAGGAGTGGTGGCCCGCCGACTACGGCAACTACGGCCCGTTCTTCATCCGCATGGCGTGGCACAGTGCCGGCACCTACCGCACCTTCGACGGGCGCGGCGGCTCCGACGGCGGCCAGCAGCGCTTCGAACCGCTGAACAGTTGGCCGGACAACGCCAACCTCGACAAAGCGCGGCGTCTGCTCTGGCCGGTAAAGCAGAAGTACGGTCAAAAGATCTCGTGGGGTGACCTGATGGTGCTCGCAGGCAACGTCTCGCTCGAGTCGATGGGCTTCAAGACCTTCGGCTTCGCCGGCGGCCGGCGCGACGATTGGGAGCCGGACCTCGTCTACTGGGGCCCTGAGAAGAAGTGGCTCGCTGACGAGCGTCACAGCGGTGACCGGCAATTGCAGAAGCCGCTCGCGGCAGTGCAGATGGGCCTCATCTACGTAAACCCCGAGGGGCCGAACGGCAACCCCGACCCGCTCGCCGCGGCGAAGGACATCCGCGAGGCCTTCGGGCGCATGGCGATGAACGACGAGGAGACGGTCGCGCTTATCGCCGGTGGCCACACCTTCGGTAAGGCACATGGCGCGCATCCGCCCGGCGACTGCGTCGGCCCCGAGCCCACCGCGGCCGGGGTCGAGGCGCAGGGCTTTGGCTGGGCAAACAAGTGCGGCAAGGGCAACGCCGGCGACACGGTGACCAGCGGCCTCGAGGGTGCATGGTCGACGGACCCAACGAGCTGGAGCATGGGTTACCTTCGTAACCTCCTTAACTACGACTGGGTGAAGAGCAAGAGCCCGGCCGGTGCCACCCAGTGGATCCCGGCTAACGGCGCTGGCCAAGGCACCACGCCCGACGCGCATGATCCGTCGGTCTCTCACGCGCCGGTCATGTTCACCACGGACCTCGCGGTGAAGTTCGACCCGTCCTACAAGGCGATCGCGACGCGCTTCCTGGACAAGCCGGAGGAGTTCCGGCTCGCGTTCGCGAAGGCGTGGTTCAAGCTCACCCACCGGGACATGGGCCCGCGCGCCCGCTACCTCGGCCCCGAGGTACCCAAGGGCGACCTCCCGTGGCAGGATCCGCTGCCCAGGGCGAGCGCGCCGCGCATCAACGCGCAGGACGTCGCGGCCCTCAAGGCGAAGATCCTCGCGTCGAGAATCGCCACGTCGGACCTCGTGCGGACAGCGTGGGCTGCGGCCTCCACCTTCCGCGGCACCGACATGCGCGGCGGCGCAAACGGCGCCCGCATCCGCCTCGCTCCGCAGAAGGATTGGGCGGTGAACGAGCCGGCGGAGCTCGCCAGGGTGCTCTCGAAGCTGGAGGCGATCCAGAAGGACTTCAACAAGCGGCTCTCGGGCGGCAAGAAAATCTCGCTCGCCGACGTCATCGTGCTCGCGGGCGGCGTCGCCATCGAGCAGGCGGCGAAGAGCGGCGGCATCAACCTGCAGGTGCCGTTCACCCCGGGGCGCGTTGACGCCACGCAGGAGCAGACCGACGTTGCTTCGTTCGGCGTGCTTGAGCCGGCGGCGGACGGCTTCCGCAACTACTACGGCAAGGACGCGAAGCACTCGCCGGCGGAGCTGCTCGTCGAAAGGGCGAGCCTGCTCACGCTGACGGTGCCCGAGATGACCGCGCTCGTCGGCGGCCTGCGCGTCCTTGACGCCAACGCGGGGCACTCGGCCCATGGCGTGCTCAGCACGAAGAAGGGCACGCTGAGCAACGACTTCTTCGTCAACCTGCTCGACATGTCGACCAAGTGGACGAAGGCCGGCACCGAGGGTCTCTACGAGGGGCGCGACCGCAAGACGGGCGCGCTCAAGTGGACCGCGACCCCGGTGGACCTCGTATTCGGCTCGAACTCGGAGCTGCGCGCTGTGGCCGAGGTCTACGCCGCAGCCGACGGCAAGGATCGCTTCGTGCGTGAGTTCGTCAAGGCCTGGACCAAGGTGATGAACCTCGACCGCTTCGACTCATACTGAATGTCACATAGGCACGCAACGCAGACAGGGGCGGCTTTCCAGCTGCCCCTGACTGTCTGAGCTGTGGTGAGATTCTAACGGAGGAGTGTGTCAGGATCGTCAGACCCATCCGCTATCGCGGACGGAACTGACCTCATGACCCGGCGCATTGCGCGTTCCGAAAGATAACAAGAGGCGACCGGTCGCTACTAATAAACCCTTCGTCCCTGCCTACTGCCACTGCCTACTGTTTTTGTGGTGCCCCCGCAGGGATTCGAACCCCGAACCAACAAATTTATGAGATTTGTTGAAGGGTACTAACGAAGTTGGACCAAGCAAGATGTAACGGTATTCACTGAATCCGCAGCCGTCGCAGTTGGATACATCTTGCTTCGTCTCAGCACGCCATCGCGGCATAATCACGCCATTCAAACCGTACATACGTTGGACTAACGCCCGTTGACAGTGCTGAACTCATATGTCTCCAATGAGTTGGAAGAATTTCCCGCAGCTGAAGTTAGTGGATGAGTTCGGCGTTTCCTGCCGTTAGCGTAAGCGTGTTTTCTCCGACCCGCAATTCTATGGGTACGTCCCACACCAGGGCCCCGCCGTTTGGCGCCTTCGCTGAGCTAAAGACGTAGTAAGTCCCCGTGGGAACAGGCGCCGTCAGAACGACCCTGCCTGCAGAGTCGAAGTTTCCCTTGACCACGTAGTACGGGTGCATCGCGGTCGCGTAGGCCGGACAACTCCTGGGCGGAAGGCAGTTTGCAGCATAGGCCTGCAACGCCTTGCCGGGTGTAACGTCCGCCGCGATGGGCGCGCCCACTTTGCGCAGCAAGGTGTCGAAGCGCTCGCTCATCAACGCCACGCCCGCTCCTGCCAGGGGGTTCGCTCCGCTGGGGAAGGATGACATGATCGTGAGTTTTATACCAGCGCCGCCCGCAGCCGCCGCTGGAGTCGAAGTAGCCGGCGCAGCGGTTGTCGGGGCCGGCGCGGCCGTGGCCACGGAGGTTGTTGACGTTGCACCGGTCTTTGGACGGAAGGTGGCGACATCGCAGGTTTCGCTGTGCGGAGCAAATGTCACATTGTCGCCCTTCATCCCCGTAACCAGGCGTCCGTTAATGGTAGTGCTCCCTGTACCGCGAAGAGAGTTGTCGGGCTGAACCGCGAGAGTGAAAGGGCCGCCGGAGTTCTGGACATGGATAAGCAATGCATTGGATGAATTTTCGACGGTGTAGGGCTGGCGAACATGAGCCTGACCGCAGTCGAGAACAAGCGAGTTTCCGCTGAAGTCGAGCAGTAAAGTGCCGCCACCGTACTTTCCAGTCATGCGCAGTCCCACCTCGCCGGCGTCTGGAACGAAAGAGCCGAGCACGCCGGTGAGCTCGCCTACAGGGCTCCCGTCGCTGGCCGACTGCGCGGCAGAAGGGGCGGGCTTGGGATCCGGCGGCTTTGCGAGCGAGCCAATCACGCAGCGCCCCATGGCCGGCCGGTAGTCGGGAGTGGAAGTGGTGCCTGTCGGTATGCCGTTTTCATAGTGCGTCTTGGTGAAGTAGCCGACGATGATCCGCCCTTTGATGTCAATCAAGCCGGGGCCGACGAGGCCACCATCGGGCCGCATGGTCAGCACTATTGGATTGGGCTCGTTGTCGATCGTGATCCGAAGCAAACCGGATCGCTTCTCGAGGCTGTAGTTGTGCGCGTCGTCAGCCAGTTTGCCGCAGCCATTAATGGAAACACTGGCCTCGTCGAAGTTGAGAGCAGTGACGGTGGCAGGGTTTTTATAAAGGCCTTTGAGGACTACACCGGCTCTTCCCGGTCCCATCAGGGATTCCTGCGCTTCCGTACCGAAGCCGGCTAAGTCCATGATGCCGGCCGTCAGGCCCTTGCCCGTGCAGCCCAGGGTCGATCCTCCAAGTTCCAAACAGCGGCGCGCAGCGACAGTGGTCGGGTCATCAGAGAGACTTTTATTGCCATTAATCTGTCTGTCCGCTGCCTGCTGTGCGGCACGATCCTGCTTATATTGCTCCGTCGCCTGCTGGTGGCGTCTCTCGCCGGCTGCATTGAGACCCGCCTCCGCGTCCTTATAGGCAGCTGCGGCTTGGGGCCCGATCAATCGCTTCGACCAGTCGTCATAGAACGGGCCGTTCAAAGTGTAGTACCCATGGAGTTGTTCGAAGGCTTTCGCTTCAGCGGGCGTGTGCGTCTTCGCGAACTCCTGGGATATCTCATAGGCGGCGTTTCTATAGGCATTCCACATTTTCGATTCGCCGGGCGTGAAGGAGCCACGCTGACTACGGTTCGACTTGATGCGGTCGAGGTACGTTTGAAGATACGTGAAAACCGCCACTTGCCGCGCGAGTGTGTCGGTCGGGTCCGAGCCCTTGATCTCTGCTTTCACGCGTTCGACCGGCGGCAGGTCATTGGTGTAGTCGGAACTGGTCGCCTGTGCCCAGACAGGAATGCTGCTGCCCAGGAGGCACAAGAGCGCGGCAAGGAGAATGACGTGGGCGCGACAAACCTTGCCAATGCCCGCTGTCTTTGCGCCTTGCTGATGACGAGTCTTTCGTAGCAGTTCCGGCTTAATTGGAAGGTAAACAGCGGTGGACAGCGACATAGATTTCGTTTCCATTTCTTGAACCCCCAAAGGGTAGATGGGTTAAGGGTTCTCAGAGAACGCACGTTCTGCCGAGTCTCATTTGGTTATCACTGATACCCAGACGGCGCGAATTAAAGCATACCGACTTCAGATGGGCAAAGTTTTTGGTGTTTAAGTCGATCAACCTGCCAGGGAGTAGCTGAGATTTGAAGCCAAGAGGTTCAAGTGGGACCCGCGAACCAACACTCTGCACTCAACAATCGGAAATCTACAATGTCCATGGCGCCCTCGCAGGGATTCGAACCCCAAACCAACAGATTGGGAGTCTCAGCCCAGCCGTTTTCTTTAGTTCATTTCAGTTCAGATTTGTGCCTTTCTGTCAGAATTTCAGGTGCATTTACGTTTTTGGTGTTTTGGTTAAGTTTGCCTTGTTTGACTCAACTGGAACACAATTGGCGCACAAAACCGAAGGCTGTCCCGTAGGAAAGGATTGCTTCGTAGTGGGCGCGCGAATAAAGGGATCTGTAGGCTTAAGATCAAAGACAATGCGATCGGATTTATCCTCAACGCCTGCATCACTGACCCCGTCATAACTCGCCGCCCTCAATATCTTTATGAAGCCGGAACCTTGAACGGCAATATGGTTGGCGAAATTGCGGTCACGCCTGAAGGTCAAGTCACCGAAGGACCAAAGTGGATTATCAGACCGTTATGAGCCTGAAGCGAATCGGGATAATCGTCATCGGATTGCTGGTGCTGGCAACCATTGCAGTCATCCTTCTGAAACGCCGCCGCTCTACAACGGCGCCGCCCACGCCTGTAGCCGTATGCAAAACGCAGGCTGTGGGCAGCGTTTTGGGATTCGAGATCGTTGGCGAGTACCCACACGATACTGAGGCTTACACGCAGGGCCTGATCTATATTGACGGATTCCTTTATGAAAGCACCGGCATCACCGGACGATCGTCACTGCGAAAGGTTCGGCTGGAGACCGGTGAGATCATTCAACAGCGCGCAGTCGATCCCGCCGACTTCGCCGAAGGCTTGACCGAGTGGCGCGGCAGGCTGCTCCAGTTGACTCCCAGAAGGCGGGGGAATGCGCCCCCTTGGCACCTGCGTAAATTCTTCGAGGACGTCAGACGACACTTCGGAAATAACATCGGCGTGATGTACGACATTGCGTCCTTCGAACCCCGGTCGATTTTCGAGTATCCAGGTGACGGATGGGGCCTCACTCATGACGAAAACCGGCTCATCATGAGCGACGGCTCCGCGAAATTGCGATTTCTGGATCCTGCAACTTTCGCGGAGCTGGGCCGCCTGGAAGTTTTCGACGGAGACGAGCCTGTCGCATATCTCAACGAGCTGGAGTTCGTCGACGGCAAGATCTACGCCAACGTTCAGCGGCAAGATCGAATCGCAATTATTCAACCGGATTCTGGCCAAGTCACGGGTTGGATCGATCTGGCAGGACTGAAACCGCGCATGCCGCAGCTATCCTCAGAGCCTCTGCATCCGGCCTTGAATGGGATTGCCTACGACGCTGCGGGCCACAGGCTGTTTGTGACCGGCAAACTCTGGCCAAAGGTCTTTCAAATTCGTCTGAAGCCGCGACCACCCGAAACTAAGTGATGCTATGGTGCCCCCGCAGGGATTCGAACCCCGAACCAACAGATTATGAGACGGCCTTGAAATCGTCGCAGGGCATCAACCAGGCGAGACGAAACGAGATAACCCAGTATTTACCGAATCCGCAGCCGTCAAAGTAACTTACATCTCGCTACGTCTCAACACGCCATCGCGCCATCTGGACTGGACGAGAGATTTCACCTGTTGACAGCTTTCACGAATAGTACGCTCCAACTTGACCTTCACTTCGGTGGCTTCGTTTTCGCGCTAGTGAACTTTAGAAAAGCGATCTCATCGCCTTGTAATACGAAAGTTCTCTCACGACTGACCTGAAACCCGTGATTAGCGAACGCTTCCTTAATCTCCTCGCGTGTTCTCAAGCGTGTATGTGAGCTGGCTTTGCGACCCTGGGTAACATCCTCAAAGACAAATACTGCATTCTTCGCGCGGCACGCGACAGCTATGGCTGCCTGAAACTCATCTTCATCAACATTATGAATCAACACGAGACAACTAACCACTACATCGAATCGTCGACGGGACGTGTAATCTTGAGCGAAGCCGGTCCTAAATTGTACATTTGTGACTTGTCCTAGTTCCTGGCTCGCTCTTCGAATCATTCGGTCGCACATATCGACAGCTGTAACGTGTACCGCCTGCTCAGCCAATAGTTTTGTCAGCCGACCAATTCCACAACCCAGTTCTAATACCCGAGAGGCATGAATGTCTGGACCGATGAATAGGATGATTGCTTTCAAGAACTTCCGAGAAACGGGTACAGTCTATATGTAGATAATCTCGTTTGGCGAGGATGACTACGCACAGAATGAACCCCATCGCACCTGCCGCTATCGAAGGACACTCCGCGAGACTGGCAGTACGTTTGCCACTCTCACGACAAGGGTTGGTGAATCGTCAGTATCGTGATAGTGCTGTTGTAGTATGGCAACAAACATCGTGTCTTCCCAGATTCTTGCGTCGGACTGTTAAGTTCTCTGAGTCAAGCCATGCGGCGGCGGGAACGGCACCAGTCGGATCATCGACGTCCTTACCTGAGTCCAGTTGCCCGGCGTACGATTCAGCACTTACTTTCTGGTTAACCCGAACGAAATAATGAAAGTATCATTGCGCCGAAACCATTTTATCGAACCGGCAATGCTGAAAACGACTGCGCACCGTTCCTCGGTGACCTCAACACACTTAAGAGACGCCGCGGTAAGGGATGACCCAAAGTCTTTGCTAACGCTTTGAGCCACCTTTTGCCGCCGTCAAAGTCCTGCGCAAGGCTCCACAACCAAGTGAGGGAAAACCCACACCAAAATATCCAGCGGTAGCGCTCCGGGCGAGACCTGCGGAAGGAACAGTCGAAAGCGCGAAAATTCCCCGGCCGCGGGCGCCTTTCTTCGGGTATGAGGGTTGCAGCGTTCTCAACCAATTAACTAGTAGAGGTTCGGTTATTGAAATCGCGGGATCAGGGAATTCGGGCTGCAGAGGTTCGTACGTAGTCGGCCCACTTCCAAAGCTAACCAATCATTCGGGCTTGCCAGCGTCGCAATCTTATCCAGCGTTCCTCTCTTGCTCAGAGAACCTTTCCCGCTTTCTAAAACCTTCGCGGACTCGGATCCGCGACGGAGGTCAGATGAAATCGAACCCGAGTCCCTCAAGCAATGCTATGGAAACGCTCTAGCCCTGGAGAAAAAGTCATGCAAAGCAATGTTATTACGACACTCAGGCTATTCGGCCTGACCGCAGTCGTCTCTATTCTGGCTGCACTTTACCTGTTAGCGCCCCCGTGCGCTTCGGCAGCCACGGTAACCTGGATCGGGGCGACCAATACCGATTGGCACACTGGTTCGAACTGGAGCACCGGACTTGAACCTGGTGCCAGTGACAACGTCATCGTCAACAATGTCGCGAACGCGCCCACGTTATCGAACGCCCGTACCATTCACAGCCTGACCATCAACGGCGGCGAAACAGTAACGCTCAACAACACACTGACGATGGACGGCACGCCGACAACCGCGACGCTTATTAACAACGGAACGATCACGGGCTCGGGCACGCTGGAAACACAAAACACGGTAAGCTTCAGCACGGTCGGCGCTTTCGACGTCGCCCTCAACGCCAATACCGGAACGACTACAAGCGCAACCGGCACCTACGGCGGCAACATCATTATTGACTCAGGCGCGACTTTGACCGTCAATGCCAGCAGTACCCTCACGCACAACGGCGATTTGACCAACAACGGCACGCTCTCGGGCGCTTCCAATGCCAGTTTTATTTTCAACGGAACAAACAAGACCGTGACCAACAACGGCTCAATCACACCCGGGTTCTTTATCTTCGACCAGGCGGGAGCCAAGAATCTGACCGGCACGGGCGCGTGGACAGGCACAAACTTACGGATTAACAACGGCGCCACCGTCACACTGACAAGCGACGTAACGGTTTCGGCAACCAACTTCGTGGTTGCTGCAACAGGGGGCGGCACGCTCGACCTGGGCGGTTTCAACTTGACGTTGAGCGGAGTCAATTTCACCAGCAACGCAACCTCTACGGTCTCGAACGGCACACTTAGCACGCAGGGTACGAACACCATCGTCGTTAATGACTTGGCCGCTTTCATCCCTGCAGTCGTCGTCAACACCGGCACGACAAATGTAAATACCAGCACGTTCGACGCCGGCAGCAGCATCACCGTCGACTCGGGAGCGACTTTGAACCTACCCGGCAGCCAAACCCTCACGCACAGCGGCGATCTGACCAACAGCGGCACGCTCGCGGGCGCTTCAAATGCTACTTTCATTTCTAACGGAACGAACAAGACCGTGACCAACAATGGCTCCATCACACCCGGGTTCTTTACCTTCGACCAGGTGGGAGCCAAGAACCTGGCCGGCACGGGCACGTGGACGGGCACAAACTTACGGATTAACAACGGCGCCACCGTAACACTGACGAGCAACGTAACGATTGGCGCGACAAACTTCACAATTGGTCAGACAGGCAGCGCCACACTCGCCCTGGGCGGCTTTGTCTTGACCTTGAACGGCGTGAACTTCACGAACGGCGCCAGTGGCACAGTGACGGGTACGGGAACTTTCCTGACTCAAGGAACAACCACGATCGCCATTTCCGGCTTGACCTTTGGCGGAGCGCTTGAAGTCAACAGCGGCACGACCAACGCTAATTCGAGCACAATTGCCGGCAGCATCACCATCAACGCAGGAGCGACATTGAACCTACCCGGCAGCCAAACGGTCACGCACAGCGGCGATCTCACCAACAACGGCACGCTTTCGGGCGCTTCCAATGCCAATTTCATTTTCAACGGAACCAACAAGACCGTCACGAACAACGGCTCAATCACACCCGGGTTATTTGTCTTCGACCAGGCGGGAGCCAAGACCCTGACCGGCACGGGCAGCTTTTCGGGCTTGAGCGGCGTGCGAGTCAACAACGGCGCAGCGGTCACGTTGATAAGCAGCCATCAACTTAATGTCCTGGCCGTTGCGGTATTAGGCGGCGGTACGATGGACATTACGAACCAGGCGCTATCGTTATCCGGCAGCGGAACGCCGCTGACCGTCAATGCGGGCGGCATGCTGACCACGACGGGGAGCACAATTGTTTACCAGGGCGCTGCGGCACAGACCATCGCAACAACAAATGTCAATTACAACAGTTTGGCTATTGACAACGCGGCCGGCGTCACGTTATCCGCCGCTAAAACTATCCCCGGCACCCTGGTGCTGATGAATGGAACATTTAGCACCGGCGGAAATTTGACGATGGGACATCTGGCGTTGATTTCGCGCAGCGGCGGATCGCTGAGCGTCGCGCCAACTCTTACGGGGCCCAATCCTTCTATCAATCTCGAATACACGGGAATTTCGCCGATCACGACGGGAGTTGAGCTTCCGGTGAGCGCGACTTCTCTCAACACCCTGACGATGCTGAATTCCGATATCGTCTCTCTCGCCCTGGATCCCACTGTGAACGGATCCTTAGCGCTCAACAACGGCTCACTCTCGATCGGCGCCCACACGTTGACGATCAATGGGCCACTCACCAGTTCTGGCGGCACGCTCACTGGCGGTCTTAGTTCAAATCTCGTCTTTGGCGGCTCGGGCGCAGCCACGCTGCCCGGCGTCACCTTGAACAACCTGACGCTCAATAGGGCCGGCGGAATCTTGTTCGGCGGCGACGTGACGGTCAATGGCATGCTCACGCTCACCAGCGGCGATGTGAATACAGGCTCTAACACGCTGACGATGCCTGCCACGGCCACGTCGAGTGGAACCACAGACGTGGTCGGCAACGTCAAGCGTACCGGGTTTGTGATCAATGGTACGGCGCTCAGCTTTGGCAACCCGTTGAACACGATCAAGATCAATACCGGCACGATGACTGCGCCGACGGACATCAATATCCTGATCGCCAGGAATGCGCCCACGACCTACATAGCCGCGGTGCAAAGGAGCTACACCATCACGCCAACCGGCGGCAGCGGCATCAATGCTACGGTGCGTCTGCACTATCGGCAGGCTGAGCTGAACGGCAATGACGATACGTCAGTTGCGAACTTCAATTTCCGTCGCTTTACTGGCGGCGGCTGGAAGGCAGTACTAGCCACCTCCCGGAATACGGGAGTAGTTGAAGACAACTGGCTGGAAAACAACGCGGTAACAACTTTTTCCGAATGGACCTTCGCCAACCTGGCGCCGACGGCCTCCAATGGAGTTGTCAGCGGCCGCATCGTCGACGATGTTGGCAATCCAGTCGAAGGCGCGCTGGTGCCTTTGAATGGGACCCAAAACCGCAAGACGATCAGTGACCGAACTGGCAACTACACGTTCACTGAAGTCGAGACTAACGGGTTCTACACGATCGCGCCTTCGCGGGTGAATTACACGTTCAATCCGGCGCAGAGAAGTTTTAGTCTGCTGGGGGCGCACACGGAAGCGTCGTTCACGGCCACGGCCAACGGCGGCCATCAGAATCCGCTGGATACTACCGAGTATTTTGTCCGTCAGCATTACCTGGACTTCCTGCTTCGGGAGCCGGACGAAGCGGGCTTTAACTTCTGGGTCAACAATATTTCCTCGTGCGGTAGCGATGCGGGCTGTCTCGAGGTCAAGCGCATCAACGCCAGCGCGGCCTTCTTCCTCTCGATTGAATTCCAGCAGACGGGCTTCCTGGTTCACCGGATGTACAAGACCGCGTATGGGGACATTCCGGGTACGCCGGTGCCCGTCAGGTTCAGTGAGTTCATTCCCGACACGAGCGAGATAGGCCGAAATGGGATGGTGAATCAGAGCGATTGGCAGGAAACACTGGAACACAACAAGCAAGCGTTCGCCGATGCGTTTGTGGCCCGCACGCGCTTCACCCAGCGGTATGGCTCGATGAATGACGCGCAGTTCGTGGACACGCTCAACCAGAACGCCGGGTTAGTATTGACGCCCGTTGAGCGGGATCAAGTGGTACGTGATCTCCTCTCAAGTGCCAAGACGCGGGCGCAGGTGTTGAGGTCGGTGGCCGAGAACCCGGCGCTGGTCCAGCAGGAATTCAACCGGGCGTTTGTGTTGATGCAGTACTTCGGCTACCTGCGGCGCGATCCGAACACCGGACCGGATACGGACTTTACGGGATACAACTTCTGGCTGAATAAGCTGAATACGTTCGGCGGTAACTTTGAACAGGCCGAGATGGTCAAGGCGTTTCTTAATTCAGGCGAATACCGCGGGCGGTTTTTGCGGTAGGGTTGAACTACGCGAGCGAAGAGGACCGCCAACTGTTAGCGCAAAGCTTTTTCATTTGCATCCAGTTGCTTCCTAAACCGTCGCCCCGCTTTCGGTTGGCGTCAGTAGAGCCTTGCCGCTGAACGTGTTCGAAGTCGACTCTCGCGTTTGCAACATCGCCATTGCGGCAGTGCGCCAAGTCTCGGTTCAAATAAGATTCGTCGCTGGGCCGCAAACGAATCGCCTCAGTACAATCCTCAATCGCCTTCATAATCTCGCGCCTCTTATAACAGCCTGGGGCGCAAATAAAAGACGAAAGCTGCTTGCCGCCGGGACGATTGCTTGAGCCTCTGCGCAAAGTTACACAAGACAATCAAAGGAAAACCCCGTGAGAGTCGTTCGGCTGCAAATTGGGCCCATTAAAAACCTGCGGAAATTACGGGCCTAGATTACGTTGACGGTCCTGTGCCTCTTTAAGGGGCAGGAGGGTTGCAGCGCTTTCAACTAATTAAGTAGCAGAGAGCTTTGGTTATTGAAATGACAACTCGCCAGTTGATTGGTGCCCCCGCAGGGATTCGAACCCCGAACCAACAGATTATGAGACGGTTTGAGGGGCATCAACAAGGCGAGACGAAACGAGATAACCCAGTATTTACCGAATCCGCAGCCGTCAAAGTAACTTTGGTATTGCTACATCTGAGCACGCCATCGCGCCATAATCGCGCCATCTCGGGCCATGTTCAACGAGCGAATCTGGTGGGCATTTGCTTTACGCTCTCAGACGTAAACGGCTCACCTTGAAATTCGATTTGCTTGATGGTTGTTCCGTGATGCTGCAAGTATTCCGACACGTTCATCCAACGAATGCGCCCGTCCGCATTACGTATCACCAGCAGCACGGGGTAAGCGTGTGCGAGCCAGTATCGGGCGTGACGCGGTTTCTTGATCTTGAAGATTTCTTTGCCGCTCTTTTGCCGGACCAAATAACTGTCGCCTGATTTGAGTTGCAGATACACGCGCTGGCCGCTGCCTCGGCCCGCCGCATCTCTGAATTCAATCTCGCCATCAATGCCTTCATCGTACTTAAGCACTTCTCGAAAGAAATGCCCCGCCGCAGTAACTATCAGCCCCACCTCATGCACCAACACCCCTTCTTTGCTGGCATTGTCCGTCAAAGGCTGCGCTGTGCCTGCGAGTATCAAGTGGCCTAAGAGTTCCAGCTTCCGAGCAAACTTTTCCGCCGCTTCTTTGGCAGCATCACGTACCTCGCTCACTTCATCTCTTTGCGTTAACTGCTTCAATTGGTCAAGCGTCTGTTCATTGTTGGAGTAATATCCGATAACGGCGACAGCTTTCTTACGGGCAAAACTGCTATGGGATCTGACGGTTGTTGCCAACTCCGAAACCAGGGTTTCAACCTTCACCCGCGCTAGAGATTCAGCCGAGGCTGAACGCACATGGGGGTCTTCATCGTTCAAAGCACAAGTAAGAACGTCAACGGCCTTGTCAGGGTAAGTATTTCCTAAGGCTTCGGCCGCGAGCCATCGGACATAGTGGTCTTCATCATCACTGAGAGCGGTGATGAGAACTTCAGTAGCTTTGTCAGAGGCAATTCTTCCTAAACCTTCAGCCGCGCAGCCTCGCACGTACCCATCTTTGTCAGTTAGCATAGTGATCAGGATATCAGCAGCCGTTTCAGACCCGATATTTCCTAAAGCTTCAGCCACGCTCCCTCGCACCTCGCTGTCCTCATCATTCAGTATGGATAGCAGAGCACCAATTACCAAGTCAGAGCCGATTTTTCCTAAAGCTTTAGCCGCGTTTGAACGCACATAGATGTCTTCATCATGCAAAGCAGCAGTAAGAGCAGCAACGGATTTGTCGGAGCAAACGTTTCCTAATGCCTCAGCAGCCCCTGACCGCACATACCAGTCTTCATCGGTAAGAGCAGAAAACACAACGTTAACAGCATCAGTATTGCCTAGTTGTCTTAATGCTTCAGCCGCTTCTAAACGTACACGTCCTTCGTTATCATTCAGAACAGAGCGCAAGGCATTAACCGCTTTGTCAGAGCCAAGTCGTCCTAACGCCTGAACCGTTCTCAAACGCACTGTGCTGTCTTCGTCACTTAGAAGGGGAAGGAGAACATCAATCGCTCGGTCAGTACCGATCCGTCCTACTGCTTGAGCCGCCCTCGAACGCACAAAACTGACTTCATCATTCAAAGCAGAGATAAGCCCATCAACAGCCTTAGCAGAGTCAATCGACCCTAACGTCAGGGCCGCATTTGTACGCACATTACTATCTTGGTGGTTCAAAGCGGAAATAAGACTATCAAGCGCTTTGTCAGTGCTATTCCGTCCAAGAGCGCGAGTCGCTATTTCGCGCACTCCATAATCTTCGTCATTCAAAGAAGAAATCAAAGCGTCAACAGCTTTGTCGGAGTCAACCCCTCCTAAATGATTAACTGCATTCCAACGAACTCGCCTGTCGGTACTATTTAAGGCGGAAACAACGGCATCAACGCCTTTGTCGGACCCGATGTCTACTAAAGCCCCAAGAGCGCTAGGGAAATCAAAGGAGATGCCCGGATTAAGGAAATCTGGGGCATCAGTTTCGATCAAGGCTATTCCGTGACTTTCGATGAGGCTTATCGTTTGAGGACTTACACCTACAAAGCTGTTAATGACAATCTCTCGATAGGGCGTTTCATCAGCAGTCTTCCGTAAAATGAATTCGATCAACCGGTCGATCAGTTTTGATAAACGGTGCTGTTTGATTTTCGCCGAATGTGTAAGGCCCCGTGAGCGCAGGCGCAGGTTGGCGAAGGTCAAAGACTCAGGCCAGCGCTCGATCTCGCCGTAGAGCTTGTCTGCGTTACTTAAGGCCCCTAAAATCATCGGTAACACTTCCATTTCGACTATCGTCGGGTTGTGATAGGCCCGGCAGAAGATTTTTAGCCCCTCAAATTCGTTACTTTTCTTTTGGTAGAAAGTCGCGAAAGCACTTGCCGCCAGATATTCCTGCAAGGTCAGGTGGGTGAATGCGTACGTGTCCACACCGACTTCGCGCAGCAGGGGCGTGGCCAGCGCGTCGTTGGCTAAGTCGCGTGGATTATGTGCCGGGTATTCTTGCGCTAAGAAAGTGCGCGCTTTCTCTTTCAGCAAGTCGTAGCTGAAAACAATCCGGTTCGCTTCCTGTTCCTCCCGGTCGAGCCGGTCGCGTAACAAGCGCTCGAACGCCAGGAACTTCAAAAAATCCAAACGCAACTCTTCATCGTTGATTTTGAACCGGCGGTTGACGGATTTGGAACGGTCCAGTTTGTGTATGAGGTCGGCGATGATCGCCTTGTAAAGTTTGAGCCGTTCATCCGTGAAGCTGTTTTCTCGGTGCAGGCGTAAGACGACGCCGAGCAGCAAGGGGACGTGCAGCAGTTCTCTAAGCGATGAGCGCTCGCGGAGGGTTTTCAAGAGGCTCTTGATGGCCGCGTCGTTCGGATAGTAGCAATTGAGGAAGGCTTCGATTTGGCGTTGATTGAGCGGTTCGATTTCCAGTTCCTGCAAGCGTTCGTGGCCGAGCCGGACTTGCGCGTAAGGGCGTGTCGAAATCAGGAGCGTGTTGTCGTGCAGCGCCGAAGCGAACTCGCCGACGCATTTGTTGAGGCTGCGCTCA
>Ga0209683_10000479_pt1 | contig 15739 bp, 10 predicted proteins | sample DOMMetBare2Fresh_FD_187474 | JGI IMG/M metagenome (GOLD analysis project Ga0209683, IMG submission 187474) | Wetland sediment microbial communities from St. Louis River estuary, USA, under dissolved organic matter induced mercury methylation -... | ecosystem: Environmental > Aquatic >... | reverse complement strand
GCGTCGGTGAACCCCGGCCGTTGCGCGCCGGGCGCATCGCCCTTGAAGAACTTCCAGCCGAAGTCGAAGCTGTCCCTCACGCGAGCCGAGCGGCCGTCGTCCGCAGTCGACGTCTGCGCGTCTGCCTGACCCGCCGTATCCAACGCCGACAGTATCCCAGCCGCTCCCACTGCCTGTCCCAACAGGCTGCGCCGGCTGAGAGACTCAGACGGCTTGGCCTCGTTCTTCACGGTTTCCTCCCGTTGAGGGGTCCTGCCTTACCCTGGCCCACCATCCGGGAACCGTCTCGGACCCGGGCGGTCCGACGGCGGAAGCTGACGCGGATCGATTGGGCCAGTCGCCTTGCGGTAGTCGAACATTACCTCCGCAATACGGGCGCCGACGACTTCGATTCGTTTGAGATCCCGTGTGCCCACGCCGAGGTCCTCAGCGAGGCGCAGCGTGCTGTCGCAGCGCTCAAACGGCGCTGTGCCGCGATCCGCCATCGGATCGAAACCCATCACCGCGACCCCAACCGCGTCCACGCAAACGGGATTCGTGCCGGCGACGAGCACGTGTGGTGTGACGTGTTTGACGTACCGTCCCTGAATTTCGCCGCCTGCCTGCGACTCGATGCCATCGATGATCGCCAGGTGTATCGGACGCGCTGCCACCAGATCCGCAACGCACCGGGGGACGCGGTAGCCGCCCTGGCGCGGACTCTTGGGATCGATCTCCTGCGGCGAACTCTTCGCGATGGCGCGATAGCCGGTGTGAATGGGGTAGCGTCCGCCTCGGGGAACCAAGCCGGGCTCGCTCTCCGGCGCGCCGTCGCCGTAGATCGTACACGGCGTGATGCCGAAGCAGTTCTTCATGGAGAGCGTGACTCCGGCCGTCATATGCTCCTTCATCTTCCCGATGGATACGAAGGTGTCACAGTCTTCGTAGGAATGGTTCAGGTCGAACGCCGGAAACAGGTGACCGCCCTTCGGGACGGGGAACCGCGAGTAGTTCTTGCCGTAGCCCAGAAAATTCGTGTTCTCGAATTCCACGTTGGGCGCGGCGCTGGTGAACGCCGATATGTCCCACCCGGCCGCGGCCATGTGCTCCTGAAGCGGCGAGGCCGAGCTCCACGGGCTTTCCAGCAGACGAATCCGCTTGGCCCCGGCGCGACCCAACAAGTGCATCGTCGCGGCGATCACGGCCGGGTGCGTCCATATCGTGAAGCCGATCGGGATGTACCCGAGCCGGACTTGCGCCCCGCCCGTCAAATTTACTTTGATCGCCACGGTCTTGTTCTTGGCCAGCCGGCTCAGTCCGCCGATCTGGTCGAACATCTTTGTCAGAGCGGGCAACAGCTCCGCGCCGTACGATTCGCACCGGGCGAGCGCCACGGGCGAGGCCGGCGCTGGGACGGCCCCAGCGGGCCGGGCCAGCAACCCGGCGCCGAGAGCGGTCCAGCCGGCGTTGGCAAACAAATCACGGCGTGTGATTCGCTCACGCATCAGGGTCTCCTCCTCATGACTTGAACTCCAATGCGGCGTAGAGAGAAAACGCGGGCAGATGGTACTCCGTCCGCCCTTCCACAATCACCGGTTGCAGGGTCTTGGGCGCGTCAAATTCGGGAGCGTACATGGTAGCGCCGCGGGAAGGCTGCTTCACCGCGACCGACACCAACCCGTTGGTACGACTGGTGAATGCGACTAGCTGAAGCACCGACGATTTGGCGTCCGGCGCAACGGCGTAGTGTTCCCATATCGTGCGGACGTTGAACAGGCAGACAGGATCGTTCTGACGGCTCACCAGGTCGTGAACATCGGCCGCCAGGAAGAAGGGATCCTCCCAGTCGCGCATTGCCGATGCAATCGAGCCTTTTCCGAACGACTTGAGGTCGTACCCGCTCACCGGGCACTGCATCGGCTTCTCGCCTGGGAATCCGGCCGCAATCGCCTTGGGAAGAATCAAGAGTCCGCCCCCTCGGGCGAACGCCAGGAGTTTGGTTTTCAGCTCGGCCGTAGGCGCCTCGTTGTCCACGTAAACGACGGCTCGGAGACCGTCCGTTTTGTGGGTTGCGGGCAGTGCCCGGTCCATGATCCGGTACAGGAGATTACCTCGGGCGGCCAGGTTCAGAAACTCCTGACCCATGAACTCGTCCTTGCCGGCGAACGTGGAGAGAACCCCAAGCGTGCCCCACGGCTCCCAGAAATTCCACGCGGCGACTTTCTGGAAGAACGTAAGCGTGGCCTGAACGCTGCCCCAGGTCTTCAGGCTATCGCCGTCGCCACGGGCTAGTCCCTTGCTGAGGTCGTCGTCCAGACTGACGATCCAGCGGGCGCCGGACGCCGCGGAATCGGCAATCGCAACGCGGTAGGAGGCCGCGGTGAGAATCGGGTCGTCTTTGCCTTTCTGAAAATCCAGCCAGATCGGCTTTCCGGGGGCGCGCACGCGCGCCAGCCTCGCGACCCAGCAGTTGGAGTCGATCCAGGGGGCGCCCGTCGGGCCCGCGTCGGCGGACCGTGGACTCGCGCTGGACATCTTGATTCGCGGCCAGACGAGTCCTGATATCGCGATCCGCGGAGAGGGGGAATCCCACTTGATTTCCGCCAGCGGCGCAGATTTCAAAGCGTCCGCCGCCAAGACTGTGAGACCGGCCTTGCGGGCTGCGTCGGCGACGGCCCCCTCGGCGCTACCTTCCAGCACCACACAATTAATGGGACTGCCTTCAATCAGCCTCAGCAGGGCGGGATCCGCCCAGTCTGACGGCCAGCGAAATGGAACTTGGCTATCGGATGGCAATATACTCTCCTCCCCGATGATCTAAGATCGGGTCACTGCGCCGGTTTGACAAGCTCCGCCGGCCTCACGGGCTGAGCCGGCCTGCCGCGCGTATACTTATCAAAGACTGTCATCGCCGGCAAGGCGTTACCATCCGGACCGAAGAAACCACGGCCGCCTGGGCGTCCCGTCCTGGACCGGGGCGGTACTCCGGGTTCCCAATAGAAGATGCCGACGCCACGTCCGTTGGGTGTGGCCATCACCTCCCGATTCACCGCCTCCAGGAATTCCTTCTGTCCCTCCGGGCTCTCGGGGTAGGGAGCGGGGCTGTTCAGGTACTCGGCCGGCGCCCAGTTGTAGGCGGCCTCCGCCACCATGATGTCCTTGTCGTAGGTCTGGGCCATAAAGATCAGGTTCTCATGAAGATCGTACAGGCTGCCATGCCACCAGGGATAGTACGATTGACCGATGACGTCGTACCTGATGCCATAGGTGTGCAGCTTGTCAAACCACGCTTTTGTAAAGACCTTGTCGCCGCCCTTATCGATGTGCACCATGATGCGCGGGCATGGCGAACTTCCCTTGCCGGATTCCACGCCCGCGATGCCGGCTTTGACCAGGCCGGCGAAGTTGTCCCAGTTGGCGGGGAGTTTTCCGTCCGGCCAGAGCATCCCGTTCGACACCTCGTTGCCGATTTGTACCATATCGGGCAGCGCGCCCGCCTGGCGGAATGCGGCGATGGTTTCCCGCGTGTATTCATAGACGGCTTCGACGAGCTCGGCGTGCGACTTGCCCTCCCAGGCTTTGGGCAGAAACTGCTTGGCGGGGTCAGCCCAGGTGTCCGAGTAGTGATAGTCCAGGAGGAACTTGTAGCCGAGTTTCTTGGCGGCTTGCGCCAGCGCGATGGTGTATGGCAGGTTCTGCGCCATGGTGGGCGTGTGGAACAGGCGCAGACGAATCCAGTTATAGCCGTGGTCCTTGAAGATCTGCAAACCGGGCTTGGCCTCGCCGTTGTCTTTGAAGACGAAGCCCCGCTCTTCAGCCTGCTTCAGATTGGAAAGATCCGCGCCGACGGCATAGTCGGCCGCGTGGAGTCCGGCGACGGCCGGGAGTCCAAGAACGAGCGCGAGAGCGATGTGTCGTTTCATGGATGCGGGTCCCTAGAAGAACACCTTCCACTCTACGTCCTTGCCGGTCGACGAGGTGAACTCCACCGCAAGGACATTCCCCTCCGTCTTCATTGTCGCCGTAATTCCCTCAGATAACTCGACACGCTTGGCGGCGAAACCGTCGGGAACGTAGATCCGAAGTTGATAAGGATCGCCGGCGACTGCGCGGGAGACCCCGCTCAGGCTCTTGCCCGCGGCGTCGTAGGCCATATTTTTGATGTCGAACGCCATCTGCCGCACGTGGCGGCTGGTCGAAACCAGCACCGGCCGGTCCTGCTTCTCCACAATGCTGTAAATGTCGCAGTCGTAGGGCTCGACCGCCTGGCTGGTGAAGGTTCCCTTGAAGGAACCCAGGAACTTCTTGGTCCAGAACTCGTAGACCAGGTATTCCTTATTCGGATCGAGCCGGAGGTCCGTCCCGGACATCGCCGCCAACTGGGTTGCCCCGTTAGATGACAGGGAGCCGACCGCGAGATGCGGCAGTTCCAGGCACTCTGCGCAAAGCGGAAGTGAGCCGTTCATCCGGCAAGTAACCGCGTCCGCGAGCGGTCTCTCGAAGATCACAAGTCGATCACTACCATGCTGTGACAATCCAGCCGCGGCGCCTTCACGGTGAGGACGCCGCGTTCCAGACGATGACTCAGTGTCTTCCCTTCGGGCTGCTGCTCGACTCCCTTCACGCTCTTCAGGCCTCTCACGGTGACCTCGATATCGTACACCGGCAGGATTTCCTGTATCTGGTGACGGCTCTCAACACGCCCGGACACGATGGACTTGCCCACCTCGGGCTGTAGGTTCACCAGGTGCACCACCAGTTGCCCGTCCCGTTCGTACGCGGTCACCTCGACGCTGACCGGCGCCTTCACCTCCAGCGGCAACGGCTCACGCGCCACCGCACGCACCGCGTCCGCAATCAGCCATCGCAGCTCGGGGAAACTCAGCTTCAGGTAGTCGCGGTCGACCGCGCCGGCAAAGTAGATTGCCTTTCCCTTTCCGAGCCGGTTCAGCGTGCAGGCGGGCCAATCGCTGGGCACGGCCGGCGGGTTCGCCATGATGTTCACGAAGCGTTCCTCGGTAGGCTCGACGTACGGGAACACGATGCGGGCCAGCGCCTCGGCTCCGTTCAAAGCGACTTTTTGCAGCGTCCCCCAGCTTGTCATCAGGCCGTCGGCGGGCAGCCTGACGGCCGGCGGCTTGCCGGTGTCGAAGCGGCTGTAGACGCGGCTGTAGTCCCCCGTGTCGCCGGTGTGGTGGATTCCGATCACGCCGGCCAGCCCGTACTCGTTTCGCGGCCTGCCCTCCTCATTCCACAGCGACGTCTTTTCCGTGCACACCACTCCGCCGCCGCCAGTCACGTACTCGCGCACCGCCTGCGTCTCCGCCTCGGACATGCACACGGTATTCGGCAGCACAACCACGGCATAGCCAGCGAGCGCCTTCGCGTCCAGCGCCGTCACGATGTCATACGGGATGTGTTCCTCGATCAAAGCCCGGCACACTCCGAAGAAGTTCGCCTCATACCGATTCTCCGAGTCGTTCCGTCCGTACCACAGTCTCGTTTTCTCCGAATAGAACACGGCGACGCTCTTGAGCGGCGTTCCGCCCAGCCACTTCTCCCGCGCCTTGATCTCCGCGAACACCTGCCGCACGCGGGCCCACATGGCCGGTTGCAGCGTCCCGTCAGCCCACATGATGTCGAAAAACTGGATGGCTCCGCCGTTGGCCAGGGCGGTGAAAGCGTCGGACCGGAGATGGTCGAGGGTCTTCATGTTGGGCACATCGTTGTGATTCCCCGGCCGGGTCACGATGCTGACCTCGGGACGGTAACGGCTGACCGCGGCGAGCATTTTCGTGCACACGCTCGGCTTCAGGTAGCCTTCGGCGAAGTACGGGTCGTAGTACAGGTAGTCGGGGACGGCGGCGATCTCGAGCGCCTGCCCCACGATGTTGCTCGAGTTCAGGATGTGGCACGCGATAGAGGTGGTCAGCTTCGGGTTCACCCGCCCTACCGCATCGCGGAGGCCCTTGGCAAACCGTAGATTGCTGTCCATCCGGAACTGAACGAACTTCCGGTACAGCGGGTCCTCCCAGTCCTCCTGGAGTGGGATGTCGGCCCCATGCTGGCTGTGGAAGAGGCGGCGGCAGCTCTGGCAATAGCAGGACGGCTTGGCGAACGTCGCGATGTCGAAGAAGACCCCGTCGATGTCGTGCGTCCGGATCAGCTCGCGGATCAGGACAACGACGTGTTCCCGGTAGGGGCTGTTCAAGCACAGGTTGCCGCTCCTGGCGCCCTGGAGTGGTCTGCCTTCGCTGTCCACCTGCCGCCAATCGGGGTGGAGGTCGAAGAGGCTCTTGTCCCAGATCGTGGAGAAATACGCGACCACCGGCTTGCCTTTGGCGTGGAAGTGGTCGATGAACGCCTTGAGCTGGTCCACGCCTTTGAGGCCGCGATGCATCTCGCCCAGGCCCACGTCGCAAAACCAACGGCCGTTGTGGGTCCGGGAGGCGATGAGCAGGGAGTCGGGGTCCACGTCGTCGATGATCTTGATCATCTGCTTGACGTCGTAGTGTTCCAGGAAACGGGGATCCCAGTCCTCGTAGTGCTGACTGATGTAGATGCGCTTCAGGCAGGTGTGAAGCCGCTCTGCGTTCGCCTTGCTCGGACTGTCCGCCGGCGCGCCGCCCGAAGCCCAGGGAGTCAACGCCAGGCTGACCGCCGCGCCACTCAGGATCGTCCGCCGGGTAAGCTTGCTGGATTCCACGATGTTTCCTCCGAAGCCGGGATGGTAAACGATTCCCCGAAGCGCGGTCAAGCGCTATCGGTTTCCGACTGCTGAAAAAGGTGGAGGGGAGGCTGCGCCCATCGGCGGCAGACGGAACGTCGCCAGAGAAACGTTCCGTCTGCCGCCGGGTTTTCAGAAGAACAGCTTGAGGGCAAGTTGGCCAATGCGGGGGTCGTACGCGGCTTTGATCTGGCCGAAGCCCGCATTGCCGCGAGTGGGCGCAACCGCGGCCAGTCCGTTACCGGTGGTCGTGTTTTGCCCCTGGCCCGGGTTGAAGAAGTTCGCGCGGTTGAACAGGTTGAAGAACTCCGCGCGGATTTGCAGGCGAACGCGCTCCTTGCGAATAGGAATCTCCTTAAAGAGCCCGCCATCGTAGGTGATCTGGTTGGGTCCCCTGAGCGCGCCCTTGCCCACATTGCCATACGAACCGGAAGTGGGCAGGGCGAACGCCGCTGGGCTGACCCAATTGACGCACGAAGTCGCGCTTCCGGCGCACGCGCCGGGAGCATACGGGTCGCCGCCGATGTAGTCCGCGCGATCCGCCTTGAGTCCCGTACCGTATTGCTCCTTGCCTGCCATCACGGTCAACGGACCGCCGGATTGAGCCGAAAACAGACCGCTCAACTGCCAGCCACCGGCCGCATACCTGACAAACGCCGGCGCCTTGGCGAATCCGGGCAACTGCCAAACAAACGAAGCCACCAGCCGATGCCGATGGTCGAATTCCGACGGGCCGTAGTCGAACTGATGCCGTCCCGGCATGTACCACGGAATCGGCGAAGCCACCGAAGACCCGCCGGAATTGGACGAGCCGACGGTGGTGACGCTCTGTCCGAAGGGAAGGTCGTCGAGGGATTTCGACCAGGTGTAGTTTGCCAGGATCGTGAACCCTTTGGAGAACCTCCTCTCCGCCGTCAACTGAAGTGAGTGGTAGTTCGAGTTGATGTCCTGCGCGGCCTGAGAGATGCTGCTGAAATTGGGGAAGAAGTTCACCTTCGTGCCGGGAACGGTGGGCGACAACTCGATGGTCTCGAGCAGGTGGTTGGCGTGCGATCCCACGTAGCCGAACCGTGCAAGCCACGATCCGGGGAGCTGCCGCTCGACCACGAGGTTGTAGTTGTAGGACACCGGAGTCTGGTAGACGCCCCCATTCGCCGGGTCATACGTCACCACCTGGTATGGCGTGCGGAAGGGGAAGTTGCTGGACGGGATGATCGGCGCCGGGAACGGGTTCCCGCCGGAGTATCCCGCGAAGGGATCGTTGAACGGGCCCGGAGGACAACTCCCCGGGCAGGAGAAATTCATCTGGAGGCTGAAGGGCGTCAGATCCACAAAGCGGTTGTTGTAGATGCCGTTCTGCAGGGCGTCGTAGAAGATGCCGAAGCCGCCGCGAATGCTCGTTTTGCCGTTGCCGCTCACATCATAGGCGAAACCCACGCGCGGGCCGAAGTTCTTCATATTTGCGCGGAGCCCGTTCTGCGGCACACCGGGATCGCCCCGGAACATCAAACCGGCAGGCGCGTTGGTGAACATCTGCGACTTCTGTCCTTTCAGGTAAAGGTCCGGGTAGAAGACCTCGAATCGTCCTTTGGTTTCATTCCACGGGAAGAAGGGATCGAAGCGTAGCCCCAGGTTCAAGGTGAGTTTTCGGGTGGCATGCCAGTCGTCCTGGAAATACAGCCCGAAGTTGGTGACCGTGTTGTCCTTGAACTCGCCATTGCCCTGCAGGAAAGTCTGCATCCTCCCCATCAGGAAGTTCGCCATGGCGTCCGCGGCGGTTCCGGCGGCTGCGGCGCCGTTGTAGTCGCTGGTAAACCCATACGCTCCAGGCTGGTGAAACTGGTTGCGGATCAGAACCTGGCCTCGGATGAGATCGACGCCAAACGTCATGGAGTGTGCGCCGCGAACCCAATTGACGGCATCGTTGATGCTGTACTGGTTGCGGACGAATATGGCGGGATTGTTTTGCGAAACATTGAAATAGCCGTTTCCGACGCTCACGCCTTCGATCGTCTTCGCGCCCGACGGTTGCCAGGTCCTGACTCCCAGGTCGGCGACACTGATGCTGCCCGCGGCCGGGCCGCGGTCCGACAGCTCCCGCGCATAGGCCATCCGGAAGTCGTTCAGGAAAGTCGGGCTGAAGGTGTGGGTTTCATTCAACATCAAATTGTGCGAAGTGATGGTTGTGTAATTCGAGTTGCTGAGGAGGTTTTTGATGTCCAGGAAGGGCGTGGCGTTGAAACGGTCGAAGAAGTACCGGCCCGAGATGCGGTCCTTGTCGGAAAGCGAGTGGTCCATGCGGGCCGTAATCTCATTGTAGGCCTGCGCGATCGGCACTCCGTACGATACCTGGCCATTACCGCCGACTACCGGAACGTGGGTGGCAAGAGCCAGGGAAGCGGGATCAAGCCGGCTCTGCGGGATGAGATTGCCGGGGAAGGGCTGTCCGGTGGACGGGTCCGAAAGGACGATCTTCTTGCGCTGCGGGTTGTTGGGATTGGTGGCGTCGAGCAGGGCGGAGAAGTCGCCGTTGAGGTTGGCCTGTGTCGGAACATAAGCAGTCTGCCCCAGACCAGTATTGCGGATGCGCGTGCCCTGGTACCCGAAGAAGAAGAACGTCTTGTTCTTGCCGTTGTATGCACGGGGCAGGACCACGGGGCCGCCCACCGTGCCGCCGAACTGGTTGCGCTTCAGTTGATCGCGGGAGGCCGCAAAAAAGGCGCGCGCGTTGAAGACGGCGTTTCGGTTGAACTCGAACAGGTTGCCATGAAGCCCGTTCGTACCCGACTTGGTCACTATGTTCACGACGCCGCCAGCATTTCCGCCGTAGCGTGCGGAGTAGTTGCTGGTTTGCACGCTGAATTCCTGCACCGCGTCGGGGAAGGGGAAAGGCTGGTTCACGTTGGTGTAGATGTCGTTGTTGTTCGCGCCATCCAGGCGGAAACTGGCCTGGTTTTGGCGGGAGCCGTTGGCGGAGATGGTCACCGCGGTATTGGGCATGGTCTTGGTCGACCCTTCGTCCGCGGTAGCCGGCGCCAGCACGGTGCCGGCCGCGATCAACGCCAAGCTGGCCGCATTGCGTCCATTCAGGGGCAACTCCACGATGCGGCGCCGGTCAACAACCTCGCTCAGCGTGGCGGTACTCGTATCCACCAGCGGCGGCGGTGCGTCCACGGTGATTGCCTGGGACGATTGTTGAATCGACATGGCGACGTTCACTGTGGCCGTCTGGTCCGCCTGCAACTCAATGGTTTTGCGCGTATAGGGCGCAAAGCCCTGCGCTTCCACAGTGAGGGAATAGCTGGACGGCCGCAGCGACGGGAAGATGTAGTATCCCTGCACGTTGGTAGAGGCTTCCCTCGTCTGGGACGTGCCCTCGTCGACGATCCTAACGGAAGCGGACTGCAGGACTGCGCCAGATGGATCCGTCACAGTGCCCACAATTGATCCCAGGCCCTGGGCATGCAGCATGCCGCATGCGCCGGTCGCGAAGAAGTACAGGACTGCCGAGAGAGACAGCTTGCGAAAACGTCGGGGTTTCATGCCGTGACTCCTTTGAACGAGCGCCTTTTCGAGCTTTGCGGGTGGGCCGGCAGTGGAAGGAACGGAAGGCCGGCGGATCAACGATTGATCCCAAGTCCCGCGCCGACCGGTGTCCGCCGGCTGCCAATGCGACTGCCGCGGACTCATTGGGGCGCGCAGTCACAAATAAGGTGGAATTCATCTCAACCTCCACCGCTGCGATCGTTGGCCCGATTATATGCCGGGGCTTTGTTGACGTCAATTCATAACATCTACTGGTATGATTTAGTAGAACTAAACGATAGACGTCGTTCTTCAGGCGTCGGCCAGCGCCATTCGAAGCCGGAGGCAGCTCATGGACGTTCGACAGTTGGAGGTCTTTCTGGCGGTAATCGAAGCCTCGGGGGTCACCCCCGCGGCCGAGAAGTTGCACCTGACTCCGGGGGCCGTCAGTCTGCAACTCCACGGCCTGGCCGCCGAGCTGAAGACGGAACTCTTCATCCGCTCCGGGAAACGCATCGTGCCCACGCCGAACGCCACACGGCTTGCGCAACACGCCCGGGATGTGCTGGCCCGGATCTGCCAGATCGAACGCGAGTTCGAAAACGTCCCGGTTCGGGACACGCGGCCGTTTTACTTCGCCACCGGCGCGACTACGCTGATCTACAGGCTCGGCAAGCCGCTCCGGATCCTTCGCAAGAAGTACCCGCAGACCGAAATCCAGGTCACGGTGGCCGCCACCGAGGAAATCGTGAGCGGCCTGCTGGACCGGCGCTTCGACCTGGGGCTGATCTCCTTGCCGTATCCTGAAGACGGCCTGGAAACGCTGCCACTGTTTGAAGAGGAGCTGCTGGGGTTGCGGCCCTCGCCGGCGCGCCTGCGTATCGGGAATCCGATCACGATCCAGCCGGCCAGCCTGGAGGACGTTCCCTTCCTGCTCTACCCCAAGCGAAGCAACATGCGGACGATCATCGAGAGGTCCCTAAGGGGCATCGGACTGGTCCCGCGGGTCATCATGGAAGCCGACGATACAGAAGCCATCAAGCGGCTGGTGGAATCCGGCTTCGGCCATTCCATCCTTCCGCAGTACGCCCTGGGAGGCCGTTCGGTCTTCTTCCGGACCTTTCGCATCGCAGGCTGCCGGCTCGTACGAACGCAGGCGCTGGCCACGGCGCGCACCGAGTACCCCAGGGCCCTCACGGAGTCGATCAAGCGCTTCCTGCACGACGCGCTGGTACGGGCATAGCGTCTCAGACGTCCCACGCTGCAAAGGCAATTGCCGCGGGACTTGCAGTGCGGACCACCTGCCCGCTGGGCGTAAGATGGCCGCTGTCGGGATCGGCCCGCAGCATAGCGATGGTGTCGGACTGCTCGTTGGCGGCGCAAAGACACCGGCGGGACGGATCGAAACCGATGAAACGCGGAGTCCTGCCCTGGCTTGGCGCCCAACCAACCGAGGTCAGCAGGCCCGTGGCCGCATCCGACGCGAAGATCGCAATGCTATCGTGGCCGCGGTTGGAACAGTAGACGAAGCGGCCCCCGGCAGACACGGCGATTTCCGCAGCGGTGTTTTCGCCGGTGTAATCCGGCGGTAGCGATGGCAGGATCTGCACCGGTCGAAGGTGCCCCCGCTCCGCGTCCCAGAAATACGTGACAACGGTGTTGCCGATTTCGTTGAGCGCCCACAGGACAGGGAGCGCCGGGTGAAAGGCGGCGTGGCGCGGTCCGGAGCCGCTTCGCGCGATGGCTGAACCCTGCACGGTCGGAGTCAACTTACCGGTGACCCGGTCGAAGGCGAAAACGAAAATGCGGTCCAGACCTTTGTCCGGCACGACGACAAAACGACCCGACGGATCGAAGAGGATTTGGTGCGGATGAGAGGCGGCCTGCTCGATGCGGTTCGGGCCGGGCTGCCCCGGCAGCGCCGCCACCGTTACGAAGTCGGCCAGCGAGCCGTCCTCCCGTATCGGCATCACGGAGACGTTCCCAGTGGAGTAATTGGCGACAAGCATGAACCGGCCGGCCGGGTCGATGGCCTGGTGTACCCCATTCCGGCCGCCGGTCTGAGCGCGATTCAGCGGTGTGAGTTGTCCGGTATTGCGATCCACCAAGAAGGAACTGGCGTAGTCTTCGTCCCCATGAATCGAATAGAGGCAACGCTGGTCCCGGCGCATCACGAGGAATGAAGGATTCACCAGGCCGCCGACGCGCTGAACATGGTTCCAAGTCCCCGACTCGCGATCGAGGCGGTACACGTGGATGCCGTCGCCGCGCGCATACCGCTGCACAGTGGTGTAGGAACCCACATACGCGTAGACGCCGCCGGCGCCCGTGCGCGTTTGGGGAGTCTGGTCCGCCCAGGCTGGCGCAGCCGCACGTCCGGCGATCGCCGCCATGCCACTCAACAGGGCGCGGCGGGTCAGAACACTCGGAGTTTCTCGACGCATATCGCTCCTTGGCTGGCGCTAGGTGAACCACCTCTGGTCGCGGTCCGCCACATCGAAGCGGACGCCGTCGGCGCGCAGCCTGGCTTGAAGCTCCGGCGTCACCGCCGGGTCGCCATACGCCTGGAGCTTCTGGATCAGCAACTCGTGCACATGGGAACGCGGCTTGCCTTCCGGGCGGACCTGGTTGATGTTCATCCCCATCGACCAGGAGGCAACGCCACCGAAAAACGAGTGGTTCTCGACCAGGAGGGTTTTGGCGCCGGCGCGCGCCGCGCCCAACGCCGCTCCAATCCCGGCTGAACCTCCGCCGACCACCAGTACATCCGTCGTGTCCAGCACCGGGTGGCGAGACCCGGTTCTTGTGGGCGCTGCCAGGTCCGCGGCCAACGCCCAACTCCCCGACACCGCCGCCACGCCGGCCGGCAGAAGGCCACGTCGCGTCACGCCACTGTTCCGCTTCATAGGAAAGAACTCCTCTCATGAGCGCCGATTTCCAGGCGGCCTCATGCTCTTTTCGCGGGCGCCGCGGAGACTTTGACTCCCGCCTCTCCAAGCCCCGACCGAATGGCGCGCAGCATGGGAAACTCCGCGCCATCGTAATGCCCGAGCGTGATGCCGTCCACGCCGCATTCTATCGCGATCTTGACGCCGGCGCGGATCAGCTCGGGTGTGGCCTTGGGTCGCACCGCGATGGCCGACAGGAGCGGGAAGTCCTTGCCCAGCGCCTGCCGTTCGCGTGTGAGCCACTGCCGCTTGCGGTTCAGCGCAGCCGGATCGCCGCGCTGTTCGGAATACTCCATCACCCGTACCGAATCCAGGTGCGGTTTCATCCGGCCCAGATCGAAGCCCCAGTCCACGTGGCTCTCGAAGCAGTCGTTGAATCGCAGATCCGCCTTCCGTATGCCGTGGACGCCTTCGTGCATGACCCGGTAGAACTCCGCCATCGATCGATAGCGAAACGCCCGCCAACTGCCGAGCGCGGGCTCCGCGGCGGGATCCTTCTTCAGGCCGGCGCGGGCGCCTTCCAGGTCGAAACCGGCAGCCTGCGCGGTGCGGACACAGGCATCGCAAAAGCAGCCGCCTTTCTGCGAGCCGCCGGGCATGAATGGGAGCAGGCAAGTCTGAAGATAATCGACATCGTAGTTCGCCGCCAGGTCGGAGAACAGGCTGAGAACATATTGCCGTGCGTCGGGATTGTTGGGACACACCGGGAAGCTGCCGCCGTAGATGATGCGCGGGTCGCCGTTGATATCCCTCTGAATGCAGTCCCTGCACTCGGTCGCAGCCCGCTGCAGGTCCAGCACGGTGTGCGACAGCTCGACCCCAGTCTTGAGGCCTCGTTTGCGCGCCGCCTCGACCAGCACTCTGAGCCAGTCGGTCTGATTCAGCCAGTCGTGATCGGAGAGACGCGGCTTGATGCGCCCATACCGCTTCATGTCTGGACGCCAGTACACGCGGGAATCCTCGGCTTGCCACATTGTGCGAGCGGGGTTGTGCGGAAAGCGAGGGCTGGTCAGCGGCCTTCGTTCGTAATGCATCAGCGCTATCAAGTAGACCGAGTTGACGGCGGCCATTTCCTGAACATTGTCCAGAACGCGTTCGACGCCCTCGTCGTGCAGGTCCCAGGCGTATAGGCTGGCCGAGACCTCAAACGGAATGCGCGGGATCGCGGCCGCCGGCAGGCCTACGAGACAGGCCACGGCGGATCCCGCAGCAGCCGTCACGAACTGCCGGCGCGTGCAGGGGGGAGGGAGGGTTCTGTGGGTTTCCATCATGTTGAATAGTAAAACAACACATCTGTCCGCTCCTTGACAAGTTCGGTCGCACGGTCTTACCATTCGCCGTTGGGATTGATCGCTGAAGAATCTGAGAGCCGGAGAGACAAAACCCATGAAGGACAGTTCCGATCCTATTCGCCGTCGCGCTGAGCGGGCCGAAACGTCGGAGAAGGCGCCTGTGCAAGGCCTCAATCGGCGGAACCTGTTGAAGGCCTCGACGCTGCTCGGAGGCGGAGGCTTGGTTGGCCAAGTCATGACCCCAGCGACGGCCGCCGCGCAGCAGCCCGCACAACCCGCCGAGCGCGCTGCGGCGGCGCCAAGTCGCCTCGAGCCGAAGGAAGTGCTGGCGAAAGCCCGCGAGCGTCTCTACCCCACCTGCCGCGTCTGCCCGGTATGCGACGGAGTGGCCTGCTCCGGAGACGGCGGGGGAATCGCCGGCTCCGGTTCCGGCATGTCGTTCCAGAACAACTTCACCGCGCTGCAACGCGTGAAAGTCCTGATGCGCAACGTGCACGAAATCAGGAAAGTGGACACATCGACCACCATTTTTGGCCACAAGATCTCCTTCCCCGCCGTCGCCGCGCCCATGGGCCCGGCGGGCACGAAGTTCGGCAAAGGGATGACGCAGCAGGAGTGGTTCGACGCCCTCGTCGGAGGATGCGTGGCCGCCGGCACGCTGGGATCTGTCGGCGATGACCTGAGATACCCCGAGGCCGACGTCACGAGGAACCTCAACGTCATCAAGCAGTACAAGGGGCAGGCGCTCTACAATAGCAAGCCGGTCCCCAATCCCATCATCCTGAAATGGCTGCCCCTGATCGAGGAGAGCGGCGCCGCGTGGCTCTCGATCGACGTGGATTCCGGGCCCAAGAGCGTCGCGGAATTGCGCGAGTTGGTCAAAGCGTTCAAGACCCCGATCGTGATCAAGGGGATCATGACCGCCGACGACGCTCTGAGGTGCGTTGACGCCGGCGTGGCCGGAATCGCCGTGTCAAATCACGGCGGCCGCAGGCAGGATCATTCAGCGGGTGCGGCCGAAGTGCTGCCGGCGATTGCCGCCAAATTGAAGGGCAAGGTTCCGATTCTCGCCGATGGATGTGTCAGCTCCGGAACGGACGTCCTGAAGTACTTGGCTCTGGGGGCTGACGTCGTCATGGTCGGCCGGCACATTCTGCGCGCCGCTTATGGAGGCAGCCCCGAGGGAGTGGCGCTCTTCATGAACAGGATGCGCTCTGAGTTCCAGAACGCTATGCTCCTGACGGGCGTCCCCACGGTCCCCCGGATCG
>Ga0209683_10000478_pt1 | contig 15754 bp, 13 predicted proteins | sample DOMMetBare2Fresh_FD_187474 | JGI IMG/M metagenome (GOLD analysis project Ga0209683, IMG submission 187474) | Wetland sediment microbial communities from St. Louis River estuary, USA, under dissolved organic matter induced mercury methylation -... | ecosystem: Environmental > Aquatic >... | reverse complement strand
GGCAAGACCGCGCTCGCGATCGACACGATCATCAACCAGAAGGGAACAGGGGTTAAGTGCATTTATGTGGCCATAGGCCAGAAGCAGAGCTCGATCGCCAACGTGGTGCGCAAGCTTGAAGAGCACGGCGCGATGGCCCACACCATCATCGTCTCCGCTTCCGCCTCGACACCGGCCTCGATGCAGTTCATCGCGCCGTATTCGGGCTGCGCGATGGGCGAATACTTCATGGACCAGGGCGAGGACGCGCTGATCGTCTATGACGACCTGACCAAGCAGGCCTGGGCTTATCGGCAGATTTCGCTGCTGCTGCGCCGGCCGCCGGGCCGCGAAGCCTATCCGGGCGACGTGTTCTACCTGCACTCGCGCCTGCTCGAGCGTTCGGCGCGCGTCTCGACGGAATACGTCGAGAAGATCAGCAATGGCAAGATCAAGGGCAGGACCGGTTCGCTGACGGGCCTGCCGATCATCGAGACCCAGGCCGGCGACGTGACGGCCTTCGTGCCGACCAACGTGATTTCGATCACCGATGGCCAGATCTTCCTCGAAACCGACCTCTTCAACTCCGGCATCCGGCCCGCGATGAACGCGGGTATTTCGGTGTCCCGGGTCGGCGGCGCCGCGCAGACGGGCATCATCAAGAAGCTGGGCGGCGGCATCCGGCTCTCGCTCGCGCAGTACCGCGAACTCGCCGCGTTCTCGCAGTTTGCCTCCGACCTCGACGAGGCGACCCGCAAGCAGCTCGAGCGCGGCCAGCGCGTGACCGAGGTCATGAAGCAGAAGCAATACTCGCCGATGTCGGTCGCCGAGCAGGCGCTCTCGATATACGCGGTGAACAGCGGCTACATGGACAAGGTGGACCGCAAGAAGATCGTGGCGTTCGAGGAGGCACTGCAGTCTTACGCCCGCACGAGCCACGCCGCGTTCCTGAAGCAAGTGAACGACAAGCCGGAACTGAGCAAGGAAGTCGAGGCTGGCTACAAGAAGATCTGCGACGACTTCCTCGCGACCGGAGCCTGGTAAGCGCCCATGGCAGGCACCAAGGAAATCCGGGTCAAGATCGCGAGCATCAAGAGCACGCAGAAGATCACCAAGGCCATGGAAATGGTCGCCGCGAGCAAGATGCGGCGAGCGCAAGAGCGCATGCGCGCGGCGCGGCCCTACGCGGACAAGATCCGGCAGGTCATCGGCCACCTGCGCGTCGCGAACCCGAACCACCGGCATCCGTTCCTGGTCGAGCGCGAGGTGAAGTCGGTCGGCATGATCGTGGTGAGCTCCGACCGCGGCCTGTGCGGATCGCTGAACGTCAATGTATTCAAGCAGGTGCTCATTGCCGCGCGCGAATACCAGAACCAGGGCGTGGACCTGCACTTGTGCCTGATCGGCAGCAAGGCGATGCAATTTTTCCGGCGCCTGAAGCTCCCGATCACCGCGTCGATCACGCACCTCGGCGACAAGCCACGCGTGGCAGACCTGCTCGGCACGGTCAAGGCAATGCTCGATTTGTACGAAGAGGGCAAGATCGACCGGCTCCTGGTCGCCAGCAACCGCTTCGTCAATACCATGACACAGAGGCCTGAATTGCGGCAGATGCTGCCGGCCGAGACCGTGGACGCAGCGGATCTGCAGGAGCGCTGGGACTACATCTACGAACCCGCGCCAGACGAACTGATCTCCAGTTACATGATGCGCTACATCGAATCGCAGGTTTACCGCGCGGCGGTCGAGAACCTGGCCTGCGAGATGGCGGCGCGCATGGTCGCGATGAAGAGCGCGACCGACAACGCGGGCAAGATCATCGACGAGCTGCAACTTATCTACAACAAGGCCCGCCAGGCCGCGATCACGAAGGAGATTTCGGAGATCGTGGGCGGCGCGGCAGCGGTTTAGGACTGAGGACGCAATGATGACGAATGGCAAGATCGTGCAGATCATCGGTTCGGTGATCGACGTGGAATTCCCGCGCGAAGGGATCCCGGCCGTTTACGAGGCGCTGAAGCTCGTGGATCAGCCGCTGACGCTCGAGGTGCAGCAGCAACTCGGCGACGGCATCGTGCGTACGATCGCGATGGGCTCTTCCGAGGGCCTGAAGCGCGGGCTCGCGGTCAAGGCGACCGGTGCGCCGATCACGGTGCCGGTCGGCCACGGTACGCTCGGGCGCATCATGGATGTGCTCGGGAACCCGCAGGACGAGGGTGGCCCGATCAAGACCGACAAGTTCCTGCCGATCCATCGCCCGGCACCAAGCTACGATGAGCAAACCGGCGGCCAGGATTTGCTGGAAACCGGCATCAAGGTCATCGATCTGCTGGTGCCCTTCGCGAAGGGCGGCAAGATTGGCCTGTTCGGCGGTGCCGGCGTCGGCAAGACCGTCAACATGCTGGAGCTGATCAACAACATCGCCAAGGCGCACGCGGGCCTTTCGGTGTTCGCCGGCGTCGGCGAACGCACCCGCGAGGGCAACGACTTCTACCACGAGATGATGGAATCGGGCGTCATCGACAAGAAGGATCTGACGAACTCGAAGGTCGCGATGGTCTACGGTCAGATGAACGAGCCGCCGGGCTGCCGCCTGCGCGTCGGCCTGACGGGCCTGACGATGGCCGAGTACTTCCGCGACGAGAAACAGGCGGGCGGCAAGGGCCGCGACGTGCTGCTCTTCATCGACAACATCTACCGCTACACGCTAGCGGGAACGGAAGTCTCCGCGCTCCTCGGCCGCATGCCCTCGGCGGTCGGCTACCAGCCGACGCTGGCGGAAGAGATGGGCGTGCTCCAGGAGCGCATCACCTCGACGAAGACGGGCTCGATCACTTCCGTGCAGGCGATCTACGTGCCGGCGGACGATCTCACCGACCCATCGCCGGCGACCACCTTCGCGCACCTCGATGCAACCGTCGTGTTGAGCCGCCAGATCGCCTCGCTCGGCATTTACCCCGCGGTGGACCCGCTCGACTCCACGAGCCGCCAGCTCGATCCGCTGGTGATCGGTGAAGACCACTACGACACCGCGCGCGGCGTGCAGGCGATCCTCCAGCGCTACAAGGAATTGCAGGACATCATCGCGATCCTCGGCATGGACGAGCTGTCGGAAGAAGACAAGCTGACCGTGACCCGTGCGCGCAAGATCCAGCGCTTCCTGTCGCAGCCCTTCCACGTCGCCGAAGTGTTCACCGGCAGCCCCGGCAAGTACGTGGCGCTGAAGGACACCATCCGCGGCTTCAAAGCCATCATCGCGGGCGAGTACGACAACCTGCCTGAGCAGGCTTTCTACATGGTGGGCGGCATCGAAGAGGCGGTGGAGAAGGCGAAGACACTGTCCTGATCATGGCGCACACCATTCACATTGATATCGTCAGCGCCGAGGGCGAACTGCATTCGGGCGAAGCCACGATGGTGTTCGCGCCTGCCTCGGGCGGCGAGATCGGCATCGCGCCGCGTCATGCGCCGCTCCTCACCACACTGAAACCCGGCGAAATCCGCGTTCAGACGGAAAGCGGGGAAGAGCTGCTGTTCTGGGTCGGCGGTGGCGCACTCGAGGTGCAACCGCACAAGATCACCGTGCTCGCCGATACCGCGGCACGGGCGAAGGACCTGGATGAAGCCGCGGCTCTAGCGGCCAAGCAGAGAGCGGAAGAAGCGCTACGCGATCGCGTCGGAGCGATGGAGATTGCCGAGGCGCAGGCGGAGCTGGCGAGGTCGGTGGCGCAGTTGAGGGCGATCGAGAAGTTGAGGCGGTTACGAAAAGGAAGTTGATTCGTCTCAGTTCCTCGAAACGTTTCCCGGCCCTTCGCCCGTGTCTTACTCGCGCTTGCACCCGCGCAACATCGAGAGACGAAGAGAATATCGGAAAGCGTCGGATGTAGCGTTTCTCGTGGCCAGCGTGCGACGAATTCGGACGCGCGCGAGTCACCTGGCCGCCTGAGCCTCTGATATGAAGCCTCCTTATAACGCGAGGTCGCAGCTTGGCCGAAGGCGCCCGCAAGACGGTAAGCCCGTTCGTCCGCATGGCCTGCGGCGGGCTCTCGGCCCGCTGCACCTTGTGCCGTTCGGCATCGGCTGACAGATCGCACCCGGCGCTGTCATACACTTGGGACATGAAGACCGGCCGCCTCATCGCCGCTGCCTGGCTCTGCCTCTTCACGGCGGTTGCGGTGCCCCAGGCGCAGAAGCCTGCGATCGCCGCGGAAAAGCCCGCCGAAAAGCCGGCCAGCCAGGCGGCCGACACGACGGCCACCGCGACGCCCAAGGCGCCCGCCGCCTCGCCGGACGAGCGCGCGCCGGACGAAGCGACGCCCGCGGGCGAGGGCGTCGACGCAGCCGCCGTCGATGCCGACATCGCGGCGCAGGAGCTCTCCGGCGAAGCACAGGTCCGCCTCGACGCGGCGCGCGACGCGGTGGTGCAGATCCGCGGCTTCTTCGACAGCTCCGAGTCGAGCGCCTTCCACGGCAGCGGCTTCGCCGTCAAGGACGGGCGCCGAATCGTGACGAATTACCACGTCGTCGCCCTGGCCGTGCTGTTCCCGCGGAAGTATCGTCTCGAGTACCTGGCTAGCGACGGTCGCACGGGTCCGCTACACGTGCTCGCGATCGATGTTCGTAACGACCTCGCGATCGTCGCGGCCGACGATCTCAAGTTGCCGGTCCTGAACCTTTGGAGCGAAATCCCCGCGCAGGGCGAGCGCGCCTGGTCGATCGGCTTTCCGCTGGACCTCGGCCTTACCATTACCGAAGGCGTCGCGAATGGGCTCGTCGAGAACAGCATCGGCCAGCGCATCCACTATACCGGCGCAATCAACGCCGGTATGTCGGGTGGCCCCGCGCTCGACCGGCGCGGCCGTGTGTACGGCGTCAACGTCTCGGTCGTCACCGAACGGCAGCTCGTCGGTTTCGTCGTGCCCGCGAAGCACGTCGCGGCGCTGCTCGCGCGCGCAAAGGAGCCGCTGGACCGAGCGTACAGCGCCCAGCAGCTTCGGCAGCGCGTAACGGCGCAGGTAATCGCATATGAGGCCGAGATCCTGGAGGCGCCGCAGGACGCGGTCGGCACGCAGCAGATGCGGGGTTACACGCTGCCGACCCAGCTGTCCCGGTACGTCGAGTGCAGCACGATCGACGAAAAGAGCCCGCACGTGCGCGTGCGCGTGGAGGCGATCAGGTGCCGCATTCCTTCGGGCATTGTCGCCCAGCCCGGCCTGTACGTGGCGGGGCTGTCCATCCAGCACCGGCTGCTGCAGTCGCTCGGCATGCACCCGCTGCAATTCGAGCGCCAGGTGAACAAGCTTGCGGCCGCCCCGCGGCGTGCGGGCTCCGCGGCGCACGTGGCGCCGTTCGCCTGCAGCAACGCGCTAGTGTCGCTCGATGGCTTCGACGCGCGCATCTCCACCTGCGTGCGCCAGTACCGGCTGCTGAACGGCCTCTACGATTTCGATGTGACCGTCGTCGAAATCGACGACACGAGCGAGGCGCTCGTGAGCCGGCTCGCGCTCCAGGGCGTCGCCTTCGAAGCTGGCCGGCAGATTATGGAGCGTTACCTCGGGGGGCTGCAGTGGAAGCCATGATGCTCGTCGAGCAGCTCGGCCCGCACGCGCATTCGGTCCTCCGGCAGCGGTTCGAGGGCGCAGGCGCCGAGTGCCGCATCGGCCGTGACCTAGGCTGCGACATCGTCCTCGACGACGAGCACGCGGCGGCCCAGCACGCACTCCTGACGCTGCTGGAGGACGGCCGCGTCCGCGTGCAGGACCTCGGCACGCGGAACGGGACGCGCCTTGGTGGCAAGCGCATCCCGGCGGAGTCGGGCACCATCGTCGAGCAGGCCGAGATCATAGTCGGAACCACGCGGATTCGCATTCGCACGCGGCTCGCGGCGCTCGGGCCCGAGCGCCTCTTCCGCCGCGACTACGTGCGCCGGCACCGCACGCCACTCGCGACTGCCGGCGTGATGGCCTGCCTCGCATTCGGCATCTTTCTGCAGTGGCTCGACGCGCCGTCGCCACTACTACCCGGCCTCACGAAAGGCGCGCTGGTTGCGCTCGGCGTGATCGCCGTCTGGACCGCTGCCTGGACGTTAATGGCGAAGCTGAACCGCGGTACCTGGAACGTCCGGGTCCATACGACGATCGCCTCGATGGGCGCGGCGTTCTGCGCCTGGGGCTACTGGGTAGCGGGGCTCGTGGCCTTCGCCGTGCAATGGTCCTTCCTCGTCCGGGTCGGCAGCGTGGTCGTTGCGCTGGTGGTGCTCGCGGCAATCTACCTGCACCTTCGCGAGGCAACGTACTACGGCCGGCGCATCGCACTCGCGCTCGCCGGCGCAATGACGCTTGTGATCGGCATCACCGCCTGGCTCGTCGAAATCGGCGTGGATCAGGGCGACGTCAACCGGATGACGCTCGGGCCGGACGTGCGCCTCGGCACGGCGCGCGTCGTGCCGAACCGCGACATCGACGACTACCTCGCCGAGGTCGACGAACTCAGGATCGCCGCCGCGCGCGAACGGCAGAGATCCCTGCTCGTCGCGCCGCTCGTGGACGCGGAAGACTGAGCGCGCGGGCCGCTCACCGGGCTATTTCTTCCGCGCCGCGTAGTAGGCCGCGATCTTCGGGTGGTTCTTGACGCGCTCCAGGTGCTTCGCCAGCAGCGGCGCGTTCTTGTCCACGATATCGGCGGGGACATGGTCCAGCGCACCGGACTTGAGCCAGCGAATCCACAGGTAGCATTTGAGGTCGGCGACGGTCAGGCGTTTTTCGACGAACCACTCGCCCCCGCCCGCCTTGAGCCGGGCCTCGATCTGCTGCAGGAAACGCGAGACGGGACCCAACGCCAGCGCCGCCTGCCAGTCATCCTTCTGGTACAGCCCGGCAAGTCCATTAGGGCGCAGGGACCCTCGGCTCAGTACCGACGTGAGCACGACGCTGCATGTAGTGCCCCGAAAGACTAAGTTGCGCGTGGCCCGCGTGCGACGAATTCGGACCCGTGCGAGTCACCTGGCCGCCTGAGCCTCTGATATGAAGCCTCCTTTAACGCGAGGTTGCAGCATGGCCGAAGGCGCCCGTAAGACGGCAAGCCCGTTCGCCCGCAAGGCCATCGAGGACCTGCAAGCGGATGCCCTGTCGCATGGCCTGCGGCGCGCTCTCGGCCCGCTGCACCTTGTCCTGTTCGGCATCGGCTGCATTCTCGGCGCCGGAATCTACGTGCTTCCCGGTACGGCCGCTGCGAACTTTGCCGGTCCCGCCGTGATGATCTCGTTCGTGATCGCGGGAACGGCCTGCGCGCTCACGGCACTCTGCTATGCGGAGCTCGCCTCCACGATGCCCGTGTCCGGCTCGTCCTACAGTTACTGCTATGCGTCTCTCGGCGAAGTTTTTGCCTGGGGTCTCGGGTGGGTCCTGATGCTCGAGTACACACTGGCCTCATCGACGCTGGCCGTCGGTTTCTCAAGCTACCTGACGAGCCTGCTGCGCAATTTCGGCATCGTCGTGCCGTCGTACCTCGCGACACCGTTTGTTGGCTCCTCGGAAGAATTTTCGCTGAACCTGGTGGCCATGCTTGCGATCGTCGCCGTGACAGCCGTTCTTTGCGCCGGCGTGCGCCAGTCCGCCGGCGTCAACGCGTTCCTGGTTGTCGTGAAGGTTGCCGTGATCGTGATCGTGATCGCGGTAGGCGCCGGCGCCATCGACCCGGGTAACTGGGTGCCGTTCATTCCGCCGCACGAAGGCGAGTTCGCGTTCGGGTGGCCTGGCGTCTTTCGCGCCGCGTCGATTCTGTTCTTCGCATACCTCGGCTTCGAGACGGTTTCGACGGCAGCTTCGGAATCCCGCAATCCGCAGCGTGACATGCCGGTCGGCATCCTCGGCGCGCTGCTGGTGTGCACGGTCCTGTACCTCGCGGTCGCCGCCGTCCTGACAGGCGTGGTTCCCTATCGTGAACTCGGAGTCGCCGATCCCGTCGCTCTGGCGGTGGACCGGATGGGCCGGCCAGGCGTTGCGGTATTCGTCAAAGTCGGCGCATTGATGGGTCTGTCGTCCGTGCTGCTCATCAACGCCTACGGCCAGTCGCGCATCACTTTCCAGATGTCGCGCGACGGGATGCTGCCGGCGCTCTTCAGCCGCGTGCACGAGCGGTTCCGCACGCCTTATCAGGGGATCATGGTGCTCGGTGCCGTTTCCGCCATATGCGCTGCTTTCTTCCCGATCGGGATGCTCGCAGACCTTGTGAGCCTTGGTGCGGGTCTCGCCTTCGCGACTGTCTGCTTCTGCACCATGTGGCTGCGCTCGAAGCGCCCCGAGCTGCCTCGTCCGTTTCGCGTGCCGCTCGGCGGCTTACGGGTTGGCAGCGCCTGGATCGGCTACATTCCAGCCACCGCGCTCATCCTCTGCATCGCCATGATCCTGCCGGTGCTGATCGACGTTGGATTTCATGCTGCCTCGGGCAAGCCGCTGATGGCGGTATTCCTCTCCGTCTACGTCGCGGCAGGCGCTGCACTCTATGCGTTCTACGGCCGGCGGCACTCGACGCTCGGCGGCGGGAGCGGGACGGCGTGACCGCTCCGGCGGACATCTTCGCGCCGAAGAGCGACGAGCAGGTCCTGCGCCTGGTGCTCGAGCATCCGCTGGCCTGGGTCGTATCTCTGGACGCAGGAGGATTTCGCGCGATGCCGCTGCCACTGCGCCCGCGCGTCGGCGATGACGGGCGCATCGAGGCGCTCGAGGGGCACATGGCGCGCTCCAACCCACTGTGTGCGGCGTTGCAACGTGATGCACGCGCACTCATTTTGTTCAGCGGCCCGCAGGGCTACATCTCTCCGTCCTGGGTGAGCGACCGGACCTGGGCCCCGACCTGGAACTACGCGGTCGTGCAATTCGTCGTGACGATCGCTCTTGACGAGACGTCGGCGCGGCTTGACGCGCATCTGAATGATCTCGCAACCGCGATGGAGCGTGGCCGTCCCGGCGGCTGGCATCCGTCGGAGATGGGCGCACGCTACGAGACACTCAAACGCAGGATCATCTCGTTCGAGGCGACGATCCTCGAGCAGCGGGCCCGGTTCAAGCTCGGACAGGACGAACGCGACTCGGTGTTCGCCGAAATCACCGAGGCCCTCGGCCGGTCGGGATCGGACGAACTGATCGCCTGGATGCGGGAACTCAACCCGAACCGCTGAGCGCGGCTGTCAGTGATGTGGCTCGTCCGGCTTGGCGCCGGGAATCGAGGCGAGATATTGCGTCGGCGCCCGGCCGAAGGCGCGGCGGAACATGGCCGTGAAGGCGCTCGGGCTGTTGTAGCCGACGTCGTAGGCGACGGTCGTAACGGGCTGGCCGACCGCGAGCCGGGACAGCGCCTCCATCAGCCGCACATTCTGCCGCCAGGTGGCGAAACTGACGCCGGTTTCGCGGCGGAACGTGCGAGTAAAAGTGCGCCGGCCCATGCCGGCGATGTCCGCCCATCCGTCGAGCGGGTCATTCTGCGCCGGGTCGCGCAGGATCGCAGTGCACACCTTCACGAGGCGCGGATCCTGCGGCATCGGCACGTCGAGCGGCGTCATCGGCATCGCGAGAAGCTCGGTCATCAGCAGGTTCATCACGCGTCCGTCGCGGCCTTCGAGGTCGTACTCGACCGGTATGCGACAGGCTTCGATGATGAGTTCGCGCAGCAGGGAGGACACCTCGATCACACGACAGGTCGTGGGCAAGCCGGGAAATGCGGCTGGATCGACGTACAGCGTGCGCAGCGACACGTGGCCGCGCATGTGCGCCTCGTGTTCGACACCTGCAGGTACCCACACGGCGCGCTGCGGCGGAAGGACAAAACTCTCCTGCTCGGTAATGACCACCGTGACGCCTGCACAGGCGTAAATCAACTGCGCCCGCTTGTGATGATGATGGGGATCGTGATGGCCCGGTGGGTATTCGTCAGACAGCGCGGCGATCGGACGCGGGATGTCCTGATAATCGATGCCGCGGGTGCTGCGAGCCATCAGCTAGCCTAGTCTGGCCCGCTTGCGATGACAAATGATCGGCCGGCGACGGCGGACGGCCGTTGCCGCAACGAGGATGCCGTCATGGATCACGCAGGTACTGGTGCGGTGTCCGCCTCCGGAAGCGACCTGGACCCCGATATCCGTTGCTTCATACACACGCTTACCGCGGCGGTCGCGCAACATCCCGATTTCAGCAGCGCCCCGTATCCGCAAGTGCGACGCTGGATGGAGGAAGCACGCGCACCCTGGCGGCAGGGCGGTCCGGCGATGCTCGAGACGCGCGAGCTCACCGTGCCGACGCGACACGGGCCGGTGCGCGCGCGCGTTCATCGTCCCGCCAGCGGAATCCTGCCCGGCCTCGTCTACCTGCATGGCGGCGGCTGGACGCTATTCAGTATCGATACCCACGACCGGGTCATGCGCGAGTATGCCTCGCGCGCGGGCTGCTGCGTGATCGGCGTCGACTACGCCCTCGGGCCGGAGCAGAAGTATCCCGTGCCGCTCGAACAGGTCGTCGACGTCTTGAACTGGCTGGTGGAGCAGGGGCAAGCACTGGGAATCGACACCGGGCGCCTCGCGATCGGCGGCGACTCGGCCGGCGCCAATCTGAGCGTGGCGGCCTGCATTCTGCGTCGTGACCAGGCGTCTGTCCCGCCGCTGCTCGCCATGCTGCTCAACTACGGAGCCTTCGGCGCGCGCTGTTCCGCAGACGCCTGCCGACGCTATGGCGGCCCGGAATACATGCTCGGCTGCGAGGAGCTGAGCCAGTACTGGCGCAACTACATGCGCAGCGACGAGGACGCCCAGGACCCTCTCGTCTGCCCGTTGCTGGCGGAGCTTGCTGGCCTGCCGCCCGCGTTTCTCGCGATCGCCGAATGCGACGTTCTGGCAGAGCAGAACATCGAAATGGCAGCCCGCCTCCAGAGTGCGGGCGTGCCGACGCGCAGCGTCGTCTATCCCGGCGCTTCGCACAGCTTCATAGAGGCCATGTCGATTGCCGCGGTCAGCAACCAGGCCCTGGCGGACGCTTCTGCGTGGCTCGGGGAGGTTTTCCGCCCCGCCGGTCCGGGGACCGCCGCCCATGGCATGGCCTGAACGCGACGGTTTCCGACCCTGCCGCGAAATGCGAAGGCTGCGGCGGGGACTAGATTGAATAGCAAGGGGGACTACGCCATGGATTCCAGACGCTCATTGGCCTTCCTGATCGGTGCCGTACTCGCAGCTGGAAACGCTCAGGCCCAGGACGATCTCGGTCCCGTTGTCGTTACAGCCCCACGATACGTTTCGACCGAAGGCAACTCCGCCTCCAAGTCGGACATCCAGCTCGTTGAAATGCCGCAGTCGGTCAGCGTCGTCTCGCGCGACATGATCGATCTGCTGAACTGGACCAGCCTCAACGAGTCGGTGCGCTATTCGGCGGGCGCAACCGGCGAAGCCTTCGGCCCCGACGAGCGCTACGACTGGTTGCAGGTGCGCGGCTTCGACCCGGTACAGTTCATCGACGGCGTGCAGGCGCCGATCGGCTCGGTCAACAACACGGGCACGGATCTCTACGGGTCCGAGGCCGTCGAGATTCTGAAGGGGCCAGCCGCGGTGCTCTATGGCCAGTCGCCGCCCGGAGGCATCGTCAACATGATCAGCCGCCGCCCGCAGGACGAGTTCGGTGGCGAGCTCGAAGTGCAGGCCGGCGAGTACAACATGTGGCAGGTCGCGGGCGATCTCACCGGGTCGATGACCGACACTGTCAGCGGGCGCATCACCGCGCTCTACCGCGACCGCGAGACGCAGGTCGACTTCCTGACCTCGAAACGGCTCTTCATCTCACCGGCCGTCACGTTCAAGTTCGGCGATGCCACGAAGTTGACGCTGCTGGCCAACTACCAGGATGACGACCTGGAGAACCAGAGCACCGGCTTCCTGCCGATATTCGGCACGGCGCTGCCTAACCCGCTCGGCAAGGTCCCGGTTGGCAGGAACCTCGGCGAGACGGGCTACAACTTCTTCAAGCGCGAACAGTGGAGCGCGGGCTGGGACTTCTCGCATCGATTCAACGACCGTTTCTCGATCCAGCAGAACCTGAAGTACTTCGACGTGAAAGTTGACTCGCGTGCTGTATTTGGCGCCGGGCTCGTTGACAACGACTTCAATGGCGTACCGGATGACTTTCGTACGGTCAATCGCTTCGATTTCCCGTTCAACGAGCGGATCAATTCGATGACCGTCGACACGCGCGCCTACTTAGACCTCGGCGGCGACAGCGTCGAGCAGTCGCTGCTGTTCGGCGTGGACTACCGCCAGTACGATGGATTTTCCGAGTTCGGCTTCGGCGTAGCGCCGGCGATCGACCTGTTCAACCCGGTGTACAACGCAGTCATCCCGCCGGCGACGCTCTTCCCGTTCATTGACGAGACCCGTGACCAGGTCGGCGTCTATGTCCAGGACCAGATCAAAGCGGGCCGCTTCGTCCTGACTCTGAACGGCCGCAACGACTGGGTCAAGCGCAATCCGGTTTCCGGCTCCTCGCAGGACGACGAGGAGTTCACCTACCGCGTCGGCGTCAACTACGTGTTTGACAACGGCTTCGCGCCGTACATCCAGACGGCCACGTCGTTCCAGCCAGTGAGCGGCGCGACCTTCGACGGTGTGCCGTTCAAGCCGACTACCGGAGACCAGATCGAGGCGGGCGTCAAGTACGATGGCCGCACGCTGGGTCCCAACGTGCGGTTGTTCGGTTCGCTCGCGGCCTACAAGATCGTGCAGAAGAACGTACTGACGCCCGACCCGGCGCACCTGTTCTTCAGCCTTCAGGCAGGCGAGGTCGAGGTGAAGGGTGTCGAGCTCGAGGTGGGAGCCCGCATCCGCGAGCGCCTGACTTTCAACCTGGCCTACACCAGCATCGACAGCGAGGTCACGAAGACCACGGGCAGCGACCTCGGTAATGAGCTGGTGGCCGTGCCAGACAAGCTGTTTTCGGGCCTCGTGGACTACACCTTCCAGCAAGGCCCGATGGCCGGTCTTGGCTTCGGGTTGGGCCTGCGCCATCGCGGCGAGCTGTTCGGCGACGGCGCCAATCAGTTCAAGAGCGATTCCGTGACGGTGTACGACGCCATTCTGCATTACGATACGCGGAACTGGCGTATCGCGGTGAACGCCAGCAACTTCACCGACGAAATCTTCGTGGATCGATGCAGCAGCACGTCGAACTGTTTCTACGGAACGCGGCGACTGATCACGGGCAGCGTGACGCGCAAGTTCTGATCGCCACGACCGTGAGGGCGACACTGCTGCTTCTTGCCCTGGCGTTCTGCGGCCGCGCCGGTGCTGCGCCCGTCGCCCCGCTGCCATACGATCACATCCTGCGCTACGACGAGCTGACCACGCTCCTGCACCACTGGTCGGACGCGCGCCCGGGCCTCGTCCAGCTCGAAAGCATCGGCAAGACGCCACAGGGCCGCGAGCTCTGGTTTCTCACGCTGACGAACCAGGCTACCGGCCCCGCGCAGGACAAGCCCGCGCTGGTCGTCGACGGCAACATGCACGCCACCGAATGGGGGGGCGGCGTGGCGGCGCTGCACTTCGTTCACAAGCTGCTGGACGCGTATGGCAGCGACGAGCGCGTGACGCGCCTGCTCGACACGCGCACGATCTATGTCCTGCCGCGCATGACGCCCGATGGCGTCGAGGCGACGCTCGATCAGGGTCGATTCATCCGTTCCGTCGATCGCCCCTATCCGAGCGCTCTCCCTCAGGCTGGAATCATTCCGCGCGACGTGAACGGCGACGGCCGAACGGTGTTCATGCGGTTTCGCGATCCGAACGGTCCGTGGAAGGAGTACGTACAGGACAAGCGGCTGCTCGTGCCGCGCGCCCCCGATGAGACCGGAGGCGACTACTGGCGCGTGCTGCCCGAGGGCATGATCGAGGGCTACGACGGCGTCACAATCGCCAACGAGCCTGAGCACGAGGCACTCGATTTCGGCGCCAACTTTCCGGCCGATCTCGGGGAGACTCCCAATCAGACCAACGGCCCATACCCGACTTCGGAGCCAGAGATCGCTGCCTATGTCTCTGCGATTGCGCGCCGGCCCAACATCGTCGCGCACGTCACCTGCCACACCTTTGGCGGCCTGGTACTGACGCCGCCCGTGAACATCGGAGAGAAGCTGCCCGAGCCGGATCGCGGCGCGTACGAAACGCTCTCCAAGCGTGGAGCGGCATTGACCGGCTATCAGGCGATGTCGTACCTCGACCTGCGCAGCGGCACGGATAAGGAGGGCTATCGCCCGAGCGCGTTCGGCTGGCTCTACAACCGGCGCGGCATCTTCTCGTTCATCACCGAGTTCTGGAATCCGCTGACGGCAGCCGGGATCTCCCTCGAAAACACCCTCGCATCCACCTGGCTCTGGGGTTATCACCCGGTCGAGGACGAGCTCAAGCTCCTGCGCTGGAGCGACAAGGAACTGGGCGGCGATGGGTTCGTCGCCTGGCGACGCTTCGATCATCCACAGCTGGGACCGGTGGAGATCGGAGGGTTCGACCTGATCCGTTACTGGTTCAACATTCCCTTCGGTCGCCTCGAGCAGGAAGTCGCGCCGCACAGCGACTGGCTCATTTACCTGGCCCTTGCCACGCCGCAGCTCTCGATCCGCTCGTTTGCGGCTGAACCCGTCGGCGAGGGCTTGTGGCGGTTGCGGCTGGTCGTCGAGAACACCGGCTGGCTGCCGACCAACGGAACACAGCAGGCGCTTGATCAGAAAATCGTCGGTGACGTCAGGGTGGAGCTGAAGCTGCCGACTGGGACGAAGCTGATCAACGGAGAGTCTTCGCAGCAACTCGGCCAACTCGCAGGACGCACCGCACAGCGATCGACCGCGAGCTGGTGGGGATACACCCCCGGCACACCCGATCGCGCGTTCGCCGATTGGATAGTCGCGGCGCCCGCAGGCACGGTATTCACCGCCATTGCGAGTCAGGAGCGCGCCGGAAAGGCCCAGGCGGAACTGGTGCTGGGCGCGAAAGCAAAATGAGATCGGAGCAGTAGCATGATTAAGCGTTTCATGGTTCCCCTGCTGGCCGCATGCGTACTCGCGGCTACGCCCGCGCTCGGTGATTCGAAGGAGATGATCGTCGAGATCTACCGGATCGCACCCGGCAAGCACGAAGAGTTCCTGCGCCAGATCGCCCTCCTGGACCGTGCCAACGCCGAGGCGGGCTTACCGCCGAGGCAGCTCTTCGTACATCAGGATGGAGCCGCGTGGGACTATCTGCTCCTGCAGCCCGCGCATTTCTCGGACGAAGAGAATGAAAAGCTGGACGTGGCGTTCAAGAAGCTGGGAATTCCGCAGGGCGCGAAGTTTTCCATCGCCTTCCGGCAACTCATCGCGGAGCACACGGACACCTTCGTCGAAGCCACGACGGCAGCCGAATACCTGAAGAAGCTGGACTGACGTCGAGTCCTTCTTGATCGATCGCGGACGTGTCGCTCCACTCTTGCGCGGCAACACCCGCGACCAAATGTGTTCGGACTACGCCGTAGTCAAGGCATGGCCCGGCAGCTTGGGTTCGACATCAGTCTCCATCCCGGTCACTTCCCGCGCGCCGCGTAATACGCCGCAATCTTCGGGTGGTTCTTGACCCGCTCCAGGTGCTTCACCAGCAGCGGCGCGTTCTTGTCCACGATATCGGCGGGGACATGGTCCAGCGCACCGGACTTGAGCCAGCGAATCCACAGGTAGCATTTGAGGTCGGCGACGGTCAGGCGTTTTTTGACGAACCACTCGC
>Ga0209683_10000477_pt1 | contig 15794 bp, 14 predicted proteins | sample DOMMetBare2Fresh_FD_187474 | JGI IMG/M metagenome (GOLD analysis project Ga0209683, IMG submission 187474) | Wetland sediment microbial communities from St. Louis River estuary, USA, under dissolved organic matter induced mercury methylation -... | ecosystem: Environmental > Aquatic >... | reverse complement strand
GGATGCTGGCGACGTCGATGCCGCCCTCGCCGACGTAGAGGCGTGCCTCGCGCAGGATGCGGATCATCTCGGCCCGTTCGGTCGGGATTTCGGCCGGGGCATCGCACAGGTGGGCGAAGTGGAACCACTCGCGCGGCAGCGCGTCGAGATCGGCCGGATTGTCGCGGGCGCGGTGGAAGTGGTGCATGTCGACCATCAGTCCGGCGTTGCTCCGGTTGACCGCGCGCAGCACGTCGGCCGCCTGCGCAAGATTGGCCACCGCGGCGATAGGGACGAACTCGAGGTCCACGGTCAGCCCGAAGGGCTTGGCGAGGTCGCAGATCTCGCCGAACTTCTCGATGTAGAACTCGCGCTCGCCGCCCCAGATGCTGGACAGGACGGCCTTGGCACCGAGCTCGGCCGCCACCTCCATCGCGGGCAGGTATTTCGTCGGATGCAGGCCTTCGTAGACGCGGGCGAGCTCGATGTCGTGCACCCTGATGCCGGTCGAAGCGAGCGCCCGTTTCGTCTGGTCCAGCATCTGCGGGTTGTCGGCCAGCGCGTAGTTGGGCTCGCCGGGCAATCCCATGAAGATGGGGCGGATGCTGACGTAGTCGTAGCCGGCTCGCGCCGCGATATAGATCATCTCCGGCGGCGCGCAGCCGAGCACCGTGAGATGGGCCAGTGAGTATTCCTGCTTCACGTTGTTCTCTCCTCCGGAGGGCGGCGCACCACGCGGTCGCTGCCGGTATCGCCATCCCTCGTGTTGCCGCCAACAGATCCCGACCCGCTCGCTGCAGACCATCCCGGTGTCATTGCCGCGCCTCCGCAGTCGGACCGAGGCGCATTCGTCTGCCCTTGCCCTTTCGCTCAGTCGGCGGCCACCGTGCCGGTGCTCACGTGATGCACCTTCTTGCCCGGGGAATAGATGTCCATGATGTTCCAGTGGCCCGCGGTGGGTACCGGTTCGTTCTGCATGATGACGTCAAGCACGAACGGCTTCTTCGCCTTGATTGCCTTGACGAGCGCCGGCTTGAATTCGGCGGCGCTGTTGATCTTGACGCCGTCAATACCGTAGGCCCTCGCAATCGCCGCAAAGTCGGGCGAGTACGGCTTGCCGCTCTTCTCGAACACCGTCCCGAACGTCGTCCCGTAATGCGCCATCTCGAGGCCGGCGATGGTGCCGAAGGCGCAGTTGTTCATGATCACCCAGACCACCGCGACGTCTTCCTCGAACGCGGTCGCGAGCATCGCCGGGTTCTGGCCGAATCCGCCGTCGCCGACCAGCGCCACCACCACGCGGTCGGGGAGGGCGATCTTGGCGCCCAGTGCGGCTGGCGCGCCGAAGCCCATCGTCGCGTAGCCACCGGGCGTGAAGATCGTGCCCGGCGTGAGGATCGGGAATTGCTGTCCGACGCCGTTCTTGTTCCAGCCCACGTCCGTCGTGATCAGCGCATCGCGCGGCAGCGCTTCCCGGACGTCGGCGAGGATCCGCTCCGGCCGCATCGGGTAGGCGTTGCTGGTCGCGAACGCCTTGTTCCCCGCGACGAATGCCGCGCGCACATTGGCGAGTTCCTTCTCCAGCGCCGGTCGCTTCATCCCTTTCGGCACCAGCCGGCGGGCGACGCGGTTCAACACCGTCAGCGCCTGCTTCAGATCCGCCACCGCCCCGATCGCCGCCGGGTAGTTGCGGCCGATCTCGGCCGGGTCGATATCGATGTGGATCAGCTGGGTGGGGGGGAAGTTGAACGTGTAGTCCGGTTCCCACGAGCTGCAGTCGGCCTCGGAGAATCGGGTGCCGAGGCCCAGGATCCAGTCCGCGCCACGGCACTGCTCGTTGATGAACTTCGTGCCCCAGAACCCGGTCATGCCGAGCACGAACGGATGGTCGTCGGGCAGCGCGCCCTTGCCCATCAGCGTGTGCGCGACCGGGATCTGCAGGTGGTCGACGAGCTCGCGCAATTCGGCGGTGGCGTCGGCCAGCAGGATCCCGCCCCCGACGTAGAGCACCGGGCGCTTGGCGGCCGTGAGCTTCCTGATGATCGTCTCGGCTGTTTCCTCGTCGAGCGACGGCTTCACCAGTGCCTTGGCATTGAGCCGCAGCCGGTCGAACAGCGCGACGTCGATTTCCTTCGAGAAGATGTCCATCGGCACGTCGACCAGCACCGGTCCCGGGCGGCCGCTCTCGGCGAGCGTGAACGCCTTTTCGATGATCTCCGGAAAGAGGTGCGGCGAGTCCACGCGCCAGGCGCGCTTGACGAACGGCCGATAGATCTCGTACTGCGACGCGTCCGCGTGCAGGTTCACCTCCTGGTGCGGGTGCTTGCCGTAGTAGTGGCTCGGCACGTCGCCGGCGATCACCACCATCGGGATCGAGTCGAGCGCGGCATTCGCCACGCCGGTCGCCGCGTTGGTGAGGCCGGGGGAGAGGTGCGAAAGCAGGACCGACGCCTTCCCCGTTGCCCGGGCGTAGCCGTCGGCCGCGTGGGCGGCGATCTGCTCGTGCCGCGTGTTGACGAACTTGATCTTCTTGCTCTTCGACAGCGCGGCGAGCACGGCGATGTTCGTGTGTCCGCACAGCCCGAAGATGTGTTTGATGCCGCGGGCTTCGAGGTACTTCACCAGCTGGTTCGAGATCAGGTCCTTCTTCATTGCTCGCTCCTCCGTTCCGCGGGGCCGCCGATGCGTGGCGCGGGAAAGATCATTCAGACGTTGCCGAGCGCGCTCGTTGCGCGGTCAGTGCGCGACGCCGTGCACGTCCTGCGGGGTCTCGTCCGAAAGTGCCGTCCGCTCGTCCACGTTTGCGTCCCGACCTCAGGTCGTGATCGTCTCCACCTCGGCCTCGAGCGCCGGGTCGTAGAACGCGCCGAACAGCTCCTCGTCCGACGGCTTGTCCTCCTTGATCGGCACCGACACCCACGTCGTGTTCAGGTAGTGCTTGAGGTGCACGTTCTCGGAGATGATGTTGCCGCCCCACGTGCCGCACCCCAGGCTCGACGTCATCGGCATGCCGTTGTTGAACGCGCCGGCGTTGGCCTTCGACTGCGGCTGGCGGACCATGATCCGGGACACCGGGGCCGCCAGCGCGAGCCGGTGGATGTGCTCCTGGTTGAACGAGTAGATCCCGCAGGAGTGGCCCTTGCCGCCGACCTCGTAGACGGCGCGCATCATGGCGAGCGCCTGGTCGAAGCCCTGATACTTGTAGACGGCCAGCAGCGTGGTCAGCTTCTCGCCGGAGAAGTGGTGTTGCTTGCCGATGCCGTCGCCGTGGACGATGATGAACTTGCGGTCGGCGGGGATGGTGAAGCCCGCGGCCTTGGCGAGCTGCTGCGGCGCGATTGCCACGGTCTCGACGGTGCGGTGCCGCTCGTCGTCCCACATCGCCTTGCGCAGCATTTCCTTCTGCTCGGGCGTGGCGAGGTAACCGCCTTCCTTCTGCAGCTGCGCGAGCAGCTTGTCGAAGATCGACGCCTCGATGATCAGGTTGCCGTCGGCCGAGCAGCCGGAACCGAAGTCGGAGGTCTTGGACAGCCGCGTGTTGCGCGCCGCCTCCTCGATGTTGGCGGTCTCGTCGATGATCATCGTCGAGTTGCCGGACCCGACCCCGTAGGCCGGCGTGCCCGAGCTGTACGCGGCGCGCACCATCGGCTGGCCGCCGGTGGCGACGATGAGGTCGGCGCGGGCCATCAGCGCCTGCGACATCGGGATGTTGACCCGGGTCAGGCACTGCAGGATGTCCGCGGGGGCGTCTTCGCGCTCCAGCGCCTCGCGCATCAGGCGCACGGTCTCGAAGGAGGTTTTCTTGGAGCGGGGATGCGGCGAGAAGATGACGACGTCGCGCGCCTTGATCCCGTAGATCGCGTTGCCGGCGGGCGTGAGGTCCGGATTGGTGGTCGGCACGATGCAGGCGATGATCCCGGCCGGCTTGCCGTACTTGACGATGCCCTTTTCCGGCAGCTCCTCGATGACGCCGACGCTCTTCTGGCGCAGCGCGTCGCGCAGCACGCCGCGGATCTTCATCCGCTTGCCCATGCGGCTGACGGCGTCACCGAGGCCGCTCTCGGCGATGCCCATTTCCACGAGGCGCGCGAACGTCTGTTTGTTGGCCACGGCCCACGCGACCGCCTGGCACAGGCGGTCGACCCGCGCCTGGTCATACGTCTCGATGATCGCGAGCGCTTTCCGGGCGCGCGCGAACACGTCGTCGAGTTCCTGCTGCTGTTCCTCGGTGATGCCTTTCTTGGTTTCGGCGGCGGCCATCGGCGATCCTCTTGCGGTCTCTGGTTCGGGTGGGCACCGGCGCATCGCGCGCCGACGCATTCGAGTCGGTGACGGGTCAGTGCGAAATGGGGAAGAAGACGTTCCGGCAATCGCGGCCGGCGATGCGAAGAAGCGACAACAGTGGTCCCGACGACCGCGCTGCGCCGGCAATCTTCCTGACCATGGACCGGAAACTCCTCCTCGTTCTGTGCATTCCCCGGGGTGGCCGGCGTTGCCGGAGGCAAGGCTGGCCGCAAACCATCGGGAGCCGCCTCCGCCGTCGCGCTGCCGGGCCGGTGCCGTCGCGAACCGTGGCGCCGGTAGCGCCGCGCCTCGCGCAGCCCCTGTGTGAGGGCTCTGAAATCGCCGCCACGTCGAAGGTGCGATAACGATAGGACTTCGCGCCGGGGGCGGTCAAGGGCGTCTAGCGACATGGTGTGCGTCTGGCGCCCACAAATTACTGCAAGCGGCCGGAAGTTCCGGTAATCTTCGATTGGTGTGGACGCTTAAACGGATGTTTGGTCGCACGGCGCCCACCTGGAACGAATGCGATCATAGATCCGATACCCCTTACGAGACATCCGCATGACGGCGTTGGCAAGACACACGGCGGCAACGGCCGCCGTTACACAGGACGATTCCGAGCACCCCGCGCATCCGTTACCGCGTACGCCCGACTCCTCGCCCCCGATGCTCGGCGCGCCCGACGCGCTGGCCGCGGAGATGATCGAGCGATTCGCCGACGACCCCGATTTCGTGACGGCCCTGGCGCGCGGGCTCGCGGTGTTGCTGTCGCTGTCCGACAAGCGCCGGCGGATGTCGATCGCCCAGGTCAGCCATCGCACCGGAATCCCGCGCGCCGCAGCGCGGCGCAGCCTGCACACGCTGGTGAAGATGGGGTTCGCCGCCGCCGACGAGAATCGCCGCTTCTATCTGCGCCCGCGCGTGCTCTCGTTCAGTCATGCCTACCTGTCCGCATCGCCGCTCGCGGTGCTCGCCCAACCGGTCCTCGACCGGCTGGGTGAAACGCTGCGCGAAGCCTGCTCGCTCGCCACGCTCGACGGCGACGAAATCGTCTACCTCGCACGCTCGACGTCGTCGCGGATCATGTCGCCGCAATTGAACGTCGGCCGCCGCCTGCCCGCCTACTGCACATCGATCGGTCACGTGCTGCTCGCGCACCTTCCGCCGGACGAGTTGAACGCGTTTCTGGCGCGCGTGCGATTCCACCCGTACACCGAGTACACGCCGAACTCCCCGGAGAAGCTGCTCGCGCTCTTGACGGCGGTCCGCGAGTCGGGGTACGCGTTCGCAAGCCAGCAGATGGAGCTGCGGCTGACCACGCTCGCAGTCCCGGTCCGCGACGCGGGGGGACATTACGTCGCCGGCATCAACGTGATCCTGCAGGGGCGCCTCGTCGCGCGCGACGACATGGCCGAACGCTACTATCAGCCGCTGCAGCAAGCGGCAATGGAACTGGGCTCGCTGCTGCTGCCCTGATCGTTGCTGGCTGCGGGTCCCGGTTCCCCCGCCGACGCTGTGCGCCGCCGCACGCGATCGTCGCGGGAAGCGGCAGTACGCTATGATCTCGACGAAGCCGCGACAAACGCGCGCGTGGACCGACGCAGCGCCGCGGCCGACAGACGACGAGGAATGGCGATGACCAGTGCCGCGGACCGCGAAGCGCTCCCCGAACCCCTGAATCCGCTCGGAATCGACGGCATCGAGTTCATCGAATTCGCGACGTCGAAGCCGCAGGCCATGGGCGGCGTGCTCGAGACGATGGGGTTCCGTCCGATCGCCCGGCACCGATCGCGGGAAGTCGAGCTCTACCGGCAGGGGCCGATGAACATCATCGTCAACTCGCAGGCGGCCGACGTGCCGCGCACCGTGCAGCCGGTCGAGCGACCGGTGATCAGTGCCTTCGCCGTCCGTGTACGCGATGCCGACTACGCGTTTCGCCGCGCGCTGGATCTCGGTGCGTGGGAGATCCCGGTCCGCGCGCGGGCGATGGAGCTCAACATCCCGGCGATTCACGGTGTCGGCGAGAGCCTCATCTATTTCGTCGACCGCTACGACGAGTTCTCTATCTACGACATCGACTTTCGCGCGATACCCACGGTCGACCCGCATCCTCCGGCGATCAAGGGGCTCGGATTCTTCGGGATCGTCCAGTACATCGGCGCCGAGCGCACCGCCGACTGGGTCGAATTCTATTCACAGATCTTCGGCTTCACGCCGCTGCCGGACCGCGTGCGCTTCGGCATCATGCCCAAAGGTCTCCTGCTGCAGAGCCCGTGCCGGAAGTTCTACCTCCAGTTGATCGAACCGGACGAAGATGCCCGCTTCGCGCCCGCCGAGGAACACCTGCAGCGCATCGGATTCGGCACGCCGGACGTCATCGGCGCGGTGGCCGAGCTGGAGAAGCGCGGCGTCGAGTTCGTCACCTCGGAAAAGGTCCACGCGAGCGATCGCGGCGCGCTGACCAAGGCCGTTCTGGGCGCGGTGATGTTCGAACTGGTCCACGCCGATCCCGCGCCTCCTGCCGCGCAGCGATGAACTACAACGATATCGGCATCGACACCGCCTCGCTCGCGGGCTCGCTGGAATCCCGGCTCGCGGCAGCGCGGCAGGCGGGGTTCTCGCAGGTGATGATTTCGGCCACCGACATCGTCGGGCATCCCGCGGGCGTGGCCGCCGGCATGCGCGCGGTCAGGGAGAGCGGCCTGCGCGTAACCGGACTGGAGGCGCTGCGCGATTTCGAAGGGCTTGCCGGCCAGCTCCACGCGTACAAGCTCGATGTCGCGATGTCGATGCTCGAACTCTGCAGCGGGATCGACGGTCGCCTGCTCCTGGTCGAAGCGTCGACGTCGACCCACGCCGACGCCGGCGTGGAGGCGATCGTGCGCGATCTCTCGAAGCTAGCGCTGCTGGCGATCCCGCTGGGAATACGGATCGCGTTCAAGGGGCTCTCGTGGAGCCGGACCGTGCGCGACTTCGCCGCCGCCGGGGACGTCGTGTTCCGTGCGAACTGCCCGAACCTCGGGCTCGCGATCGACGCGTTCGACGTGCTCGCCGCCAAGGTTCCGCTCGACGATCTGGACGCCATCGACCCCGAGCAGATCTTCCTGGTCCAGCTCTCGGACTACATGTGGCAGGAGATCCGGTCGTTCGAGGAACAGGCGACCACCGCCACGCATTTCCGCGTCTTCCCCGGGGAGGGCGCGCACAGCGACGGCCTCGCGGATTTCGTCACCAAGCTCGACGCGCTCTGTTACTACGGCGACTACAGCTTCGACGTCTACAACGACGATTACCTGCAGATGCCGCCCGAGGCTGTCGCCCAGCGGGCGCGCCGCGCCGCCGACTGGCTCGGCGAGTCCGTGCTCCGGCGCGCGCTGCCGGTGCCGAACATGGAGCGCCTGAAGCGCACCGCGCGCAGCTGACGCGCCACCGCCGCCCGGCCGGAGTCCGGGCCCACGACAGGAGCGAGCGATGAGCATGGACTACCGCCGGCTGGGTGCCAGCGGCCTCGAGGTTTCGCCGATCTGCGTCGGCACCATGACCTTCGGCGACCGCACCGACGTCGCCGAAGCGCGGCGGATCGTCGATTCGGCGCTCGCCGCCGGCATCAACTTCATCGATACCGCCGACGCCTACGCGAACGGCGTATCGGAGCAGATCGTCGGCGCGGCGATCAAGGCCAGCCGCGCGCGCTGGATCCTCGCAACCAAGGCCGGCAACGTGCTGACCGCCCGTCCGCACGACGGCGGGCTCTCGCGCCGCTGGCTGCTGCGCGCCTGCGAGGCGAGCCTCGCGCGGCTTGGCACCGACTACGTCGACATCTATTACCTGCACCGCGACGACCCGGACACGCCGGTCGCGGAGACGGTCGGCGCGATCGGCGACCTGGTCCGCGCCGGCAAGATCCGCTACTTCGGCGTCTCCAACTATCGGGGCTGGCGCATTGCCGAGGTCGTCAACGAATGCGAGGCACAGGGCGTGCCCGCGCCGGTCGTCTGCCAACCCTATTACAACCTGCTCAACCGGATGCCCGAGGTCGAGGTGCTGCCGGCTTGCGACTACTATGGGCTCGGCGTGGTCCCTTATTCGCCCATCGCCCGCGGCGTTCTGACCGGCAAGTACGGCCGCGGCACGGTGCCGCAGGACTCACGCGGCGCGGTCAAGGATTCGCGCATGATGGAAACGGAGTTCCGCGCGGAGTCCTTCGCCATCGCCGAGACGCTGAAGGCCCACGCGGAAAAGACCGGGCGCACGATCACGCAGTTCGCTTTGGCGTGGCTGTGGGCGAACGACGCCATCACGTCGGTGATCGCCGGCCCCCGCACGTTGGCGCAGTGGCAGGATTACCTCGGCGCGGTCGGCACCGCGTGGAGCGACGAGGACGAAGCGCTGGTCGACTCGCTGGTCAAACCCGGGCATCCGTCGACGCCGGGATACACGGATCCGAAGTATCCGGTCGCGGGGCGGTTCGTCGGCTAGCACGCTTCGCGATAGGGTTGACCGGCTGCGCCCGGCTCGCAACGGTCGTTTCTCCCCGGGACAGAAGTGCAGTGAGTTCGCGACGTTTCGGGCTTGCCCCTATGCTGCCGATCCGGGCGACGCGGTCATCGAGCGAATCCCTGGTTTCGCACTCGAATGTCACGTTATCGCACCAGCCCCATATACCCTGCCTTGTTCGACTTGCGCCAACATCCGATCAGCGCGTTGGCAGCGTGGCGCACATCTTCTTCGTTGGTAAAGATCCCCACCGACAGGCGAACCGCCCCCGTGGCCCGCTCGAACGTGATGCCCATGCCCGCCAGCACCCCGCTCACGGTACCGGTTCCGGAGTGGCATGCCGAGCCGACAGAGGCGGCGACGTCGTTCTCAACGGCGTGCAGCAGCTCGCGTCCGCTTACGCCGGGGAACGACACGTTCAACGTGTTGGGGAGCCGGTGTTCGGGGTGCCCATTGAGCGCCAATCCACGGACGCCTTCCACCAACAGTTGATGCAACAGGTCGCGGCACCGCCGCAAATCCGTGGGCGTCGAGGATTGACGCTCGCGCGCAAGCCGTGCGGCCTCGCCCAGGCCGATGATCGCCGGCACGTTTTCGGTTCCGGGCCGCAGTCCCCCCTCGTGGTCCGCGCCCACCATGAGTGGCACGATGGACGTACCCCGGCGCACATACAGCGCCCCTACGCCCTTGGTCGCATAGAACTTGTGCCCGGCGAGCGTCAGTAGATCGACGCCAAGCGCGCCTACGTCCACGGGGACCTTGCCGACCGATTGCGCGGCGTCGGTGTGGAGCAAGGCGCCGCGCGCATGGGCCATGTTCGCGATTTCGGCGATCTCCTGGAGCGTGCCGACTTCATTGTTCGCATGCATGACGGTGACGAGCGCCGTGTCGTCACGAAGCGCGCTTGAAAGGGCGCCCAAATCGGTTCTGCCGTCGCCATCCACCGGCACGATGGTGACGGCCCAGCCGTCATCCTGCAGCCGAAGGCAAGGCTGCATCACCGCGGGATGTTCGATCGCCGAGGTGACGATGTGCTTCCGTCTTGTCTGCAGGGCTTTCGCAACCCCGAAAATGGCGAGATTGTTGGCCTCGGTCGCGCAGCCGGTGAAAGCGATCTCGGACTCGTTTGCGCCAATGAGGGCGGCAACGTGCGCGCGGGCATGGGTTACGGCCTCGTGCGCCTGCCTTCCGTAGATGTGAGACGACGACGGATTGCCGAAATGCGTGCGCAGGAACGGCTCGATCGCATCGGCGACCTCCGGGGCGACCGGTGTGGTCGCGTTGTAGTCAAGGTAGATGGGTAGTTTCATGGTTCGGCTCGATCGAATCATGGCGCGCGGGGGCCGATTTGCCGTCCTCATGGCGAGCCGGCAAACGCTGCTCTACCGCGTTGCGGCCACTCCGGCTGCTGCACGCGCTGCGGCCTCGAAGCCGCCCTTCGTCATCCGTTCGGCGCAGCCACCCTCGAGGACGCGGACGTTGTCGAATCCGGCCACGCGCAGCGCGAAGCCCGCGTGCGCCGACAGCGTGCCCTGGTTGCAATAGTTCAGGATCGGCTTGTCCTTCGCCAGGCTCGCCCACTGCGCGAGGACCTGTCGCCACTCGATGTTGACGGCGCCGGGAATGTGCTCACGCGCGAACTGATCCTTATCGCGAGCGTCGATCACGTGGAACTTTCTCCACTTTTCGGAGGGAATCTGCTCGGGCAGCATCGTGCCGCCGCCATAGTCGACGAACTCGAGGTGTTCGTCCATGGCCTTGACCGCCGCGTCCGGTGAGACGGCGTCGGCCGTGGCGGCCAAGCCGATCAATGCAACCAAGATTGCCGACACGGCGCTGCGAGCCATCAGGTCGAGGAACGTTGGTCGTATCCCGCCAAAGGGACTTCGGTATGGCGCGCCGAAATAAAGGTCGACGTCGAGACGAGCTCGCCATTGTCAGAAAGTCTTGGCGCAGGAGAGGGCTGGGTTAGGATGCGTCCGGCCAGCTTGTCGAGTCGATAGACGCACCGCTCGCCGGGCTCGAAGTCGACCCACCCCTTGCTACCGGCAATCGGCTTCGTTGCCACCACAACCCTGCGAAGCGGCGTAGCGGTTGACGGGTCCGCACCGTGCTGCCCTGCACGGTGGAGCCGGTCGTGACCGTAGGCGATGCGAGGGTCGCCATCGGACATCAGCAAGCTGAACTTGCCGTGCGTGGTGAGCAGTTCGCTCACCGCCGCCAAGGCGGGCATCCAGGCCGCCCGATCGCGGCGGCGCGCGCGCTCGACGGCTTGCGCGAGGAAACCGAGCACGTGGCGAAATGCGTGCTCGGAGTATCGCGCCTTGCGCACGTGGGTGACGACAAGCGCGAGCATGCGGTGTCGCACAGCTCCACAAACCGCTCGCTGCGGGCAGCGGGCTCCGGCTCCTTCACGATGCGAAAGACGGTGCCGTCTCAATAGGCCAATCCCCAGCCCGTACTCCTCGCGGTTGATCTCGCCACGGGCATCGCGCTCGCGCACAATTTCCAGCGCCGACTTGTCGCGCGAGCCCTTGCCGGTCGACGATTGGTCGAGCAGCCATTTCACAAGCACGACGACACCCACGGTGACCACGATCCAGAACAGGATCATGAACGGGCCGCCAAAGCCCACCCCCGATCCACCGCCCATGCCATCGAACATGTTGTGCCCCCGAAAGAGCCGCACGTGACGCGATCAGCGTTTGTGCCGGACTCGCGTCGTGTGGTATCGATCCCTGTCCTGGGTCAATGCCTTCAAAGACGCGGCACCTCGTCACCGTCGCAGGCGCAAGCGGGGCTGGGCGCCGGTTGCCGATTACGCCACGACCAGCGATAGAGCCAGAGTTTTTCGTAGGCGACCTTCCCCAGATGCAACAGCGCACTTGGGCCCTTGAGCCGAATCTGCGGCGCCGGGTCGGCATAGAAATTCCCGCTCCCGAAAGCCGCCCGGCCGCCCCCCGTTTCGAGAAAGCATTCGCCGTCGCCGGTGAACCGCGTTGCCACTCCCTTGCCGGTGATAGCGCGAACGATGTTGTGCGCCACGACCTCGCCTTCGTTGTGGGCGAACACACCGGCCTTCGGCAACGGCTTGCCGATGGAAGTAAGCATGATTCCCGTCACGTCGCCGATCGCGAAGACGCCCGGGAATTTCGTTTCCATCGTGCCGCGGTCCACTGGCACCCAGCCGCTTTCGCTGCAGATGCCGGCGGCGCAGACCACTTGCGGCGCGCGGTGCGGCGGGACGTAAGCGAGGAGGTCGAAGTCGGCCGTGGCACCGTTGGCAAAGCTGATCCGGCGTTGACCCGGGTCGACGCTCGTCACCGCATGGTTGGGGTGGTAGCCAATGCCTTTGGCTTCGATCATCTGGCGCAGCGCATTCGAGACCACCGGACCTGCCACGGGCATCGGGCCTGGCTCGGCCGTATAGAGATCAAGCTTGATTTGCTCCCGTACGCCGCGTCTGCGGCAGTCGTCTTCCAACAGCATCGCGGCTTCGTTCGGCGCGCCGGGACATTTGAACGGCATGGCGCTCACCAGCACCACGATCCGACCTGAGCGAACTTCGAGCCGCGCTTCGCGCAGCGACTCGGACCCGCTCAAGGAGTAGAAATTGTGTCCCGCCTGCGCCAGCCCGGGGATCACTTCAGGCGCGAGGTCGGCACCCAGGGCGATGACCAGATAATCGCCGGCCAGCTCCTTGCCGCCGACACGGACGGCGCGCTTTGCTGGGTCGATGTGCTCGATCGTCCCTTGCACGAGCTCGATACCGCCCCTGGCCAACGCCGCCATCGGCCGGCAGATCTGCCTCGCGCTGCGCGCACCGACCATCAGCCAGAGGAACGACGGTGCGAAAACGTGCGCGGATTCCCGTTCCACCAGAATGACCCGGTCTTCAGGCGGAAGCATCCGTCGCAGCCGGCGGGCCGCGACCGAACCGCCGATGCCACCGCCGAGGATGAGGACCGTCTTGCCGCGCGTCATGGTCGGCTGCTCAAAACACCACGACCTTGTCGGCCCATTGGGTCCACACGGTCAGTTCGGCCATCGTGCTCTTGTGGCTGCCTTCGATCAGTTCGGTCTCGGCGATTCCTCGCGCGTCCATGCACGTGCCGCACACGCCGACCGGAGCCCTATTGCGCACCACGCGGCCGAGCATGACCTGGAGATTGTAGAAACCCTCCGGTACCTTCTGGCCGCCCTTGGCGCACGCTGCGGCGTCGCCGATCAGAAATACCTTCACTTCCTCACCTTCGATCTTCGATAACGATCCCGCCAGGCGTACGCCGTTGTAGCTGCGCTCGCTGCCGTACGGCGCGTCGTTCAGGATGAACAGGGTTTTCATGCTGTCGCTTTCCGTTCGTATCAACTGGTGGGCAGACACGCGACGGCGAATCCGTCGCGCTGCCATTGCTCCATCCCCCCGCGCACGATCGTCACATCGGCAAAGCTTGCTGCGATGAGCAACTCGGCGGCCTTGGCGGAACGCTTGTCGGTGCGACACACGATGGCCACTCGTCGGCGGTTCGACGCCTGGAGTTCGCCGATGCGCGCGGCCAGGTCCCCCAGGGGGATGTTGAGCGCCGCGGGGACATGCCGCAGCGGTCCGCTGAATTCGTCGGGCCCGCGAACGTCGATGACCAGCATTTGCTCTCCGCGACCGAGTTGGGCCTGCAGTTCGCGTACGTCGATCCACCGCGGAGCGGTGCGCCGAAATCGCCGAACCAGCCGAGGCAGAAAGGCGACGACCGCCAGCAACCCCACTGTGAGCAGGACATTGCGTATCGCGGTCTCGCTGCCCGCGGCGACCTCGCGTCCGGCGTAACCGAGCCAGGTATACGCCACCGTCCCCGGAATCATCGCGACGGCGGAAGCCACGACATAGTGCGACAGCCGGATCCGGGTGAGCCCCAGCGCGTAGTTGAGGAGGTTGAACGGCAACAATGGCACCAGACGGACCAACGCCACGAAGCGCCAGCCCTCTGCCTCCACGCCTTCGATCAGCCCGTTCAGCCGGCCACCGGCGCGTCGGGCGACCCAATCCGAAGCGACGTGGCGCGCGGCGAGGAAGGCCAGGGTCGCCCCAAGCGTGGCGCCGACGAGATTCCAGGCGGAGCCCCATACCGGCCCGAACAGCGCGCCGCCGATCAGCCCGAAGATCGCTCCCGGCAGAAACAGGACCGTCGCCAGCGCGAAGAAGATGACAAAAGCCAACGGTGCCCAGTGTCCGAGATTCTGGATCTGCTGTTGCAGGTCCGCCGGACTCAGTGGGTCCCGGTGCGCCAATGCCCACGCGATGCCGCCCGCCAGCGCCAGCGCCAGCGCCAGCAGCAAACGAGACAGGATCGCGCGGATGTTCATCGCGCTGCCTCGTGCTCCCGACCGATGGCATAACCGCTCGTATCGGCGCGAAACGGTTGCAGCAGCATCCGGTCGAGCCACAGTTCGCGCGGGACCCGAAACTGCTCGACGCCGATCGTCATCGCGACGTGCCCGGCATGCGGCTGTGCCCGGTAGGTGCCGAACAGCCGGTCCCACCACGGCACGTTGAACCCGAAGTTGCTGTTGGTCTCACGCGGATTGACCGAATGGTGGACACGGTGCATATCCGGCGTTACTACCAACAGGCGCAGGACCGGGTCCATGCGCGCCGGCAGGCGCACGTTGCCGTGATTGAACATCGAGGTGGCGTTGAGCAGGATCTCGAACAGCAGCACCGCAAGCGCCGGCGGGCCCAGTACGAGGATCACGGAGAACTTGATCAGCATCGACAGGACGATTTCGGCGGGATGGAAGCGGGCGCCCGTGGTGACGTCAAAGTCGAGGTCGGCATGATGGACCCGATGCAGCCGCCACAGCAGCGGCACCGCATGGAACAGCAGGTGCTGCAGATAGATCGCAAGGTCGAGCGCCAGCACCGAAAGCACAATCGCCCATGGGTACGGCACGTGGACGAGATTGAACACGCCCATGCCGCGCTCGCCGGCGAAGCCGGCAACCCCAATCGCCGCCACCGGGAGAATTGCCCGCACCAGAACGCCGTTCAGGACCGTGAGCGCGAGGTTGTTCGTCCAGCGCACCGACTTTCGTTGCTGCAACGCGCGCCGGGGCGCCAGGAGTTCCCATACGGCCATCATCGCGAAGATCCCGAAGAAGACGCCGAGCCGAGCCGGCACCTCGTGAGTCAAGAGAAAAACATCCATAATCGACAACGCTCGAGGAGACGGGTTGGCCAACGGGTCAAAACTTAGCTATAATACTCAAATGAATAATTGAATACTTGTCAAGGATACGCGGAATTCGAATCATGTCAAATACCACCGTCAAGACCGATTTGTTCGAGCAGTTCGCCCGCATCGGCAAGGCGCTCAGCAGCGCCAAGAGGCTGGAAATGCTGGAATTCCTCGCCCAGGCCGAACGCGGTGTGGAGGAGCTGGCGCGCATGACCGGGCTGTCCGTCGCCAACACTTCCCAGCACCTGCAGCAGCTTCGCCAAGCGGGGCTGGTGGATGCGCGCAAGGAAGGGCTCCGCGTGTACCACCGCCTCGCCGGCGACGGCATCGTGCGGCTGCTGGCTGCGTTGCGGGCGGTCGGGCAGGAACGCTTGGCCGAAGTCGACAAGCTGGTGAAGCTCTACCTCTACAGCAAGGACAGCCTAGAACCGGTGCCCGCCAAGGAGTTGATGCAGCGTGCGAAAAAAGGTCTGGTCACGGTGCTCGACGTGCGGCCTCCCGAGGAATTCGCGGCCGGACACATCCGGGGGGCGATCAACGTGCCGGTGACCGATCTAAAGAAGCGGCTGAACGAGATTCCCCGGGACCAGGAGGTTGTCGCCTATTGCCGCGGCCCGTATTGCCTCATGGCATTCGAGGCAGTCGCCGAATTGCGCAAGCGAGGCCGCAAGGCGCGGCGACTCGAAGACGGCTTCCCCGAGTGGAAAAGCGCCGGGTTGCCGGTCGAACGTTCCTGAATCTGCGGCTGTGCGACGAGTGCCAGCTCGGATCAGCCCAGCGAGACGCATAGCTCGATCGCCG
>Ga0209683_10000473_pt1 | contig 15828 bp, 14 predicted proteins | sample DOMMetBare2Fresh_FD_187474 | JGI IMG/M metagenome (GOLD analysis project Ga0209683, IMG submission 187474) | Wetland sediment microbial communities from St. Louis River estuary, USA, under dissolved organic matter induced mercury methylation -... | ecosystem: Environmental > Aquatic >... | reverse complement strand
CTCCCGACTCCCGACCCCCGACTCCCGACTGTCTTTCCGGTCTGCCGTGCTCTTGCGGTGTTCGGCTTCGACGCGGTTGATGAAGCGCTGAAGCATCAATCTCGCCTGCGGCGCAATGCGCATGAACTCGCAGCCGATGCGCTGCTCGCCTTCCCGCTGCGTGAGCTCGATCGAACGCACGCGCAACCCAGTGGCGATCGTCCCTTCACCCGGGAAGTCGACCGTGCAGTCCGGTAACTCCATGCCAAGCGAGAACGGCCGCTCTCCGATGCGCGCCGCCAGCGCCAGCCCGCCACCGCTCAAATCGAGCACGCGCCACGTGTCGGTACGGTGCGTCTGCTCATCGCGCACCGTGCACATGACCGGGCGGCTGGCGAGCGGACGGACACGGAAGAACTCGCGCCGCTGCATCCGCATCACGCGCTCGGGCACACGCACGCGCAAGGCCGGGCGCCCTTCGAACGAGGTGGCCTCGGCGCGCGTCGCTTCGAACTGCATCTTGACCCCCTGCACGAAGGCGACGAACACCAGCCGACGCGACGCCAGCAATCGCCGCTGCACCGCTTCATCGGGCGCCGCATCGACCACCAGCTCCTCGAAATCCGGATTGATCGACAACAGCGCGGTCAGGAAGAAGCTTCCGGCCTGGTCGTAATAGACGTTGGTCAGCACGCCGAAGTCGAGCAACTGCTGCAGCAATGACAGCACCTCGACCCTCGCATACACCGCGAAGCGCTCCAGCGACGGCGAATCAGGCTCGGGGAAAGGCGTGGTCATGCCCATTGGCTGTTCTCGCTGTCTTCTTTCCTTTTGTACGCGGCCTGAACCGTTTTCAAATCGCCGACGCGCACCGCGAGAAACGGCTGGCGCGCGCCTTTAGGCATTGATCGAAACCGCAGCGCGTCTCTGCGCCTCGATGCCCTCGACGTAGCAGCACACTCGCTCCAATGCTCGTGGTGTGATGTCGGCAAAGGCACATCCGTAGCGCCAGCCGCCGGAGCCCTCGGCCCGCGCGACGTGGCGCACGATCAGATCCGTCGTAACTTGCCCTTCCCGGCCGAGGTTGAAACCGCAGTTGAGCAGTCGCTCGCCGGACGCATACATGTCGCGCGCGCGCGCCAGCAGCGCGACGCCGCCGACGCCGATATCGAGCACGATTAGCCGTTGCTCCGATGGCAGATTCGTTTCCCCTCGCACCATGCATTCAAGCGGACGCATCCGCGGGGTTCTTGCGCGAGCGTGCACGCGTCGCTGCAGATGCAGCATCCGGGTCGGCAGCGACACCCGGACGCCAATGCCGCTCGCAGTCGCGATTGTGCCGCCGATCGCCGCCGCGAACTGGATCTTCACGCCTCGCAGGAACGCGACCACGGTAATTGCGTTTGCCGCTGACAGCATTTCGTGTTCCATCTCGCTGACTGCCGCCAAGACCAGTTCGTCGACGGACGGCATGATCGCATCGATCCTTGCTCCGGCAGGAACGAACCCTCCGTCGATAAAGCAGGTCAGCATGACTTTCGAGTGGCGAAGCCGCTTCAAGAACTCGACGATGTCGTCGCGCGAGCGCAGCAGGTGCTGCGCCAGCGCTGGTGTCAACGGCTCCGGCAGCAACATTGTTCTCAGCATGATGACCGTCCCGGGGGAGTCATGGCCTGCACGGCGCGCCCTTCCATCTTGTAGACCCATGGCCGCATTTCCGCCAAGGTAATGTTCAAGGCCGGCCGATATTGCGGAGCGTTGATATCGCTCAACCTGGCCAGCTCTGATCCGGCCTCACCATAGTGCGGCGTGATCATGCCCATCGGTTTCTTTCGATGTCCTGTGCACTGCATTGCGTAGACTGAGTCCTCATTTATTGCCGTCATGCATCGCCAAGAACCACGAGGCACGCCTCTGCTTTATCAGTCGTTGGAGAACGCCGAGCGCTGCTGCACCTTCAGGCGCTCGACATAGGAACACACCTGCTCCAGCGCGCGGTCGGTGATCCCGATGAACGTGCATCCGTAGCGCCACCCGCCCGAGCTCTCGAGCCGCTCGACGTTGCGAACGACGAGATCGGTCGTGACCTCACCGTCTTCAGCGAGATCGAAGATGCAGTTGAACAGTCGCTGCCCCGGCAGAAGTGAATCCTGCCGAACACGCGCGAGCAGCGCGACACCACTGACGCCGATGTCAAGCACCGGCATCCGCAGCAGCGATGGCATGTTCAGTTCGCCGCGCACCGTGCATTCCAGCGGACGGATCCGCGAAGGTTTCACGCGCTCGTGGCCGCGCCGTTGCAGCCGCACGACCTGCGCAGGAATCGATACGCGGACGCCCATGCCGCTGGCCGTCGCAATGCCGCCGTCCGCGACCGCACTAAACTGTATCTTCACGCCACCCAGGAAAGCGACGACGGTGATCGCTCGCGCCGTCGACAGTGTGTCGTGCTCCACTTCACTGGCAGCCACCAGCACCAGGATGTCGGCCGCCGTCAGGACCTCTTCGATGCGCGCCTCGGCTGGGATGAATCCGCCTTCGATGTAGCAGGTCGCCGTGACGTCGGAATTGCGCAACCGGTTCATCAATTCGACAACGTCGTCGCGAGACGACACCACGTAAGGCGCGAGCGCCGCCGACATGGGCTCGGGAAACAGCGTGGTCTTCAACATGGCGTCTCTCCGCTGCGAGCCGGGCCATGCCCGGCGCACTGTTCGATCTGATACACCCATGCCAGAACTTCGGCCACGGCAATGTACAGCGGCGGAGGAATATGCGCATCGAGATCGACCTGCATCAGCAATGAGACGAGTTCGCGCGACTCGTGGATCGGAATGCCGGCTGCCTGCGCGCGCGCAATGATTTCATCGGCCAGCCAGGCCTCGCCCTTGGCGACCACGCGCGGCGCAGCGTGGCGATCGATGTCGCGCTGCGCGTAGGCCAGCGCGGCTGCACGACGCTGCGGGACGCTGATGGCGCTTGTCATGCGGGGCTCCGACCCGGACTCACTTCGGCGCGGTGGCATGCAGCGCCACCGGCTGCAATCCGCGCAGCTCAAGCTGATCGCCGAGTTGCGGCAGTTCGCGCGCGATCAACGCTTGGTGCGGCGAGGCGACGGCGACGGTGACGGTCGCACCGGCAAGTCGCACCTGGATGTCCAGCGTGCCAAGCGCCGGCAGATCGAGCCGCAGGCGCGCACCGAAGACGGATGCATGCGCCGTGCCGTCCGCATCGGCGTCCGTGCCCTCTTCGCGTGCCTCGGCGTCCGACGGCTCGCGTCGCAGTTCAATCGTCGCGGCCTGGCCCGGCCAGACCGGACCGTGCACTTCGACGGCGTCGCGCGTCAGCACATCGAGCTGCGCCGCCGTGCGCGTCGTTGGCGGTGCGAGCGTCTGCGTGTGTGGATCGTCGGCGAACGCCTCGAGCATGGGCCGATGGGCACCAACACGCACCCACGCGGCCAGATGCGATTCGAAGAACAGCCCGCTGCGCTCGACTGCCGCGCGCAGGCGCACCGCGGCGGTCGCGCTCTCCGGCTCGGCATCCAGCAGCGGCGTGCCGAACGCTGCGTGCGCGGGTCGGGTTGCTTCGCGGTTGTTCCGCACTGGATCACGCACCTGACCGCCGACCTTGACCAACTCACTTCCGCGTAGCGCCGCGAATGCGGCCGTCTGTGTGCTTGCGTCGATCAGTCGCGCCGTGGCCGCGGGATCGGCCAGCGCAGTCGCAGGCGAAGGTGCCGTGCTTGTGCCTGCCGGTGTAAGCGGCTTCGCGCGCGCTGCCGCAACCGATTGTTCGAGGGCGACCAGGATCGCATCGCGCAACGCGGCAGGAATCGCCACCTGGCGCTGTCCGAGATCGACCCGCGCCTGGCCGGAGCCGGCCGGCACGATGACCGACACCGAATCGGCCGCGACGCGCGCGCGCAGTTCACGCGCGAGCTCGGGGGTCGCGCCGACCGATTCCACGATCGGCAGCAACACGCGCAGGCTGATGGCGAATCGATCGCTGAAGGCACGGGCGTCCAACGCGGCCGGCACGCGCCGCGCCGCATTGACGATCGCCCCGAGGTCCATCGTCGCTATCCGTCGGCAGCGCTGCGCGATCCGGCTGGAGCGATCAAGTGCTCGAGCTGCGCCAACCATGGCTCGGCGCGCGCGCGCACCTCGGCATCGTCGGCCAGGATGTTTCGCAGCAATCGCAGGCGGATGCGCTGATCGTCCTCGGCGAGCTGTTCGAACTCCGCCGCCGCCTTCAACTGAGCGATCAGCGCACGGCAGCGGTCTTCCAGCCGTGCAACCTCGGTCCAGTCGCCGCAGCGCGCGGCAGTCAGCATGCAGCGGCTGGCCATCGCGATCGCCTCGTACCGGTTGATCAAGCGCGACGAAGCGCCTCGATATGAATCGGTCGAATGGAAAAGCCTGTCCTCCGGTGGACACATCATTTCATCTCCGCTCACGCGAAGGCCGTCAATCGGCTCACGGTCGCTGCGGGCTCCGCGCCTGCGACCGCGTCGATGGCTGGCCTGCCGTGGGCCGCTTGCCCGCCATGCGCCGCACCGGTGGCTGGCCGAATCTGCGCCCATGCATTGCGCAGTTCGGCGAGCAGGCGAGCGACCTCGGCAAGCGCGGCACGATCGTTACGCAGGTTCGCCTGCAACAGTCGCATCGTCAGGTAGTCGTACAAATCAAGCAGACGAAAGGCCAGTGCTCCGCCGGCGTTTCGATCCACGCTGGCCTTCAGCCCCTCTTCCACGATGCGCACCGCCTTGCCGAGCGCCTGCCCTTTGGCCGGGATGTCGGCGCTTGCCATTGCTCCGTCGGCCCGCCGTACCGCTTCGAGCGCGCCGTCATACAGCATCAACACCAGCGCATGCGGATCAGCCGCGCTGACGCCGCTTTCCACCGCCATTGCCCTGTAAGCCTGCTGACCGAATCCGTTCATGCGCTCCTCGCATAGGCGACCGTTTCCTCACTTATCGGCTGCGCAGCGGCGCGCATTGAGGAGAAAAAGGGTCGTCAATCCCCCGGGTTTCGTCGGACCGGCAGTGCTGCCGGTGTCTTATCGACGGCATCCTGGGGTCGATCAGCCTCCGCCTTGCAGGCCCGCGAGGGCGTTGGCAAGCGCGTTGCTTTGCGCCTGGTTACTGGACAAGAGCGCATCAAGGCGGCTGTATTGGTCGCGCAGCCGCTGTTCGATCAGCGCCAGGCGCGCATTCCAACGCTCCTGCTGGGTGTCGAGGGTGCGAATCGAAGCGCGCAGCCCTTCCTGTCGCGACCCCAGCGTGCCCTCCGGATCGATGAAGGCAGTGATGGCGATATGCATGCGGACCCCAAACCCCTGCTCGTCTGCGATCGCCGAGGCCGTCGTGAACAGACGCGAGACCTTCGCCGGATCGGCGGCTGCCGCCGCGCGGAACTTGTCCTCGTTGAGCTTCACTGATCCGTCGGCCTGCAGTTCCACCCCAACCTGCGACAGGCGCATGTACTCACCCGCCGCGGCCGTGCGGCTCGCAGTCAGCAATGACTTCAACTGAGAGTGCATGCGCCGCAACGCCGAGTCGCCGTTGAGAATCGCACCGGTCCTCGTATTAGGGTCGTACTTGGACAGATCGTCATACAGCTTTTCGGCGTCGTTGTAGGCTTTGATGAAATCGTCGAGCGCGGCCTTCACCGCGTCGGCGTCGCGATCGACGGTGATGTCAATCGGCGTGGCTGGCTGCTCTTTCTTCAGGTCGATCGTCAGGCCCTCGACAACACCCGTGAGCTTGTTCGACGCCGAAGTGAGCGCCAGCCCGTTGAGCGTGAGGGCTGCGTCGGCAGCGGCCTGCGCGGGTGCCGCAGTCAGGTTAGCCAGTTCCGCCGCCGGCGTGCCACTGGCCTCTACCGTAAACGCATTCGTCGCTCCGGTATCACTCGAGGTCAGTAGCAGGCGGGTGCCGCTGCTGTCGGTGACGAGCGAGGCGCGCACGCCCGCGTCGGCAGCATTGATCGCATCGCGCAACGCGGCGACGGTCTGCGGTTCGCCGCTGCCGCCGATCTGGATCGCCGCAGCTACGTTGCCTTGCGCATCCTTGATGGTGATCGTCCCACTGCCGATCGCTGCGGAAGAATCCGCAAAGGCGCTTGAAGCGGAGCTTTGCGCACGCGCCAGTGAAGTGACGACGATCGAGTATCGACCGGGCACGGCACTCGCATCGGACGCGACGGTCAGGCCGTCACCGGACGCGGTGGCCTTGGTGGCGTTGAACGTTGTCGAACTCTGCAGCTTGGCCAGGGCCGAATCGAGGGTCGACAACGCTCCCTGCACGCGCCCGAACGCGGACAGCTTGGACTGGATATCGCTTTCACGCTTCTGTAGGACGTCGAGCGGGCGCCGCTCGATCGTCATCAACTGGCTGACGATGCTGTTGACGTCGATAGCGCCGCCGCCGATTGCTGAAGTCGTGGCCATGAAAACCTGCTCCTGTCCGTACTGCTGTTCAGGCTTGAGCGTGCACGATCGAGCCCGTGTGGGCGCCTTCTGCCAGAGCCCGCGCCACTGCAAGCACCGCTGCGGACGGCACCTGCCGAATCACTTCGCGCGTCTGTGTGTCGACCAGTTTGGCAATGACGCGACCGAGTTCATCGTCGAATTCGAAGGTCAATTCACGGCCTTTTTCGGCCAATGCGCGATTGGCGGCGCGGCGCGCGGCTTCTAGCTCGGCGGCGTCCGCCTGCGCGGCGGCCTTCACTGCTGCTTGCGCTGCTACCGGATCGACAGGCTGGGCCGGCGCGCGCGTGCGCGCAATGCCGACCGCCGCCTCGGGCGCGGAAGAGATCCGGGTCGGATCGGCAGTCCTGGCAATGTCGGCGCTCATTCGGACAGGTTCGAGGTTCTCGCTCAACTGGTACATCGGCTGCGGCGCTCGGATCTTGAATCACGTCGCCGTGGTAGGCCCGCCGTTACCGCCGTGGCGCACATAGGCCGGAAAATCCGTGTCTTTTCGGCCGATCAGCGGGTTTCTTGAGACCTACGATCGGCTGGACTCCTGCATACGGGGACACACCCACGCTATGAGCTCTGTCCGCAGCGCACAACTGCTATCGCTCGTCGAAATGGCGCATGCCCGCGGTGCCGACATTCTGTCGCTCGATTGCTTCGATACCCTCGTATGGCGCACCACGGCACACCCGACGGACGTGTTCAACGCACCGCCAATGCGGATGAACCGCTACGAGCGGATGCATGCCGAAGGCGAGGCACGCAAGCTGCGCTTCCTGCGCGACGGTCAACACGAAGTCACGATTCACGACATCTATCGCGCCGCCTCACCCAGCGCGGCCGACGCCGCGCTCGACGCCGCGATGCGGTGCGAACTGGTGGCCGAGGCAGAACACTGCTTCGGCTTCGAGCCGACAATGGCACTGGTGCGGGCCGCAAAGTTGGCCGGCATGCAGGTGATCATCGTCAGCGACACTTACTTGTTCGAGCCGCAACTACGCGCACTTATACAGCGCGCAGTCGGCCCGGAGGTCGCCGCATTGATCGACCGCGTGTTCTGCTCCTGCGAATACGGCGTGAGCAAGGTGGGCGGATTGTTCAAGGACGTGCTGGCCGCGTTGAAGGTCGAACCGCAGAAGATCCTGCACGTGGGCGACAACCGGGGCGCCGACTTCGAGGGGCCGACCCGGCTCGGGATTCACGCCGTTCATCTCGAGCAGTTCACGGATGACATCGAGCAGCAACTGCGGCTCGAAGCCACGGCGGCTGCGATCTTCGACCCCGCGATCCGCGCCAGCCGCCCCTTCTATCAACCGCAACGACCGCTGCTCAGCCGTTTGTCGACCGACGATCCCGGCACGCAGATGGGTTTCGCGACGCTCGGCCCCGTGCTGTTCGGCTTTGCGACATGGTTGCGCGAGCAGTCCAGGTTGGCCGCCGGCGACGGGGCGCCAGTCAAGCTGCTGTTCATGATGCGCGACGGATTCCTGCCTAAGGCCGTGTACGACCGCATCGCGCAGCCCGGCGATGCTCCGTCGTACGCGGTGGAGATCAGCCGCTTCACGGCGTTCGCGGCATCGTTGCGCAGCGAAGCGGACATCGATAGCTACGTCGCACAGTTCCTCAATACCGAGAAGTTCCAGGCAATGTCGACCCAGTTGCTGTTCACGCCACAGGAGGTGCGCGCGCTCGAGAAATCCGCTCGCAGCGCCCGCGAACCGCAGCGCGCCTTTGTCCAGTCGATCAAAAGCAAACGCAATCTGAGGTTGATCCTGGAGCGCGCGGAAAAGCTGCGCCAACGCTTTGCAACCTACCTGCGCAAACAGATCCATATTGCAGCGGGCGACCGCGTGATGCTGGTCGATCTCGGTTACGCAGGCACGGTGCAGGACCGCATCGCACCGATCATGCATACGCTGTTCAAGATCGACGTGTGTGGACGCTATCTTCTGCTGCGCGACCTGCCCGGCTGGCAGGACGCCAAGCGCGGCTTCATCGGCCCCGATAAGTTCGACGGCCGCGCCATCGACACGTTGTGCGATTTCATTGCGCTGTTCGAACAGTTGTGCACGATCGAGCAGGGGTCGGTCATCGACTACTCCGAGGCCGGCGAGCCCGTGCGCAAGGCCAGTGGCCTGGCCAGTCGCCAGAGTGATGTTCGCGCCCGCGTGCAGCGCGGCTGCCTGGAGTACGTTGACTGCGCTGCCGCCATGTCTCCAACCGGCCAGGCCTCGATTGGCGTGCACGGACTGCGGCCATCATGCATGGCGGCACTGGCGCGGCTGCTGTTCTTCCCCGCGGCACATGAGCTGGAACTCTTCAAGGGCTTCGAACACGACGTCAACATGGGGCTGGATGACCGCGTGCTGCTGTTCGACAGCGGCGCGTGTCGCGAAGGCCTGCGCAGCCGCGGGCTTTTCTACGTCAATGACAACCCGCGCCAGTTTCTGCCGGCCGAGTTGCGCACCCACGGCCTGCCCTTGACGCTGACGCTGCTAGCGCAGCGCCGTTTCGGCCTCGATCTGCGGCGGCCCGATTTCGGCGCCGAAGCGCTCAAGTTGCCGGTGATGGTGGTGGACGCAACCCGTTCCTCGCTGGTCGAGATCGATGCACAGCCGACACACGACGGTTACTACGTCGCCTTGATACCAATTGGTCGCGCCGAATATTCCGCCGGCATCGTATTCGGCCGCGACTTCGAGCGCGTGCAACTGCACGATGCGCTGGTCACAGCACAGAATGAACTGCTGAAGGGCGGCGACCGGAGCAATGCGCTCGACGTGCTGCCCAGCGCGCTGCTGGAAGGCATTCAGCAGGAAGTCGACGGCGTGCTGGCGCTTGAAAGCGAAAGCGCGTTCATCTACTTCCACGCGCCGCCACTTCCACCAAACCAGACCTATGTGCTGTCGGTGTCGTTTCGGCCTCTACAGCGACGCGCGCCGGCACGGGTCCAGGCGTCATCGGCCGAAATGGCCGTCAACTGACTTTGTACCATTCCCCTGCCTGGCGAACGCCGAAGCAACCCGGCAGATCAAGTGGTGCACACAATCCCAGTGCACGTACCGGTGGCGTTGGCAGTCAACGGTCAGCCTGCTGATCACGTTTCTGTGGACCTTGCCAGAAAAGTATTGCCGATCAGGCGACCGCAGGTGCGCGCAGCACTGTCGCTGCCGCGTCTTCTGCGGCTCGGTCTTGCCACTCGATGACCTTCAGATAGTTGGCCAGTCGGTTGCGTTCCAGTCGTGCGAGCAGTGGGTTGTCGTGGTACGGCGCCAATATCGTCGCGATTTCGCCCGCCTGCGGGTGTTCGCGATCGAACAGCACGCCCAGCCCGAACACCGCCGGCACGTAGGCCCACAAGAACTCCTCAGTCCGCGCGGCGGCGAAGTCCTCGATTGCGGTCAGAACGCCGTTGCGTGGGCCACCTTCCTGCAGGGCTACGGCGAAGGCTCCGGCACCGCGGAAGCCTCCCGTGATCGCCTCGCTTGACCCCAAGGTCACGCCGAGTTCCCACGAATGCGGCTGCCGAAAATCCGCGGGAATGTTCTGCGGCGCGTAATACATGTCTCGCCGCGCGCAGGGCCAGCCCACGTCATGCAGGAAAACCAGAAGCGGCGTCCCGGCGCTGCGTGCCGCTGCGTGAATCAGCCTCAGCTCGTGATACACGGTGTACCAGTTGTGGTCTCCGTCAATGAACCACGCGTCCGCGCGGTCGACGGTTGCAATCCCATCGAGGCTGGGGCGCGCAACATGTGTAACGCACTGCGAGTGCCCCTGCAACCAGGCGAAGTATGCCTCGCTGGGTGACGGATCGATCGACACGAGGTGGCCGCCGCGCGGCACCAACCAGTCAACCAGCACCCCGCTGTTGCCGCCATGTTCCGCACCGATTTCGCACACTCGTTTGGCATGGACGGTTTCTAGCACGGACAAAGTGACGGGCGCGAATTCGCCCATCGAGTGAATCAGCAGTTCTTCGCTCATGAGCCTCTCCTCAATGCAGCCATGCTCTAAGCTGCCTGGGGCTCGCCGGCCGCGACCGCGTCGGCATGTGCCTCGGGGGCCGACGCGGCGTTGAATTTGTCCTCAGCGGGTGGCAGAAAGCAAAACAAGTCCGGCATCAGAACCATCGGATCGCGCAAGCGCGGATCGCGCATGCACTCCAGGAACTCTGAGTACTGGGGGTGGGACGGCGCAAACACCATCTTGCGACGGAACTCGTCAGCCCCAAACGTGCCCCAGTTTGAAATGCGGGCGAAGTAGAGCTGATCGGCACCAACGCGCCGTGCCAGGTCCAATGCGTCGCCCATCTCACGAAAGTTCTCCTGCTGCACGACGAAGACCAACTCGTAGAACTCGACATCCCCCTTTGCGCGCAACTCGCCCATGAAAGCCATGTTTGCGAGCATCGTTTCCCAGTGCGCGCCACGCCGCAGCGTTTCATGGGTGCCCTTGGTGGCGGCGTCCACCGATACCTTCAGCTTCGCCACGTGGCCATGGATGCCGGGAAACTTCTGCCACTCCTCCGGAGTCAGCAGCATGCCGTTCGTCATGATCTGCAACTTAAGCGCCGGATAGTCGTGCCCATTGAGGCTCTGCAACAACTGGCGAAAGTTCTTGCTGGCGAATGGATCACCAGACCCTGTGACGAACGCCGACTTTGCCGTTTTCAACATGGGCAGAACGTTGCGCGTCTGCATATCGAAGAAGACCTGGCGCTCCTCGCTGCTAGCGGCAATCTTCTCCTTGCGGCAACTCGGGCAGCTGAGATTGCAGGTTCGGTCATAAGCCAGGTTGACCACTTCAGGGCCGGCCGCCAGTTCGGTCGTGCCTTCGTCTACTACCCTGCGCCAAAACTCGGAGCGTTGTCGCAACTCATCCTTCGGGACCAGTTGATTACCCTGAATAGAGGGACACAGTGACTTGTTGCAGTAGCGGTAACTTCCATCAAGCATGCTGGCCCGGATTTCCTGGGCCGCAGAGGAGTTCCAGACCTCTCGCCAGGTCGAATTCTTCAGATTGCCGGCAGAGCGCTGCAACCAACTCGCGCAACACTGGTGTGTCGAGTTCTCCAGGACGTCCAACTGCTGGAACGGCTTAATGCAGACCTTTCCCTCCAGCTGGTAGCGCGGGTTATCGACGTGAATCAGTGACTCAACATGGAAGTGCGCCCCCGCCACTAGGGCGGATTGAGAATGCATCACCTGCAGTTCGGCCAGTTCGTCTTGAGCAACTGCATGCTCACCCAGTTGAGCAACGGCCACCGCACGCAAGACGCGCAACAGCAACGGCAGCGGCTCCGTCTGAGGCACATCGAGCAGCGCATGGACGTACTCGATCAGCGGCAACAGGGCGGTGCCGCCGTCATTGCGCGCGGACTCGCGCAACGTTTGCCAGACTTCCGGATGGTCGTATCCGTCGGCAAGAATGTCGACGATCTGTTTCGTTAGTTCCTGCATAGCGCTTCCAGTGGGCGACCTTGGTCGCCCATAATGGCTCGCGCTTGTGTTGACGAAGGAACGAGAATCGCGCATTTAGGCTGTCAATTCTCCGGAATCAAGACGCCAAACGCATGGCCGAGACGTCGTCTAGATCGAATGAAAAGTGCGGAGCATGCGCGCCAGTTCGGACCGTATCGGGCGTGGGCTGGAACGCCGCTGGAGCCAAGAAGAAGCGGCGCTCGTTTTGACCCCTTTTCATGCGATCGGCAAGTCCTTCGCGCCCTGTCTGCCGCCGTTGTCGTGCGAGAACGTGTGACGACTCGGCGGCGAAGTCGATCATCCGCCCGGCAGTTCAATGACAAAGGGCGCCCCTTTGGGGCGCCCCTTTTGATGCTTGAATCGACTTATTAGCCGCGCAGCAGGGCCAGAACACTCTGCGGGGACGCGTTGGCTTGTGCCAGCATTGCTACGCCAGCCTGTTGCAGGATCTGCGCGCGGGTCAGATTCGCGGTTTCGGCCGCGTAGTCGGTGTCCATGATCCGGCTGCGTGCGGCGGTCACGTTCTCGGCCGAGACCTGCAGGCCGCTGATCACCGCTTCGAAGCGCGACTGGGTCGCACCAAACGTAGCACGCAGACCGTTGACCGTGTTCAGCGCCGTATCCATGTTGCCGATTGCGGTCTGCGCATTCGAGGTGGAGGTGAGGTCACCAGACGTAATCGACAGCGCACTCGTCGTCGAAACCGTGATCTGATTGTTGGTCGAATTGTTGGCGCCGACCTGGAACGTCAAGCTGATCGAGCCCGACAGCAGCGTCGTGCCGTTGAACGACGTGACGCCGATGATCCGCGTGTTCTCGCTGACCAGCTGCTGATACTCGCCGTCAAGCGCGGTCAGGTCACCGGAAGCCGTCGCGTTGGCGGCCTGGACCGCAAGCTCACGCATGCGCTGCAGGTTGTCGCCGATCTTGCCCAGCGCGCCCTCTGCGGTTTGCGCCAGCGAGATGCCGTCGGCTGCGTTGCGAATGGCGACGTTCATGCCGCGCACCTGAGCATTCATGCGCTCGGCGATCGCCAGACCGGCCGCATCGTCCTTGGCGCTGTTGACGCGCAGGCCCGACGAAAGACGCTGAACGGCCATCGCCATCGAGGCTTGCGTGGAATTGAGGTTGCGCTGCGCATTCAGCGACATCAGGTTCGTATTGATGGTTTGTGGCATTTGAAAGCTCCTGTCTAAGTTGGACCAAAGCAGCCGCTATCGGATCGGCCGTTTCACCTTTCCCCCTAGCGGCTGCCGTCTTGCTTGTGGCACCCTCGGGGCCACGCGGTCCTGAAATGAAGCCGTTCGGTGCCGCGTTAGTTTGCTTATCGGAGCGGTCGGCGCCGAACTTTAGGTGTCCCGATGAATGCGGCGTCCCGCGTCAAGCGTTCGATCCGGCGAAAAGTGCGCGCTTTGCAGTTCAATTCATTCCGACTGCGTCGGACGTCGCGTCGATCCCGTGTCGCCGTTGAGCCGTCACCCCTCTAATAGAAGAGGAGGCAGAGCAGGAGCGCAAAGCCAGCTATCGGAGTCGGCAAGGCATCGATGCCGGCGCGCGTGTCTGGATTGAGCTTGAGCCCGCGCGGGGGAAGAGATCCTGGTTGGCCCGGTTACTTGGAGGCTAAGTAAACACGGTGGCAACTGCACGGGCGTCCTCCGTGAGGCTCGGATGCAGAGCACTGATCAATGAGCATCCCCGCACGCAACCCGGCTCACATCGGCAGCGACGCATGAATCTTGATTCCGCCGCACGGACGAACTCGAAGCGGCTCCGCTTGTAGGAAGCCGCCCTACAGCGGTGTAGGCCCGCTGCCGACACCAATTCAGGCTATCTACTGATTTGCGGTATTTCACTTGATCGACACAATGGGCTCACTTCGCAACGTTTTTCGATCGGGACTCCGATCTTCTGAATGGAGACATCAACGATGAATGCCGTCGCCTTCCCCAACGAGCAGTTGCTTGAAGAAGTGCGTGAAGCCAATCTCGCCTACCTGGTGCTGGCGCAGCACATGATCCGCGCCGACAAGGCGCAGGCGCTGTACCGGCTTGGTGTCAGCGAGGAAGTCGCGAACGTGATCGATCAGTTGACGACCGCGCAGTTGATGCGCATCGCCGGCGCCAACCAGTTGATCTGCCGCTTCCGCTTCGACGACGACTTGGTATGGAGCCTCCTGACCAGCCACAGCAAGGCGAAATCCACCGGAACAGGCGCCGTGGCCGGCCTGCACGCAAATATCGTGATGGCAGGACAGCTGACGGACCACTAGTTCGGTCACGGAGAAAACCATCATGCGTATCAAGAGCATCGTTTCAGAAAGCCAGCAGATCCAGCGCGCGATCGCGCTAATCAAGCTCGGCGCCCGGCTGCAGGTCCTGGAGTCCGAGACGGACCTGAGCTACGAGCGCCTGCTGCGGCTGTACAAGGAGGTCCAGGGTGAATCGCCGGCGCGCGGCATGCTGCCGTTTTCGACCGACTGGTTCATGACCTGGCAGCCGAATATCCATTCGTCGCTGTTCCTGAATATCTATGAATACCTGAACAAGACCACCGAGCTTGAAGAGATCGATGCGATCATCAAGGCGTTCGAGCTGTATCTCGAGCAGGTCAAGGCGCAGGGCATCGAGCCGATGCTGTCAGTCACGCGCGCCTGGCGCCTGGTGAAGTTCGTCGATGCCGGCATGGTCACGCTGACGCCGTGCTGCAAGTGCGGCGGCAAGTTTGTCACGCACACGTACGACCTGACCCAGGACTACGTGTGCGGTCTGTGCGAGCCCCCGGCGCGCGCCGGCAAGGGCAAAGGCCCCGCCCGCAAGCTGGAAGAGCTCGTGCACTGATCAACGGATCAAAGGTTTCCTCCGACCTTGCCCGGCCTGTGCCGGGCTTTTTTTCAGCTTCAAACCGCCGATAAGCCGGTCTGCAGGGCCGCAATTCAGCGCATTGCGCCAAGTGCCTGCGGCGCAACGGGGAAGTCGGCCGACATCAGAGACGCTCGCGTCTCGGCTGGTTCAAGTTGACGCCGATCGGTGCCGTAACACGGGGAGCGCAACTACACGCGAACCGCGCATCGTGCGCGCGTGTCCCAAATCTGAAGGGTTGACGGGGAATGTTCGTCATCATCGGTTACCTGGTCGTCGGCGGCTGCGTGTTCGGCGTCTACGCACTCACCGGCGGCAACATGGCGATCCTGGCTCACGCCGCGCCGCACGAACTCGCGGTGATCATGGGCGCGGCGGTCGGTGCGTTTCTGGTCGCCAATCCGAACAAGACGCTGAAGGCCGTGCTGGCGGCAATGCCAAAGCTGCTGGCCGGCTCCAAGCACTCCAAGGCGCGTTACATGGCGCTGATGGCGCTCCTGTATGACATCCTGACCAAGGTCCGCAAGGAAGGGATGATGGCGATCGAATCCGACGTCGAAGACCCGAAGAAAAGCGCGCTGTTCCAGAAACACAAGATGGTCGCCGACGAACACCATCTGCTCGAGTTCATCACCGACTACCTGCGCATGATGGTCAGCGGCAACATGAATCCGCTGGAGATCGAGAACCTGATGGACCAGGAGATCGACACCCACCATCACGAGGCGATGGTGCCGGCGCACGCGATCCAGACGATGGGCGACGGCCTGCCCGCGTTCGGCATTGTCGCGGCCGTGCTCGGCGTGGTCCAGACGATGGCATCGGTGGGCAAGCCACCGGCCGAACTGGGGGCGATGATCGCTTCGGCGCTGGTCGGCACGTTCCTTGGCATTCTGCTGTCGTACGGGTTCGTCAGCCCGCTTGCCAAGCTGCTGGAAACAAAGGTCGACGAGAGCACCAAGGAACTGCAGTGCGTCAAGGCCACCCTGCTGGCGAGCCTGCAGGGCTACGCGCCGGCCGTGGCCGTG
>Ga0209683_10000471_pt1 | contig 15836 bp, 12 predicted proteins | sample DOMMetBare2Fresh_FD_187474 | JGI IMG/M metagenome (GOLD analysis project Ga0209683, IMG submission 187474) | Wetland sediment microbial communities from St. Louis River estuary, USA, under dissolved organic matter induced mercury methylation -... | ecosystem: Environmental > Aquatic >... | reverse complement strand
CGGGCGGGGGGGCGCTCGCACGCCCGCCGTCGCGCCCGCCCTCGCGAAGGACCGGCAGTCCCATGGCGGGCATCCTTAGGGCGGCGCGGTGCGCCGGCGCAAGGCCCGCCCGCGTTTCTCGCCTCCGGGCGGGGGGAGGTATCATCCGGCGTCCGGCGCGGCGTCCCGCGCCTCCTCGCCCGATCCGACCGATGCCCGACCAGCGCAGCGCGATGAAGGAGTACCGGCTTCTCGAGCGGAAGCGGCTCTCGGAGGGCCTGTCGCCCGACGAGCAGGCGCGCTTCGCGAGGCTCAAGGACCTCGTGGGCACCGACGCGGCGCCGGCCGGCAGCGGCTTCGACGTGAACGCTGCGGCCGCCCGGCTGCGGGAGTCGCTCCTCCCCGCCGGCCTGCGAAACCGACCGCCGCCCGAGCCCCCACCGGAGCCCGACCCGGAGCCCGAGCTCGGGCTCGGGACGGACCCGGCGCAGGGTGTCGACGCCGGCGCGCTCGCCGCTGCATGGGAGGAAGCTCCGCTCGCGCCGGTCGAGCCGGGCCCCGCCGACGCGGAGCCGTTCTTCGATCCTGCAACGCTCGGCGGCGAAGGCGCGGACGCCGGCGCGGGCGGCCACGCGGCCCACGAGGCGGCGGCGGACCAGGCCTGGGATCCGAGCGCACAGCCGTACGATCCGAGCGCCGCCGCGGCGTACGATCCGAACGCGCAGCAGGGCTGGGATCCGAGCGCACAGCCGTACGATCCGAGCGCCCAGGCGGTCGATCCGAACTCCCTCGCCGGCTACGACCCGAGCGCGGAGCTGGCCTTCGATCCGAACGCGCAGCCGTACCATCCGGACGCGGCCACGGGATACGATCCGAGCGCCTACCGCGGCTGGGATCCCAACGTGCCGCAGGAGGACGGGGCCGCCGGCGAGGACCCGGGCGCGCAAGGCTACGCCGCGCTCGCCCACGGCGCGGCGCCCGAGCTCGACCTCTCCGTGGAGCCGATCGACCTCGGCGCGCCCGCGGCGGACCCGGGCTGGGACCCGAGCGCGGGCTGGGAGGCGGGCGCCTCGGGCGGCGAGCCCGGGCTCGGCCCCGACGCGCTGGCGGGCGCCCTCGACCTCGGCCACGACCCATCCGCCGAGCCGTCGCCGGAGCTCGGCGCGGAGATCCCCCCGCTCTCGCTCGGCGCGTACGACGATCCGGACGCGGCCCCGCTCGCGGCCGGGTCGCCGGACGACGTCGAGCTCCCGTTCGACGCCGCCGCGGAGGCGGCCGTCCACGCGGGCGATCTGGCCGAGCCTCCGCCCGAGGTCGCGCCCGCGCTCGGCGCCTACGACGACCTCTCGGCGTTCGACCGCGCGCCCGGGGACCTGCCCGCGGACGGCCCCGGGTTCCGCGCCGCAGCGAGCGTGGGCGACCCGGCCGCCGCGTGGCAGACGGACCAGGCGCTCGAGGCCGGCTTCCAGCTCGAGTCGGCCGGCTCCTTCGAAGGGCCGTCCACGGGCGGGCTGCCGGCCGAGGACGACGCCTACGCGGCGGCGCCCGCGGGCGAGCCGGGCCCCGCGCCGGAGGCGAGCTCCCCCGCGCCGGCCGAGCCGGTCGCGCTCGAGCCCGAGGCGGTGGCCCAGGCCGTCGCCTCCGCCGCCGCGGCCGGGGCGCCCGCGGAGCTTCCGACCATCGACGGCACGGAGATCCTCGAGGAGCTGCCGCCGGACGAGGCGCCGCCGGCGCGCGCGCTCGCCTTCGAGCCGCTCGCGACGGCCCCGAAGGCCGAGGCCCCCGAGCCGCCGACTCCCGCGCCGCCTTCTCCGCCGCCGGAGCCCGCCGCGCAGGTGGAGGGCGTCCACCGCGTGGTCGTCCACACGCTCGAGGGGCAGGTGAAGCGCGGCGTGCTCGACTCGCCGGATCTCGCCGCCGCCGTGCTCGGCCTCGCGGCGCAGCCGGGCGCCGAGCCCGAGGTGATCGGGACCGACAAGGTGAAGGCCATCTTCTTCATGCTCGCGCCCGGCGAGAAGGCGCCCACGCCGCAGGGCCAGCGCGTCCGCGTCACGTTCCGTGACGGTCGCCAGGTGGCCGGCTTCAGCCCCGACTACCGCGAGGGCGCCATCGGCTTCTTCATGGTGCCCGCCGACACCCGGACCAACACCGGACGGATCTGGGTCTACCGCGCCGCGGTCCGGCAGGTGGCCATCTCGTAGGATGGGGCTTCGCCCCTCCGCCCGGGCGAGCGGCGGGACGCTAGTTGATCCAGCGCGGCTTGTCGCCGTCGGCGCCGCCCTTCTTCACGACCTTGAGGTGCTTCGCGCGCCTTCGCTGCGCCTGCTGGCGGAAGCTCTCCTGCGCGCGGCCGAGGAGGCGCCCCACGGAGAGGCCCCGGGTGAGCGCGTAGGCGATCCCCATCGCCGCGAAGTGAGGCATGAACGTACCGAAGCCGCCGAAGAGCGCGTACAGCACCGTGCCGCCCGCGACCCCGATCGCGAGGGTGCGGGCGGTGACGGGGACGACCCCCCAGATGTTCAGCTGCGCGTCGGGCACGCGCATCGCCCACGCGATCAGCATCGCGTTCATCACCGGCCAGGCGCCGACGTGGGCCGCGTCGGCCGGAGGCCAGACGAGCGCGACGAGCGTGGTGAGCAGGCCCGCGCCCGCGGTGATCCCCGATAGCCGCAGCCAGAAGCGGCGCTCCCCCCAGCCCCACATGAGCTGCGGGCCGAGCCACCAGAACATCAGGGCCACGAAGATGAGCCCGAACGGATCTCCCTGCACGAAGGGCCAGGTCACGAGGCGCCAGAGCTCGCCCCGCACGATGAGCCCCGGCGCGAGCGCGACGAGGCCGGCGAACGCGCGGTTCTGCCAGGTGTAGATCGTGAGCACGGCGCTCACGACGAGCGCGAGCCCGATGCTCGCGGGGATGCGCCCGCCGAAGGTGAAGAAGGCGGGCAGCTCGAAGCGGGCGCGGCGGGGGGGCATGGTCGGTCGTCCTCGCTTGCCTGGAGCGCGCGGCTACAGCGCCTCGATCACCACGGCGACGCCCTGGCCGCCGCCGATGCAGGCCGCGCCGATGCCGGCCTTCGCGCCGCGCCGGCGCAGCTCGTACACGAGGTGCATGGTGATGCGCGCGCCGCTCGCCGCGAGCGGGTGGCCGAGCGCGATCGCGCCGCCGTCCACGTTGGTGCGGTCGCGGGGGAGGCCGAGCTCCTTCTCGACGGCGAGGTACTGGGGCGCGAACGCCTCGTTCACCTCGAAGAGGTCGAAGGCGCGCAGCTCCGCGCCGGCGCGGGCGAGCGCGTTCCGGACGGCGGGCACCGGGCCGATGCCCATGATCGTCGGGTCCACCCCGGCGTGCCCCCAGTTCACGAGCCGTGCGAGCGGGCGGAGCCCGCGCTTCTCGGCGTGGGCGCGCGTCGCGAGCACGAACGCGCCCGCGCCGTCGGCGATGCCGCTCGCCGCGCCCGCGTGGATCACGCCGTCCTTCTTGAACACCTTGGGGAGCTTCTGGAGCCCCTCGACGGTCGTGTCCGGGCGCGGGTGCTCGTCCTTCGCGAAGAGCACCGGCCCCTTCTTGCCCTTCACCTCGACCGGCGCGAGCTCCTCGGCGAAGCGACCCGCCTCGTCGGCCGCCGCCCAGCGCCGCTGCGACGACACCGAGTACTCGTCCACCTCCGCCTGGCCGATCCGGTACTGCTCGGCGAGCTTCTCGGCGGTGAGCGCCATGGGGAGCCCGGCGTAGCTGTCGGTGAGGGCCGACCAGAGCATGTCCTCCATCGGAGGCGGCTTCCCGAGCGGGAAGCCCCAGCGGGTGCCGCGCTGGACGAGCGGCGCCTGGCTCATCGACTCGGTCCCGCCCGCCAGCACCACGTCCGCCTGCCCGGTCTCGATGATCATCGCCGCCTGGATCACCGCCTCGAAGCCGGAGCCGCAGAGCCGGTTCACGCAGAGCGCGGGGACGCGCTCGGGCAGCCCGGCGCGGAGCCCGACGTGGCGGGCGAGGTAGATCGCGTCGGCGCTCGTCTGGGCGACGTTGCCGATGACCACGTGGCCGAAGTCGTCGGCCGGCGCCCCGGCCTGCGCCAGCGCGGCCTTCGCCGCGTGGACGGCGAGGTCCGTCGCGGAGAGGTCCTTGAGGCTCCCGCCGAAGGTCCCGAAGGGGGTCCGCTTCGCGGCGAGGATGACGACGTCCTTCTGGCCTGCCCGGTTCATGACGCCTCCCGTCGTTCAGATAAGCCTCGAGGCGAGCCCTTTCACGGCGTACACCAGGATCGCCACCGCAAGGGCCACGTTCACCGCCGCGATCAGCGCCCCCGCGCGCTCCTCGGGGGCGATGCCCGGGCGGAGCGCGCGGACGAGGCGCGGCCCGTTCCGGGCGATCATCACGAGCGCCAGCGCGGCGGCGAGCAGGTGGACGGCCGGGCCCACCTCAGGCCTTCGCGACGGCCCTGGCGGGCCCGGCCTTCTTGCCGAGGATGCGCGCCGCGATGATCCCGATCTCGTAGAACAGGATCATCGGCACGGCCATGAGCGCGAGGTTGAACGGGTCGCCGGTGGGCGTGATGATCGCCGCGGCGATCGTGTTCACGACGATCGCGACCCGCCGGTACCTCGCCAGCCCGGCCGCGTCCACCACGCCGATCATCGCGAGGAACGCGATGATCACCGGCACCTCGAACACCACCCCGAAGCCGAGCAGCATGGCGAGCACGATGCCGAGCGTCGCGCTCATCGAGAGCATCGGGGAGAGCGTCGCCGAGTTGGCGATCCCGAGCATGGCCGGGAACGCGGGCGGCATCACCACGTAACGGCAGAACGCGGCGCCGGCGAAGAAGAGCAGGGTGCCCGAGAGGAGGAACGGGATCACCACGCGCTTCTCGCGCTTGTAGAGCCCGGGGGCGACGAACTGCCAGAGCTGGTAGAGCACCCACGGCATCGCCACGAAGACGCCGCCGTACATGGCGACCTTCAGGTACACCATCAGTGGCTCGATGGGGTTCAGGAAGACGAGCTTCAGCCCCTCCGGCAGCGCCGCGTGCACCGGCTGCATCAGCCACTCGAAGATGGGGTCGACGAAGGCGGCCACCGCCACCATCCCGACGAGCACGCCCAGCAGCGCGCGGACGATGCGCACGCGCAGGTCGCGCAGGTGGTCGAGGAAGGAGAGCTTCACCTCGCTCTCGGGCTCGGGGGCGGGGAGCTGCGGGGCGGGCTCGGTCATGGCTCGGCCGCCGGCGCGGACGGCCCGCCGGCGGAGGGCCCGGCGGACGCGCCGGGCGCCGGCTCCGAAGCGGCCGGCTCGGCGAGCGCGGCCTCGAGGCCGGGCACGTTCTCGGCGGAGGCGGGCGGCGGCGGCCCGGCCGGCTTCGGCGCGGCGGCGGGCACGGGCGGCACGAGCGCCGGCTTCGCCGCCTTGCGCTCGTCGGCGTAGATCTCGGTCTCGATCTGGCCCTTGATGTCGTCGGTCGCCCTGCGCAGGTCGCGCAGCGTCTTGCCCACCGTCTTGGCGGCGTCCGGCAGCCGGTCCGGCCCGAGCACGAGGAGCGCCAGGATCGCGATGATCACGATCTCGCCGAAGCCGAGGCCGAACATGGCGTCGCCTCTATAACATGTGCGCCGCCTGCTGGCTTCCCCGGGCCGCCCCGGCCAGGTGCGTCGCCGCGCACGCGCCGGAGGGACCTCTCGCAGCCGTTGCCAGCGCGCGGGGCGCCTCCTACCCTCCCGCCGCCATGGCCTACTGGCTGCTCAAGACGGAGCCCTCCGAGTACGGCTGGGACGACCTCGTGAAGGACGGGGTCACCGCCTGGACCGGCGTCGCGAACCCCCAGGCGCGCCGGAACCTGCGCGCGATGGCGAAGGGCGAGCGCGCCGTCGTCTATCACTCGGGCGAGAAGCGCGCGGTCGGGATCGCCGAGATCGTGAAGACGGCCTACCCGGATCCGAAGGCGGGCGGCGAGGCGGTCTGCGTGGACGTGCGGGCGGTCGAGCCGCTGCCCGCCCCCGTGCCGCTCGAGGCGCTCAAGCAGGAGGCCGCGTTCCAGGGCTCGGCGCTCGTGCGCCAGGGGCGGCTCTCGGTGGTGCCGCTCTCGCCCGCGGAGTGGCGGGTGGTCGGGGAGCTCGCGGACGTGATCGCGAAGACCGGCGGCCTCCGGCGCAAGAAGCGGTTCTGATCCGGCGGCAATGCTCGGCCGGCGCCCTACACCTTGAAGCGCCGCACCTCGCCGCGGAGCACCTCGGCCTGGGAGGCGAGGTCGACGATGGCCGCCTCGAGCTCGCGGACCGAGTGCGTCTGCGCCTCGGCCACCTGCTTGATCTGAACCACCGCGGTCATCACCTGCTCGGAGCCCTTGGTCTGCTCCTTCTGGGCGCGGTTCAGGTGGTGGACCATCTCGCTGATGGACTCGATGGCGCGGGTGATCTGCTTCGAGCCGCGCGCCTGCTCCTGGGCCGAGCGCTCCACGTGCTTGGTGATCGCCTTCATCTTCTCGGCGCTCTTCATGATCTGCTCGGAGCCGCGCGCCTGCTCGGCGGTGGCCGTCGCGATCTGCTGCACGGTCTCGGCGATGCGGTTGATCGCCATCGTCACCTGCTTCGAGCCGCGCGCCTGCTCGATGGTGGCGCGGGCGATGGCCTTCACCATCTGCGTCGACTTCTGGGAGGACTCCTGGATCTTCTTGAGCGCGGTCTCGGTCTCCTGGCCGAGGCGCACGCCCTCCTCGACGTTCCGGACGCCGCGGTCCATCGCCTGGACCGCCATGCGAGACGACTCCTGCACCGCGCGGATGAGCTCGGAGATCTCCTTGGTGGAGGCGCCGGTCCGCTCGGCGAGGTCCTTGATCTCGTCGGCGACCACGGCGAAGCCCTTGCCGTGCTCGCCCGACTGCGCCGCGAGGATCGCGGCGTTGAGCGCGAGCAGGTTGGTCTGCTCGGCGACGTCGTCGATCACGTTCAGGATGTTGCCGATGGCGGCGGTCTTCTTGCCGAGCGCCTCGATGACCGCGGCCGCCTCCTTGGACGAGTCCTTGATCTTGTCGATGCCGGCGAGGGTGCGGGAGAGGGCCTCGGCGCCCATCTCGGCGTCGCGCTGGGCCTGCTCGGAGAGCTTGGCGGTCTCGTTGGCGTTGGTCTCGACCTGGGAGATGGAGACGTCCATCTCGTTCATCGACGAGGAGGTCTCCTCGGTCGTGGCCGACAGGTCCTCGATGTTCTTCGCGACCTCCTTGATCGAGTAGGTCATCTGCTCGATCGCGGCGGTGGTCTCCTCCACGCTCGCGGCGAGGGCCTGGATGTTCTCGGCGACCTCGTCGTTGGTGGCCGCCATCTCGAGGATGGACGAGGAGGACTCCTCGGCGCTCTGGGCGAGGACCTCGACGTTGTCGGCGATCCCCTTGAGCGAGGCGATCATCTGGCTCATCGAGGACGAGGTGTCCACGGTGCGCGCGGAGACGGTCCCCGCGCCCGAGGAGACCGCCGAGCCGGTCCGCGAGATGCGCTCGATCACCGTCGCGACGCCGCCGGTGACGTTCTGCACGCGGGAGAGGGTGGAGGTGAGGTTCTCCCCGATGCGGTTCAGGGACTCGGCGAGCGTGCCGAGCTCGTCGTCGCCGAGGCGGGCCGAGCGCGCGACGAGGTCGCCGTCCGAGACGCGCCGGGCCACGGCGGTCATCTCGTCGAGGGGCCGGAGCACGAGGCCGTGCACCGCGGCGTAGACGAGGAGCCCGAGCACGAGGCCGCCCAGCGCGAGGAGGCCGACGTTCGCGAGGTAGACGTTCCCTTCGTGCGCGCGGGCGTGGGCGACGGACTCGGCGAGCAGCACGTACCCGAGGACGCGCCCGTCGTCCCCCTGCGGCGCGGAGCGCACCAGCGCCGTCGCGGCGAGCGCGTCGCCGAGGCGGAAGCCGGAGCCGTCCTGCGGGCGGGCCGCGTGCGCCGCCGCGATCGCGTCGGGCGAGGAGGTCACCGACCCGGCCACCCGCCGCGCCACCACGCTCCAGTCCGGGCGCGTGACCACGGCGTAGGCGATCTCTTCCTGCGCGGCGCTCCGGTCCACGATCGCCTGGACCGCGTCCGCCCGCCCGGCCGCGAGCGCGTCCGCCACCTCCCGCGCGAGGAGGCGCGCCTTCAGATCGGCGCGCTGGGCGACCGCGTCCTCGAGCGCCGCGCGGACGGCGCGGTTCACGAACAGGCTCGTCACCGCCCCCGCGGAGACGAGCGAGGCGGCGATGGCGAGGACGAGGGTGCGGCGGACGCCGAGCCGGGCGAAGAGCGTCGTCACGCGCGGATGGTACCGCAGCGGCCCGCGGGGCACGAATCCGGGACCGTCCCGCGGTCCGGCGCCGTCCGGACCGCGCCCCTCACTGCATGAAGAGGTCCTGCACCTGGACCTGCTCCTTCGCGGCCCGGTCGGCGACGGGCGCCGGCTCGGTCCCCTGCTTGAACGGCTCCACCACGCCCCGCACGTTGTCCGGGACCGGCTTCCCGGTCTCCGGGTCGATGCGGACCTCCACGATCCCGGCGGGAGGCTCGAACTCGGGCTGCTCGCGACCTGCGAGCGCAGCCGACATGTAGTCGAGCCAGATCGGCAGGGCCGCGTGCCCGCCGGTCTCGTACCGGGCGAGCGGGGTCACGTTCACGTCGTAGCCGAGCCAGACGCCGGTGGCGAGGTCGTGGGTGAAGCCCATGAACCAGGTGTCGAACGAGTCGTTGGTGGTCCCGGTCTTCCCCGCCGCCGGCTTCCCGAGCGCCGCGGCGCGGGCGCCGGTCCCGACCGTGGCGACCTCGCGCATGAGGCGGACGAGGATGTAGGCGGTCCGCTCGTCCATCACCTGCTCGCGCGGGCGGCTCACCTCGGCGACGCCGGCGGCGAGCCGGGTCGAGAGCGGCACCCAGGGATCGCGCCAGTCGGAGTGGTCCTCGAGCAGCACCCCGTCGCGGTCCAGCACCCGCTTCACGAAGGTGGAGGGCCGCCTCTCGCCGTAGCGCGCGAAGAGCGCGTAGACGCTGGTGAGCTCCCACAGGTTCACGCACGACGAGCCGAGCGCGCTGCCGAGCTCGCGCTTCACCGGCGTGGTGAGCCCGAGGTTCTTCGCCCAGTCGCCGAGGGCCGCCTGGCCGAGCTTCGAGGTGAGCGCCTCGGCCGTCTTCACGGCGGGGATGTTCATCGAGTTCACGAGCGCGGTGCGCAGCGTCACGTCGCCCTTGAAGTCCTCGCCGTAGTTCTTGGGCTTCCAGGACGACTCGTCGTCGCGGAAGACGAGCGGCGCGTCGGTGAGGATGGTGGCCGGCGTGAAGTCGAGCTTCTCGATGGCCGCCGAGTACACGATGGGCTTGAAGGCGGAGCCGGGCTGCCGGCAGGCCTGGAAGGCGCGGTTGAACTCGGAGGCGTCGAAGTCGTAGCCGCCCACCATCGCGAGCACGTAGCCGCTCCAGGGATCGAGCGAGACGAGCGCGCCCTGCAGCCGGGGATCGGACTCGAGCGCGAAGAGGAGCTCGCCCTCCGGCACCTCCTTGGGCTTGCCGGTCTGGAGCTCCGCCTCGCGCTTCACCAGCTCGGCGCGCGTGACGCGCCGGAGCAGCACCACGTCGCCCCCGTGCAGGGCCTGCGACGGCCGGGTGAGGAGCGCCTCGAAGTGGTTCACCTCGGGGTTGGGCTTGCGAGCCCAGCGCATGCCCGCGATGGGCAGGAGCCCGCGCTGCTCGCCGACCTCCACGTCGGCGGCGAGCGCCTTGTCGTCCACGCGCTGGACGATCCCCACGCAGTACTCGCCGACGTCGACGCCTCCCCTGGGCCAGGCCCGGGCGAGCCGCGCGCGGAGCGACTCGCGCTCGGCGCCCTCCACGTGCGTCACCGGGCCGGCGTAGCCCTGGCGGTGGTCCACCTCGAAGAGCCCCCTCAGCATCGCCGACTGCGCCGCGCGCTGCTTCTCGAGGTCCATGGCGAGCTCGACCCGGAGCCCGTCGGCGAGCAGCTTCTCGTTCCCGTAGCGATCCACCACGTAGCGGCGCGCGTGCTCGACGTAGAACGGGGCGGTCTCGCGGAACACGTCGTCGACCCCGTGCACGACCACGTCGGCGTCGGCGGCGCGGGCGCGCTGCTCCTGAGTGATCATGCCCTCCTCGGCCATGCGCCGGAGCACGTAGCGGCGCCGCTCCTTGGCGGCCTCGGGGCGCGAGAACGGCGAGTAGCGGGAGGGCGCCTGGGGCAGGCCGGCGATGAGCGCCGACTCCTCGAGCGTCAGATCCTCCACGTTCTTGCGGTAGTAGTTCTCCGCGGCGGCCTGAACCCCGTAGCTGTGGTGCCCGAGGTAGACGCCGTTCAGGTACATCCAGAGGATCTGCTCCTTGGTGAAGGCGCGCTCGAGCCGCTTCGCGAGGATGAGCTCGCGGACCTTGCGGGCGAGGTTCTTCCGGGTGCCCGCCTCGAACCCCTCGGCGCTGATCAGCATCGCCTTGGCGGTCTGCTGGGTGAGGGTCGAGCCGCCCTGGAGGCGGCGTCTGAGCACGTAGGTGTTGAAGGCCGCCCGGAGCGTGCCGAGCACGTCCACCCCGCCGTGCTCGAAGAACCGCTGGTCCTCGGAGGCCACGAACGCCTGGACGAGCTGCTTCGGGATCCGGTCGTAGGGGACCACCTTGCGACGTTCGGTGAAGAACTCCCCCACGATCTGGCCGTCGGCGCTCACCATGTCCGTGATCACCGGCGGGCGGTAGCTCTCGAGGGTGGGCAGCTCGGGGAGCCCGCGCGAGAAGTGCAGGTACGCCGCCACCAGGGCGAGCGCCACGAGGTTCACGAGGCCGACGGCGCCGAAGATCGCCCAGCGCAGGAGCCGCCGGCCGACCGGCTGCCTGGGCGGCAGGCCCTCGAGCACCACGCGGGTGGGCGGCGGACGCGCGCCCGCCGCGGCCGGGTCCTGGGTGGGATCGCGAGGTCCGGTCATCGGTCGGGCGAATCTAAGCTCGGCTCGCCCGCGAGCACAACGGCGGCCGTCGCGCCCGGCTGTGCGCCGATCAGCGACGTGCCGCCGGCCCGGGAAGGTTCGCCCGCGAGAGGACCTCGGCGAGCTCGTCGGGCAGGGGCGCCTCGAGGCGCAGCGGGGCGCCCGTGCCGGGATGGGGCAGCTCGAGCTTCCACGCGTGGAGGAACATCCGGCGCAGGCCCCAGCGCTGGCGCGCGCTCCGGTTCCACGCGAAGTCGCCGTAGCGGCGGTCGCCCGCCACGGGATGGCCGACCGCCTCGAGGTGCCGCCGGATCTGGTGGGTGCGCCCGGTCTCGATGCGCACCGAGAGGAGCGAGGCGTCCTTGTTGGAGGCGAGCACCTTCCAGCGCGTGAGGGCCTCCTGCATGTTCACGCCGCGTGCCGCCTTCGAGCGGCCCGTCTGCTCGTGCTCGGAGAGGGGCAGGTCGATGGTGCCGGCCTCGCGCGGCATCCTCCCCTTGGCGAGGGCGAGGTAGGTCTTGCGGACCTCTTCGCCCTCCGTGAACAGCTCGCCGAGCCGGACCATCGCCTTCCGGTGCTTCGCGACCAGCACGATGCCCGAGGTGTCCCGGTCGAGCCGGTGGGCGGGCGAGGGGCGGAACTCGGTGGGCGGGAGGTCGGCCGGGACGCGGAGGTGCGCCCGCGCCATCTCGACGAGCGTCGCCCCCTCGACGCCGGTGCCGGGGTGGGCGGCGAGCCCGGCCGGCTTGTCCACCGCGAGCAGGTCGGCGTCCTCGTGGAGCACGCGGAACGTGACGCGCACGCCGCCGGGCGTGGCGGCGCCCGCGCCGGCGCCTTCCGGCCGGGCGAGGAGCCGCTCCTCGTCGCCGCGGACCACCACGGTGTCGCCGGCGGCGACGACCTGCTCGGCCCGCCCTCGCGCGCCGTTCACCCGCACCTTGCGCGTGCGGAACATCTTGTAGACGTGGGAGAGCGGCACGTCGCGCAGCGCCTTGCGCACGAGCTTGTCGAGGCGCTGACCGGCCGCGTCCTCCGTGACGGTGAAGGTGATCACGCCGCCTTTCTACCGGCCGGGCCGCCGGCCGTCACGCGCCCGATGCCCCGCTTTGGACCGTGCGCCCCGGTCCCGCCGCCGGCATCCCCGTGCCCGGAGGTGCCGACATGCCTTCTCCTGCCGTGAAGGGGTTCGGCCAGGGTGATCCCGCCCTCGGCGCGTGGGCCGAGGCGCTGCACGCCCCGGAGGACCCCGTGCTCAAGGACGTGCGGGCCCGCTCGGCCGCCGCGGGGCTTCCCGGCATCGCGGTGGGCGCGATGGACGGGCTGCACCTCGAGGTGCTCGCGCGCGCGGCCGGGGCCCGGCGCGCCGTCGAGATCGGCACGCTCGGGGGCTACAGCGGCGTGTGCATCCTGCGCGGCCTCGCCGAGGGCGGCCGGCTCGACACGTTCGAGAAGGACCCGCGCCACGCCGAGGTCGCGCGCGAGACGTTCGCGCGCGCCGGGCTCGCCGCGCGGGCGCGCATCCACGTCGGCTCCGCCCTCGAGCGGCTCCCGGAGATCGAGCGCGACGGACCGTTCGACCTCGTGTTCGTCGACGCCGACAAGGCCGGCTACCCCGCCTACCTCGCCTGGGCCGAGGAGCACCTGCGGGTGGGCGGCGTCGTCCTCGCCGACAACACCTTCGCGTTCGGCCACGTCCACGAGCCGGCGTACGCGGGCGTGGACGGGCCCGCCGTCGAGGCGCTCCGCCGCTTCGCCGAGCGCCTCGCGCGCGGTGGCCGCTTCCGCGCGACGATCCTGCCGACGGAGGAGGGGCTGTCGCTCGGGGTGAAGGTGAGGTGAGGGCGGGAGCTCGTCTTCGCTCCGCCCCCGGCAGCCCGCCGACGAGGGCGGGGCCTGCCCCGTCAGGGCAGCTCCAGCTCGAGCTGCTGCTGGGCCTTGAGCGGCTCCGCGCGGATCCCCTCGCGCCGCAGCGCCGCCGCGAGCGGCTCGACGTAGCCGTGAACGGTGAACACCCGCCCCGCCCCGGTGGCCTTCGCGTACGCCACCAGCGACCCGAAGTCGGCGTGGTCGGACAGCGGGAACGCCGCGTCGCAACCGCGGAACCAGCGTGCGCCGTCGACGGCCCAGCCGGTCAGGGCCGCCGTCCGCCGCCGGCGGATGCCGCGCATCGCCTGGCTTCGCGCGAGGTGGGGCGGGACGACGACCACCTCGTCGTCGGCGGGCCCTTCCGGCCCGAGGGGGCGCACGTTCGGGAGCGCCACCCCGTTCGCCTCGTACACCCGGTTGACGGCGTGGACCACCGGGTGCACCCGGCAGCGGTAGCCGTGATCGGACAGGTACTTCAGGATCTCCTGCGCCTTGCCGAGCGCGTAGCCGAGCAGCACCGGGGTGACCCGGTCGGCGAGGGCGTCGTCCACGAAGCGCCGCACGGCGTGGAGCACCTCGGCCTTGGGCGGGAAGGCGTAGCGCGGGTGGCCGAACGTGGACTCCATGACCAGCACGTCGCAGGGCATCACCTCGGCCGGCTCGGCCGCGTGCGTGGGCTCGGTGCAGAGGTCGCCGGTGTAGCCGACCGAGCGGCCGTCGCGGGTGACGCGGAGCTGCGCCGAGCCGAGCACGTGCCCTGCCGCGAACAGCTCGAGCGTCAGCTCGCCGAGGCCGAACGGCGCGCGGCAGCGGGCGGGGAGCGCCTCGCCGGGGCGGCGCCGCGGCTCGCCGAGCCGGTGGCGCATGAGGGCGAGCGTCGCCGCGGTGGCGATGGTCCGGTCGTGCCGGCCGATGTGGTCCCCGTGGGCGTGCGAGACGAACGCGCACTCCACCCGCCGTCGCGCGTCGAGGTGCAGGCCGCTGCCCGCGATGCGGAGGTCGCCCCGGTGGAGCTCGATCGGCGGCCGTGCCATCGTGCGCGTGTTCTACACCGGGGCGCCGACAGCGCGGGAGGCGGTCCGCCGGGGCCTCAGGACCGCGCGCCCCGCGCCGCGGCACGGATGGCCGCCTTGAGCGCGTCCGGGTCCACCGGCTTCTCCAGCACCGGGGCGTCGGTCGACGCCACGAAGGCGCGCGCCCGCTCCGTGAACGCGCCGCCCGTGACGAAGACGAACCGGGCCGCCGAGCCCGAGTCCTCCTCGGCGACCCGCGCGTGCAGGTCCATGCCGGTGGCGTCCGGCATCATGAGGTCGCAGACGATCGCGTCGTAAGGGGCGCCGCCGCCGCGCACCCGCGCGAGCGCTCCGGCCGCGCTCGTCTCGAGGTCCACCTCGAACTCCCGGAGCACCCGCGCCAGGGCGCGCGCGACGAGCGGCTCGTCGTCCACGAGCAGCACCCGCAGCCGGCGCGCCGCCGGCGCCGCGTCCACCGGCGGGGGCGCCGGGGCAGGGGCCTCGGCGGGGGGCGGCGCGTGCTCCGCCCGCGCCGCGACCGGCAGGCGGATCCGGAAGATCGAGCCCTTCCCGGGCGCGCTCTCCACCTCCAGCTCGCCGCCCGCGTCCGTCACCATGCCGTGCGAGACGGCGAGCCCGAGCCCCATCCCCTCCCCGACTGGACGCGTGGTGAAGAAGGGCTCGAAGACCCGACGGCGGACCTCCTCGGACATGCCCGCGCCCGTGTCCGAGACCTCCACCACCACGCGCCCGCCCTCGGCGCGGACCGCGAGGCCGACCTCGTTCTCGGCGGCCCGCCCCTCCGGGATCGCCTGGCAGGCGTTCACGAGCAGGTTCACGAGCACCTGGGCGAGCCGCCGTTCGGGGATCCCGGCGAGCGGGACGGGCTCGAAGCGGGTGACGAGCCGGGCTCGATGCCTGAGCTCGTTCGCGACGAGGTGCGCGGCGGACCGGGCGACGGCGGCGGCGTCGCAGCCTCCCCGCTCCTCGCCGTCGGCGCGGGCGAAGACGCGGAGGTCCCCCACGATGGCCCGCACGCGCTCCGCGCCGTCGCGGGCCTCGGCCACCCTCGCGCCGAGCTCGGGCTCGACGCCGCCCGCGGCGAGGCGCGCGAGCGCCTCGTCGAGGTTGGCGATGACGTAGGTGAGCGGGTTGTTGATCTCGTGCGCCACCCCCGCGGCGAGCTGGCCCGTCGCCGCCAGCCGCTCGAGCGTCCCGGCCCGCAGCTCCGAAGCCTTGCGCGCGGCCTCGGCGCGGAGCCGGTCGGTGACGTCGAGCGCGATGCCGGTCACGCCCACGGTCTCGCCCGCGTCGTCGCGGAGGGGTCCCCAGTGGCTCTCGAACGTGGCCGAGCCGAGCTCGTCCGTCGCGGTGAAGCTCTCGCCCGCCGAGGCGCGCCGGTAGTGGTCGAGGATGCCGGGGAAGTCCCGGTAGACCTCGGCGATCGGGCGCCCGACCACCTCGCCCGGGCGGAGCCCGAGGGCCGCGAGGCCACGCCCCTCGGACGAGGTGAACACCCCGTCGCGGTCGACCGCCCACTGGACCACGGGGACGCTTCGAACCATGAAGCGGTGGCGCTCCTCGCTCGCGCGCAGCTTCGCCGCGAGGCGCTCCCGCTCCGCCGCGGCCCGGCGCTCCTCCGTCACGTCGCGGCCGAGTCCGAAGACGTGGTCCACGCCGTCGATCGCGACGACGCTCCCGGAGAACGCGAGGGTGCGCTCCGCCCCGCCCGCGCCCCGGATCCGCACGTCCACGTCGCGCGCCGTCCCGTCGCGGAGGAGGGTCTGAACGACCTCGAGCCGCTGCGAGGGATCGAGCCAGAGGCCGAGAGCGCTGGTCGGCCGGCCGACGACGTCGGCGGCCCGCACGCCGTGCAGCCGCTCGAACCCCTCGTTGACGGCCACCAGCACGCCGTCGGAGAGGCGCGAGAGGGACATGGGCGCGGGGCTCGTGAGGAACGCGCGGCGGAAGCGCTCCTCGCTCGCGCGGAGGTCGGCCTCGGCGCGCCCGCGCTGCTCGAGCAACCGGTTGAACGCCGAGGCCAGCGTGCCGA
>Ga0209683_10000457_pt1 | contig 15970 bp, 15 predicted proteins | sample DOMMetBare2Fresh_FD_187474 | JGI IMG/M metagenome (GOLD analysis project Ga0209683, IMG submission 187474) | Wetland sediment microbial communities from St. Louis River estuary, USA, under dissolved organic matter induced mercury methylation -... | ecosystem: Environmental > Aquatic >... | reverse complement strand
CTGGCAATTCCGGCATCTCGCTTCTGACACGTTCGACCCAATCGTGCGAAATCGCCAGCGGCAGCAGATCGGGGTCGGGGAAGTAGCGATAGTCCATCGCGTCTTCCTTGCTGCGCATGCTGCGCGTCTCATCGCGGTCCGGGTCGTACAACCGCGTTTCCTGTACCACCCTGCCGCCGTCTTCGATCAGCTCGATCTGACGGCGCACCTCATAGTCGATTGCTGCCTGCAGAAACTTGAAGCTGTTCAGGTTCTTGATCTCGCAGCGCGTTCCGTATTCCTGTTGGCCCATCCGCCGCACGCTGACGTTCGCGTCACAGCGGAAACTGCCTTCCTGCATATTGCCGTCGCAGATGCCGAGCCACACAACCAGTGAGTGGAGCGTCTTCGCGTACGCGACCGCTTCGTCGGACGAGCGCAGGTCGGGTTCGGTCACGATTTCCAGCAACGGCGTGCCGGCGCGGTTCAGGTCGATGCCGGTCATGCCGTGGCAATCCTCGTGCAGCGACTTGCCGGCGTCTTCTTCCAGGTGGGCGCGTGTCAGGCGGACGGTCTTGGTGTACGGCTCACCTTTCTTCGGTGCGACGACGCAGGAAACCGTGCCGCCCTGCACGACAGGAATCTCGTACTGGCTGATCTGGTAGCCCTTCGGCAGATCGGGGTAGAAGTAGTTCTTGCGCGCGAAGATCGAACGCGGTGCGATCACGGCTCCGATGGAAAGGCCGAACTTGATCGCGCGTTCGACCGCGCCGCGGTTAAGGACCGGCAGCACGCCCGGCAACGCAAGGTCGACCGCACACGCCTGCGTGTTCGGCGCGGCGCCGAAGGCAGTGCTTGCGCCCGAGAAGATCTTGCTGCGCGTCGACAGCTGCGCGTGCGTCTCCAGTCCGATCACAACTTCCCACTGCATTTCAGTATCCCGGCGGAATGCGCTTGTGCCAATCGGTCATGCGCTGGTACTGGTGGGCGACGCCCAGCATCTTCGCTTCCTCGAAGTGATTCGCCATCAGTTGCAGGCCGACCGGCCGGCTCTTTGCTCCGAAGCCACAGGGAATGCTCATGCTTGGTATGCCAGCCAGTGAACCCGGCACCGTGTACAGGTCGGCCAGGTACATCGCCACCGGGTCGTCGGTCTTCTCGCCGAAACCGAAGGCAACGCTGGTTGTCACGGGACTGGCAATCACTTCGCATTGCCTGAATGCCCGCTGGAAATCATCGGCGATCAGCCGCCGCACCTTCATCGCCTTGATGAAGTAAGCATCGTAGTAGCCGTGTGACAGAACGTACGTCCCAACCAGGATGCGACGCTTGGGCTCCGCGCCGAAGCCTTCCGAGCGGGACTTCTTGATCATGTCCGACAGGTCGCCGTACCTCTCGGCACGGTGGCCGTAGCGCACGCCATCGAAACGTGACAGGTTGCTCGAACACTCGGCCGGCGCAATCACGTAGTACACGGGGATGCCAAGTTCGGCGTTCGGCAGCGAGATGTTGATCAGCCGCGCGCCAAGCGCTTCGTATTCGCGCAGGGCCGCCCGCACCGCCTGCTCGACGTCAGGCTGCAGACCCGCGCCGAAGAATTCCCTGGGCACGCCGATCTTCAGCCCCTTGACGCCGTCATTCAGGTTGCGGGTGAAATCCTCGCGCGGCCGGTCAAGGCTGGTGGAATCCTTCGGATCAAAACCGAGCATGTGGTTGAACACCAGCGCGCAGTCTTCGGCCGATTGCGTCATCAGACCGGCGGTGTCGAGACTGGATGCGAACGCGATCATTCCCCAGCGCGAAGGGCGGCCATAGGTCGGCTTGGTGCCGGTAATGCCGGTGAACGCCGCCGGTTCGCGGATCGAGCCGCCGGTGTCGGTGGCGGTGGCCACCGGGGCGATCCGCGCCGCGACCACGGCCGACGAACCGCCCGAAGATCCGCCCGGCACCGCGCCCTTGTCCCATGGATTAAGGACGTTGCCATAAGCGCTGTTCTCGTTGCTCGAGCCCATCGCGAACTCGTCGCAGTTCAACTTGCCGAGGCAGACCATCCCGGCCCGCTTCAGATTGTCGACGACCGTGGCATCGAACGGGCTCACGTAGCCCTGCAGAATCCTGCTGCTCGCGGTCGAGCACCAATCCCTGGTGGCGAAGATGTCCTTGTGCGCCATGGGTACGCCGAGCAACGCAGCCGTTTCACCCGCGGCCCGTCGCGCGTCGGCGGCGCGCGCCTGCGCCAGCGTGACTTCGGGCCTCACGTCTAGAAACGCGTTCAGGTCGCGATGGACCTCGACGCGCTTCAGATAGAGATCAGCCAGCTCTACGGCCGAGACCCTCTTCGCATCCAGCAGCCGCCCAAGTTCCGCCACCGACGCGTGCGCCAGCTCGCTCCCGACTCCCGACTCCCGGCTTCCGACTGTCATTCAATCACCTTGGGCACCAGGAACAGCCCGTCCTGCTGCTCGGGTGCGTTGCGCAGGTTCGCCTCGCGCTCGTCGCGCTCGGTCACCACATCGTTGCGCAGCCGCTGATCGCCGCCGAGCGGGTGCGACATTGGCTCAACGTCATCGGTCGGCACCTTCTGCATCTGCTCGATCATCGCGAAGATGTCGTTTAGCTGTGCCAGCGTGGCCTGCGCCTGCGCATCGTTGATTTCGATGCGAGCCAGGTGCGCGATGCGGCGGACGTCGTCGAGGCTGAGGGACATCGGATGCTGGGTGCAGGCGGGGCAGACGAAGGGATGAGCGAACAGGGGAGGCCGTTGGCCCGAAAACGCACCCGTTTCAGAGTGACAGCTTGCACATGTAGTCTATCATTCGCACTTCGTCGCTTCCCTCTGGCGCAACTCCATTTAGGCACTCGTCTGTGCTCGCTCAAGCGAGCACAGTACAGCGAGGATCAAACAAGGCGTCCATGTTCGGCTTTCTCCGCAGCTACTTCTCCAGCGATCTTGCGATCGATCTCGGTACCGCAAATACCCTCATCTACGTCCGCGGCAAGGGCATCGTGCTGAACGAGCCGTCGGTCGTGGCGATCAGCCAAGAAGGCGGTCCCAGCGGCAAGCGCACGATTCGCGCGGTCGGTCGCGAAGCAAAGCAGATGCTCGGCCGGGTGCCCGGCAACATTGAGGCGATCCGTCCGATGAAGGACGGCGTGATCGCCGACTTCACCGTCACCGAGCAGATGCTCAAGCAATTCATCAAGATCGTCCATCCGTCGAGCCTGTTCGCGCCCAGCCCGCGCATCATCATCTGCGTGCCGTGCGGCTCAACCCAGGTCGAGCGGCGCGCGATCAAGGAATCGGCTGAAGCCGCAGGCGCGTCGCAGGTCTACCTGATCGAAGAGCCGATGGCGGCGGCGATTGGCGCCGGGCTGCCGGTGTCGGAAGCGTCGGGCTCGATGGTGGTCGATATCGGCGGCGGCACCACCGAAGTCGGCATCATCTCCCTGGGCGGCATGGTGTACTCGGGCAGCGTGCGCGTCGGCGGCGACAAATTCGACGAGTCAATCATCAATTACATCCGTCGCAACTACGGCATGCTGATCGGCGAACCCACGGCCGAGGCGATCAAGAAGGAAATCGGTTCCGCTTTTCCGGGATCCGAGGTCAAGGAGATGGAAGTCAAGGGGCGCAATCTGTCGGAAGGCATTCCTCGCAGCTTCACGATCTCCAGCAACGAGATCCTCGAGTCATTGACCGACCCGTTGAACCAGATTGTCAGCGCAGTGAAGATTGCGCTTGAACAGACCCCGCCGGAACTCGGCGCCGACATTGCCGAACGCGGCATGATGCTGACCGGGGGCGGTGCGCTGCTGCGCGATCTCGACCGGTTGCTGATGGAAGAAACCGGTTTGCCGGTACTGGTGGCCGAAGACCCGCTTACCTGTGTGGTGCGCGGCTGCGGCATCGCGCTGGAGCGGATGGACAAGCTTGGCACGATTTTCGCGCAGGGGTGACCGGAGTCTGGAGTCGGGCGTCGGGCGTCGGGAGGAAGCGCAGCCTGCCCTGAGTTCATCCGACCCCGGACACCTGACTCCCGACTTCGATGGAACACGGTCCGCCGCCGCTATTCAATCAGGGCGTTTCCGCCCGCGCGCGGCTGGCGTTCTTTTCCTTTCTCGCGATTGCGCTGATCATTGTCGATTCGCGCGTGAAGGCGCTCGATACGATTCGAGTCGGCGTCGGTGTCGTTCTTTATCCGATCCAGAAGGTGTTGCTGGTACCGGTCGACGCCGCCGAAGCGATCGGTGCCTACTTCACCACCATTGGCCGCCTCACGCGCGAGAAAGATGCGCTGCAAAGGGACGCGGTCGAACGTGCCCGCGCCTTGCAGCAGGCGCAAAGCCTCGAAACTGAAAACGCGCAGTTGCGGCGCCTGCTTGGCGCACGCGAAAAGGTGGAGCGTCCCGGCGTGCTGGCGCAGGTCCTGTACGAATCGCGCGACCGCTTCTCACGCAAGCTGGTGCTCGACAAGGGAGGCAGTGATGGCCTGCGCACCGGGCAACCGGTGATCGACGATCGCGGGGTGATCGGGCAGATCACGCGCGTGTTCCCACTGACCTCCGAATTGACGCTGTTGACCGACAAGGAGCAGTCAATCCCGGTTCAGTTGCTGCGCAACGGGCTGCGCGGGGTCGCCTATGGTGGCGCGGATCCCGGCACGCTCGAACTGCGCTTCATGCCGGCCAATGCGGATATCAAGCAGGGCGATGTCGCGGCCACATCGGGCATTGATGGGATCTACCCGGCCGGCCTGCTGGTCGCGACGGTCACCAAGATCGAGCGCGCGGAGAAGGACCAGTTCGCCCACATCGTGATGACGCCGGCCGCCGGTGTTCAGAGCTATTCGTTCCTGCTCGTGTTGCAGGTCGATCCGGCGATTCCGTCCCGGCCTGCGGAGGAAATACGGCCCGAGCCGCGCAAGGGTGCACGAAAGTGACGCACCGATGAGATGGTTGAAGGCTCTGCGCAGTTCATTTGCGCTGAACCGCCCGCGCAGTCCGGACCCGGTCGAACTCGTATCCGCCGACGGCCTCAGTGTCGGCCGCGCCGCGTACCGTCCGTCGGTGCTGTTGCGCCCGGCGAATCCGGTGTTCATCTGGACGTCGCTGCTGGTCACGCTTGTCCTGAACCTGATGCCATGGGGACGCGCCCCGTTCGTGCCGGACTTTCTGGCGCTCGCAATCGTGTTCTGGAACGTGCACCAACCACGGCGAGTCGGCATTGGCGCATCGTTTGTGTTCGGCCTGCTGATGGATGTGCACGACGGCGCGCTGTTTGGCGAGCACGCGCTCGCGTACACATTGCTGTCGTATGGAGCCATCTCACTGCACCGGCGGATTCTTTGGTTCCCCCTTGGCGCGCAGGCGCTGCACGTTTTCGGCCTGCTGCTGCTGGCGCAGTTCTCGTCGCTGCTGATTCGGATGTGGGTCGGCGGCAACTTTCCCGGTGCGGACTACTTCGCCGGGAGCCTGGTCGGCGCGCTCGTGTGGCCGATCGTCAATTGGCTGCTTCTGGCGCCACAGCGCCAGCCGCACGAGCGCGACGAAACGCGACCGCTCTGATTTCAGTGAGTTCTAGAACCTATCTCAGAATCCGCGATGGATCGCGTTGCGACGAGAAGCCGGTGGATGCAAGGCGGCGGTCGCAGGACAGTAGCTCGTGCTACGGCCAAGACCGCCAACGCTGCAGACGCCGGCTTATCGTCGCAACCCTGCGGGGCGGGGCTGCATTGGGCACACGGCGTTGTTGCGGCTCGGGTTCTTGCACTAGCAATGGTCCCCTCGCCGCGCCTAGCCCTGTGCCCAATGCAACCCCGCCGCGACCATCGGGGATCCTGAGATAGGTTCTAGATTACTCGCCACTTGACGGCGATCCACACCACCAGCACGATCAGAAACAGGATGACCGGCAGCACCAGCAGCGACAGGCGCTGCTGGCGGGCAACGGCGGTCCGCTGCACCTTGAGCGACTCTTCGAGCATCGCCTCGGATTTCGCGAACTGCGCCCGTGCCAGCTTCAGATGCTCGGTCTGCGCTTCGAGAGCCTTGCGCTGGTTGGCCTCGATCCGCTGCAGCAGTTCGAGCAGGTCATGATCATGCGACATGCATCACCTGTTGCTCAAGGCCAGCTTCGCACCGAACCCGATCAGGGCGATTCCCGCCAGCCGCGTCGCCACCCTGCGTGCAGCCGGCAGCGATGCGAGTCGCCGCGCCACCGCGTTGCCCAGCAGCACGAGCCCGCCCTGGTAAAGCAGACTCAACCCCGTGACGTGCAACATCATTACGCCGAGCGTGGCCAGCGACGAGTCGGCACGCAGGAAGAGCGGAAAGAAGGCGACGAAGAACAGTGCGACCTTCGGATTGGTCAGGCTGACCGCGAACGCCTGACGGAAATACACCCAGCCGGTCTTGCCCGGCTCGGGCATGCCGTTCGCGGACGTCGGTAGCATGCGCAGCAGTCGCAGGCCTATCCACGCCAGATAACCGGCGCCGAACCACTGCAGCGCGTTGAACAGATGTGGATTGGCACTCATTATCGCCGCCAGCCCTGCAACCGCCGCGAACATGTAGATCAAATCGCCGACCAGCGTACCGGCGACGGCACCCATTCCAGCGCCGACGCCGCTGCGGGCCGTCGCGTTGAGAATTGCCAGTGTCCCGGGCCCGGGAATGAGCTGAAACAGGAGTACCGCCGCTATGAAACTTGGGTAGTTCTGGATATCGAACATGAGAACGGCTGAACCTCCAAAGGGACTGACTGAACGATAATGCGCGATGAGAAGTGCAGGGACTCACTTGATACCAGACAGTATCGCCGCCTCCATGGCGATTGTGAAGCGACTGAGCTTGATTCGCATGTCAAGTGAACTGCGCTGGTGACGTTGCTGTCACAGTCGGACACTCATGACGACTTTTCGCAACCCCGAACACGAAATCCACCATTTCCGCACGCGTGTCGTGGTGGCGACGCTGTTCGTTCTCGCGTGCTTCGGGTTGCTGCTCGCGCGCTTCGTTTGGCTGCAGGTCATCAAGCATGCCGAGCTTTATGAACAGGCAGAGAGCAACCGGATCGCCACCGTGCCGGTGCAGGCAAATCGCGGCCTGATCCGCGATCGTAACGGCGTGATCATCGCGCGCAACTTCTCCGCTTACACGCTGGAGATCAATCCGCGCAAGGTCGAGAATGTCAACGCGGTGATTGATGAGCTCGCTGCGGTGATCGAGATCCAGCCGCGCGACCGGCGCCGGTTCAAGAAACTGCAGGAGGAGTTGAAGGGCGCCGAGTCGATTCCAATCCGCACCCGGCTGACCGACGAGGAGGTCGCGAAGTTCTCGGTGAATCGATTCCGCTTTCCCGGGGTCGAGTTGCGCGCCCGCCTGTTCCGTCACTACCCGCTGGGCGAGATCGGCGCGCACATGATCGGCTACATCGGCCGCATTTCGCCCGCGGACAAGGAGCGCATTGCCACCTTTGACGATTCCGAGAACTACGTCGGCGCCGAGCACATTGGCAAGACGGGCATTGAGCTGTCGTATCAGCGCGATCTTCATGGAGCGACCGGTTCGGAGCGCGTCGAGATCACCGCCGGCGGGCGCGCGGTGCGCACACTCGACCGCAGCCCGTCAACCCCGGGCAACAACCTCAATCTGTCGATCGACATCAAGCTGCAGCAGATCGTCGAAAAGGCATTCGGCGATCGTCGCGGCGCGCTGATCGCAATCGAACCCGAGACCGGCGATGTATTGGCCTTCGTGTCCAGGCCCAGCTACGACCCGAACCTGTTCGTCGATGGTATCGATCCCAAGAGCTGGGACGAACTGAACAACGACCCCGATAAGCCGCTGCTGAACCGCGCGCTGCGCGGCACGTATCCGATCGGATCCACCTACAAGCCGTTCCTTGCGCTGGCCGCCCTCGAAACCGGCACGCGCAGACCCGAGCAGGTGATCCACGACCCGGGCTACTTCATGTTCGGCAACCGGCGTTTCCGCGACAGCAACAAGGTGCCGCTCGGTGCGGTCGACATGCACAAGTCGATCGTCAAGTCGAGCGACATCTACTACTACATGGTGGCCAACGATCTCGGTGTCGACGCGATCCACGACTTCATGAAGCCGTTCGGCTTTGGCCAGATCACCGGTATCGATCTGGAGGGCGAGCAGACCGGCATCCTGCCGTCGACCGCGTGGAAGGAAAAACGTTTCAAGCAGAAGTGGTATCCGGGCGAAACGATCTCGATCGGCATCGGCCAGGGCTACAACGCGTTCACCCTGCTGCAACTGGCGCACGCCACCGCCACGGTCGCCAACGACGGCATCGTGATGAAGCCGCATCTCGTGAAGAGCGTCGAAGACGTGAAGACCGGCGAAATGCGGCTCACCGTGCCGAAGGAAAGCTACCGCATCGACCTGAAGCCCGAGCACCTGCGCTTCGTGCGCGAGGCAATGGTCGACGTGAACATCAGCGGCACCGGCCGCCAGGCGTTCGCCGGTGCGCCGTACAAGGTCGGCGGCAAGACCGGTACCGCGCAGGTCGTGGGCATCAAGCAGAATGAAAAATACAATGCCAGTCGCATCGACGAGCGGCATCGCGACCACTCGCTGTTCATCGCCTTCGCGCCGGCCGGACCGGGAGAGAAGCCGAAGATCGCGCTTGCGCTGTTGGTGGAAAACGGTGGCTTCGGTTCGATGGCCGCCGCGCCGATCGCGCGCCAGGCGATCGACTACTACCTGCTCGGCAAGGTGCCCAACGCACCGGCGCCGCTGAAGCCGGAAGGCGGGAGCGAGATTGATCCGGAGATCGTTGCGCAGGTGAACGGAGGTGCCCGTGAGCAGTGAGCGGTGCCGGTGCGTTCGTCAACCTTCACCGAGGGTGCAGCGCGGTACGCGCGCTGCACCGGCGCCGCTGAAGCCGGAAGGCGGGAGCGAGATTGATCCGGAAATCATTGCCCAAAGCAGTGGAGGGGCACGTGACAACTGACGCACTGCGCGGCCGCATCCTGTTCTGGGTCCGCGAGCGCCTGAGCGTGCTCGACCCGGCGTTGCTCGCGATCATCGGGGGCCTGATGCTGCTCGGACTGATCACGCTGTATTCGGCCGGCAATGATTTCCCCTGGCGTTTCACCGACCAGATGCGCAACTTCGCGGTGGCGGCCGGCGTCATGTTTCTGATCGCGAGCATTCCTCCGAGCCTCCTGATGAAGGTGGCCGTACCGCTGTACATCGTCGGCGTTGCCTTGTTGGTGGCGGTCGATCGCTTCGGCATCATCGTCAAGGGGGCACAACGCTGGCTCGACCTCGGTTTCACGCGTATCCAGCCTTCGGAGTTGATGAAGCTCGCGCTGCCGATGATGCTGGCCTGGTACTTCCAGAAGCGCGACGGCGTCGCGCGCACGATGGACTTCATCGTCGCCGCGGTGCTGCTGATCGTGCCGGTGGCGCTGATCGCCAAGCAACCGGACCTGGGTACCGCCATTCTGGTCCTCGCCGCCGGCGGTTTCGTGATCTTCTTCGCGGGTCTGCCTTGGAAATGGCTGGCGGCGATGGCGGTCGCCGGTGGCGCGATGCTGCCCGTGGTCTGGACCTTCATGCACGGCTACCAGCGCGAGAGGATCATGACTTTGATCGATCCTTCGCAGGACCCGCTCGGCAAGGGATTTCACACCTTGCAGGCGATGATCGCGATCGGCAGCGGCGGATTAACTGGCAAGGGCTGGATGCAGGGCACTCAGACGCATCTCGAATTCATCCCCGAGCGCACGACCGATTTCATCTTTGCCGTGTACTCGGAGGAATTCGGCCTGATCGGCAATCTGGTGCTGGTGGTGCTGTTCTTCTCGCTGGTGACACGCGCTCTACTGATCGCCGCCAACGCAGCGACGATCTACGCGCGGCTGATGGCTGCGGCGATAGCGCTGATCATCTTCACCTACGCATTCGTCAATATGGGGATGGTGAGCGGCATCCTCCCGGTGGTAGGCGTGCCACTGCCTTTCGTGAGCTACGGTGGCACCGCGCTGGTGACGCTCGGCATGGCGTGCGGAATGCTGATGAGCATTTCGCGCAATCGCAAGCTCGTGCAGTCGTGAGAGCGATCGGGCGTCGGGCACGAACTGCCGCTGCGGTGCTGGCGGCAAGCGTGATGCTCGTCGCGTGCGGCACGGCGCCGAAGGCGCCACAGCGATCGGGCGGCTATTACCAGAACGACGGACCGCCGGCACAAGTGCCGGCCGATCTGGCGAATGTGCCCGACGCGGTGCCGCGCGTCGAGCCATTGCATCCGTTCGCCAACCGACCGTACGTTGCGCTTGGGCGCAGTTACACGCCGCTCAACTCGGACACGCCATTTCGGCAGCGTGGGTTTGCGTCATGGTACGGGCGCCAGTTTCACGGCAACCGCACTTCGAGCGGTGAGATCTACGACATGTTTGCGATGACCGCCGCCCACCCGACCCTGCCGATCCCGAGCTTTGTTCGCGTGACGAACGTTAAGAATGGATCGAGCGTGATCGTGCGCGTCAACGACCGCGGACCATTCAAGGATGACCGGATCATCGATCTGTCATATGCGGCCGCCACGCGGCTCGGCTTTGCCAACGCGGGCACCGGCGAGGTCGACGTCGAACGCCTGACGAACACCGACATCGCGTCGGGACGCTGCTGTGTGCGCACCGAAGTGGCGAGCACGCCAAAACCGGCAACCCCGATGCCCGCGGAGCAGGTGGCCACCGCCATTCCCGTTGCGGACATCGTCACCCCGGCAACCGCGGCACTGCCCGATGTGACTGCCGCGCCCATGACCGCGCCGGCTGCAGCCCCGCCAGCACCGGCAGCATCGCGCTGGTCGGTGCAGCTCGGCGCATTTGCGCAGGCAGCCAACGCCGAATCGTTGCGCGATCGCATCGTTGAAGAACTCGCCCGCAACGCGGGCGCGATTCCCGATCCTGCAGATCAGAAGCCGCGTGTCGAGCACCACGGGAGTATCTTTCGCGTCTTGATCGGCGACCTCGTCGATCGCGCCGCAGCGTTGCAGCTTGCGCAGCGGCTCGAACGCGTCCTGAGCCGCGAGACCACCGTGTTCTCGCGTTGACATCTTCGAATCCCACCGGGAGGGCCTGATGAATCTTGCCGACCTCAAGCACTTTGTCGATCGAAAATGGGATGAGGAACTGATCCCGCGCCTGGTCGAGTACGTGAAGGTGCCGGCCAAGTCGCCGGCATTCGATGCAAGCTGGAGCGCACACGGCTATCTGCAATCGGTGGTGAAAGAGGCGTATGCGTGGGGCGCGGCGCAAGAGATCAAGGGTCTGAAGATCGAGATCGTGTCGATCGAAGGCAGGACACCCTGCATCCTGTTCGACGTCCCGGCCACCGGCACCTATGGCAACGCGAAGACGGTGCTGTTCTACGGACACCTCGACAAACAACCCGAGATGGTCGGCTGGCGCGAGGGCTTCGGGCCGTGGACGCCGGTCGTCGAAGACGGCAAGCTTTACGGTCGCGGCAGCGCAGACGACGGCTACGCGATCTACTGCGCACTTACCGTGATTGCGGCGATCGATGCGCAGGGCGCACCGCGCCCGCGCTGTGTCGGCATCATCGAAAGCTGTGAGGAAAGCGGCAGCCCCGATCTGCCGGCGTATCTCGATCTGCTCGCACCGCGCTTCGGCGATGTTGCGCTGGTGGCGGGACTCGACTCCGGGTGTGGCAACTACGAGCAGCTATGGATGACAACCTCGCTGCGCGGACTGGTCGGCGGCACGCTGACGGTCGAGATCCTCAGCGAAGGCGTGCACTCGGGTCACGCGAGCGGCATCGTTCCGAGCTCGTTCCGTATCGCACGGCAACTGCTGAATCGCATCGACGATCCAGCTACAGGGCGCGTGCTCGATCCGGTATTCAACGCCGAGATCCCTCGCGAGCGGCTAGAGCAGGCACAGGTCGCCGGCGGCGTGCTCGGGGAAAAGGTTTGGACCGAATTTCCGTGGATCGCGTGCGCGCACGGCCCCGCAGTGGAGAACGAGCTGCTGCCGCCGACGACGCAGGCGCGCCCGCACGTGCATGGCGGTGTGCCGACGTCGCAGCCGATAGCGACCGATCCGGTCGACGCGATTCTGAATCGCACCTGGCGCCCCGCGCTGTCGATCACCGGCGCGGGCGGGCTGCCGTCCATCGACTCCGCCGGCAACGTGCTGCGTCCGAAGACCACGCTGAAGCTATCGCTGCGCATTCCGCCGACCGTCGACGGCGAGCGCGCCACGCATCAACTGAGAAAGCTGCTCGAGGCAGCCCCGCCATACAACGCCAAGGTGACCTTTGACTCCGACTGGGGGGCCACCGGATGGAATGCGCCGCTGACGGCGCCGTGGCTGAAGCGGGCCGCTGACGATGCGTCGCGCGCCGTGTTTGGCAAGGAATCGGCCTGGACCGGTTCGGGGGGCACGATTCCGTTCATGAACATGCTCGGCGAGAAGTTCCCGCGCGCGCAGTTCCTGATCACCGGCGTTCTCGGCCCGAAATCAAATGCGCACGGTCCGAATGAGTTTCTGCACATTGCCTATGTGAAGCAATTGTCGGGCGCGGTGGCCCGCGTGGTCACGTCCCTGCCGGGTTGACCGCGCGCGCTGCGTTTGCTCGGCACGCCGTCCTACATGGCGCCTGAACGCATCGAACATCGCGAGGGTGCCGACTTTCGCTCTGATATCTACTCACTTGGCGCGGTCGGCTCGTTTCTGTTGCGCGGTGCAGCCCCGTTCGAGGGTGAGAATGATCTCGCGCTCGCCTACCAGGTCGTGCATTCGCCGCCACCGCTGCTGCCCGCGGCAGTGCCGGCCGGTCTGGCGGATCTGATTCTGCGCAGCCTCGAAAAGTCGCCCGACGCGCGACCGCAGGCCGCAGCCGAGGTCATCAAGGCACTGGACGCGCTGCTGACGCCGACGCCCTGGACCTACGATGAGGCGCGCGCGTGGTGGATGTCGCACGGACTTGATTCGAATGTCGCGGTTCAGTCGCGCGCCTTGCCGATCAGCGCGTCATAGAGCCGCGCCCGTGGCAGTCCGGTCACTTGCGCGGCCAGGGCGGCGGCGCGCGAGGCGGGCATCTCGGCCGCGAGCGCCTGCAGCCAGCGGCGCGTGAGGTCGTCGATGTCCTGGCTCGCGGCGCATGTTTGCGGCGCGTCGATCAACAATACGTATTCGCCGCGCGGTTCGGTCTGCGCGAGCCTCTGCGGCAATTCTGCGACGGTTGTCGCGATGATGGTCTCGAACTTCTTGGTCAGTTCGCGCGCGACGATCACGCGTTGTGCGGGATCAAATGTGGCCGCGATCTGTCTCGCAGTGGCGGCGATTCGATGCGGGGCTTCGAGAATGGCGGCCGCCTGCCCGCTGGCCGCCGCCTCGCGCAGCACGCGCGCGCGGTCGCGCGCGCCTTTCGGCAAGAAGCCGATGAAAAGCAGCGGCGCTTCCGTCAGTCCCGCCGCGCTCACCGCGGCAGTCAGGCTGCTCGGGCCCGGAATTGGCACGATGCGATGGCCAGCGCCGCTCACTGCGGCGACCAGCCGAGCGCCGGGGTCGGAAATCGCCGGAGTGCCGGCATCGGTGACCAGCGCGATCCGCTCGCCGCGCGCCAGGCGCTCGCCGATCCGCGCGGCAACCGCGCGCTCGTTGTGTTCGTGCGCCGCCACCCGGGGCGCATCGATTTGATATCGGTCCAGCAGCGGCCGCGTGGTGCGCGTATCCTCGCAGGCGATCGCGTCCATCTGCGATAGCACCCACAGTGCGCGCAACGTAATGTCTGCGGCGTTGCCGATCGGTGTGGCGACCACGTACAGTGCACCGGCCGGCAGATCCTGATCCGCCACGCCGCTCATAGCGATCAGAGGATCGTTGCTAAAGAACGGCTTGCGTTCCATGTTCTCTCGACGTCGATTGCTGTGGGCGGTAGCCGCGGGTGTCTCATTGTCGGCGCGTGGACAGGTACCGACAAATGCACCAGACAATTCACCCGGCGTCGCGCCACCAGACGCTTTGCCGCCGGCGCTTGCGTTGATTCTGCCCGGTCCGGAAACGCCGTACGCGCGGGCCGCAGAAGCGGTGCGCGAGGGCTTCATCGCGGCGCACACGGCGACACGCGCGTCGGTGGCGATCCAGGTGGTGGAGATCGACGAAACGCCGGCACAGGCGATCCGGGCCCTGGAGGCCGCGCGCGATCGCGGCGTGCGGCTGGTGGTTGGTCCCTTGACGCGCAGCGCGGTCAACGGCGTGGTGGAACACGGCGATGCAGGCGTGCCGACGCTGCTTCTAAACATGCCAGACAAGCCGGCCGCGCTTGCGAAGTCACAGCTCGCATTTGGCCTGGCGGCTGAAGACGAAGCTGCCTTGCTGGTGCGGGCTTCCCTGCGCGATATCGATTCCGGCACCACGGCGTCGAGTACGCGCCGGCATGTGGTCGTGATCGGCGAAAGCGCGCTGGCGCGTCGCATCGGTGCCGCATTTGTCACAGCGCTGCGCACCGTCGGCGAGCCGTTCATCACCCTCGATTACGCACAATATGGCGCCGCGGGGGTTGCGCGCGAGATCGGCAAGGCGTCGTCGACATCGATCTTTCTCGCGCTCGATGTCGGCGAGGCGGTGCAGGTGCGAACGCGGCTGCCGATCGACGCGCCACTGTTCTCGATCTCGCAACTGAATGTCGCCGCGACTGGCAGTGCGATCGTTGTCAGCGATCTTGAAGGTGTGCGATTCGTCGACATGCCGTGGCTGATCGAACCTGAGCGGCCATCGGTGAAGGCGTATCCCCGGGCGGTCGCCAACTACAACTCCGAGATGCAGCGCCTGTACGCGCTGGGCATTGATGCCTACCGAATCGCGATCGAATGGCTTGGCGGACGCGCGCGGTTCGAACTGGACGGCGTGACTGGTTGGCTGCGGATCGACCGCGAACGCGGGGCACGGGTGGAACGAACACCCGGGTTTGCGGTCTTTCGGGAAGGCCGCGTCGAGCGCAGCGATGTTTTGCGGGACGTTAAGAGATAAGGATAGCTGTCGCAGCTGCAACGATGGTGAATGCATGAGTTTTCTCAGACGCCGTTCCGGCGTGCGCACCCCCCGCCAGCGCGCCGGCGATGCGGCGGAACAGGCGGCGTGCGATCGACTCGCCGCGAACGGATGCCGTATCCTCGCGCGCAACGTGCGCTATCGCGAGGGTGAGCTCGACATTGTTGCACAGGATGGTGCGACCGTTGTATTCGTCGAGGTGCGCCTGCGCAACGACACGCGGTTTGGCGGCGCCGCGGCGAGCGTCGACCACTTCAAGCGCCGGCGGCTGGTGCACGCCGCGCAGCATTACCTGGTTGAGAACTTCGGCGGTCAGAGCAACGGACCGCTTGCGCGGCGCAATGCCGTCTGGCCGCCGTGCCGGTTTGATGTGATCACGGCCGACGACGGTGGCGTCGGCGAGTGGATTCGCGATGCATTTTCAGAGCAGGGAGCTTGAATGAAAAGACGAACGTACAGGCGCGTCGCCGCCGCAGCAGCGGCCTGTTTCATCGCTGCGGGTTGCGCGCCACTGATCGTCGGTGGTGTTGTAGCGGGCGGCGCCCTTATGGCGACTGACCGCCGCTCGGTCGGCATACAAGTCGAGGACGAGGCGATCGAACGCCGCATCAATCGCGCGCTGGCGGAAAAGTATCCGCGCGAAGCTGCCAATATCAACGTCAACAGCTACAATCGCAGGGTATTGCTGACGGGCGAGGTCACGACGCCGCAGGCCAAGGGCGACGCCGAGCAGGCCGCCATGCGCAGCGACAACGTGCGCGAGGTCCTGAACGAACTTGAAGTTGGCTCGCTGTCGGCAATCGGTGCGCGTGCTGCTGATACTGCGACCACCGCCAAGGTGCGCGCGGCGCTGATCGAGGCCAAGGAAGTGCCGGCAGCGACCATTCGCGTCGTGACCGAGCGAAGCGTCGTGTACCTGATGGGGCGCGTGACCG
>Ga0209683_10000450_pt1 | contig 16128 bp, 12 predicted proteins | sample DOMMetBare2Fresh_FD_187474 | JGI IMG/M metagenome (GOLD analysis project Ga0209683, IMG submission 187474) | Wetland sediment microbial communities from St. Louis River estuary, USA, under dissolved organic matter induced mercury methylation -... | ecosystem: Environmental > Aquatic >... | reverse complement strand
CCGAAGTGCTTGCCTTCATAGCGATCCGCCAGCACGGTGCGCCGGCCGTTCGCCTCGACGCGCACCAGCGAGCGTCCCGCGAAGGTGGCGATGATCAGACGGCCCTGACGATCGAGCGTCAATCCGTCGGCGCCGATCATGGCGAACTCTTCGAACTGCGGATCGGTGCGCTCGCGGCCGTTGTTCTGAATGCCGCCCCAGCGCCAGACCTCAGGACCGGTGTAACCCACTTGGCTGAGATAGACCGACGCCTTGCCGTCGGGCGTGAGCTTCCAGATGACGTTGCCCGGGATGTCGGTGAACAGAAGATATCCCTCTCGTCCCCTCTGCACCCAGACCGGGCCTTCGGTGAAGCCGAAGCCGCCCTTGACCAGCTCGACCTTGGCATTCGCCGACACCAGCGCATCGAGGGCGGGATCGAGCCGCTCCACCGCAGCTTCATTGGTCTGAGCCGCCGCCAAGGAGCTCGACAACGCGCCCACGATCGCAATCATCAGGGCTCTGGTCATTCCGCCCTCCCCTCGTTCGGTCGTTGCCGCCGCACGCTTGCGTTGCGCGACGTGGCCGCGGGCATGTCGTTGCATGCCGTATTATAAAGTCTAGCTGGTGATCCGTTCCGGCAACAGTACGCTTCACCGCAAGGTCAGGCTTGCGCACAATGGGCGGACCGCGCACCCACTCACGCATGGGCCGCAGGTATGCTAGTGCTGTACTGCCCATGGTAGTGCCGGTGACCGGGAGGGAGGCCCTCGCTCCATGCGCAGGTCGCGGTGTAAGGTTCGCCAAAACGGAAGCCGAATTGGCCACGGGAGGAACTTCATGCTCAATCGACGTTTGATGGCTGCGTTCGCGCTGGCGGCTTCGCTCGGCATGGCAAGCGAAGCGGCACGCGCACACGACGAAACCAAATTCCCCGACTTCTCGGGCCAGTGGTTCCGCACCTACGGCGGCAATCCGCGCTACGATCCGACGAAGCCGATCCGCAAGCAGGAAGCGCCGCTCACGCCGGAATACCAGGCGCGGTTCGAGGCCAGCATCAAGGACCAGGACGAAGGTGGCCATGGGCTCGACCGGGGCTATACCTGTCTGCCGCAGGGCATGCCGCGGCAGATGTCGGGCGTATCGAAGTTCGAGTTCGTGATCTCGCCCAAAGTGACCCACATGCTGTTCGAGCGGACCGAGTTTCCGCCGCGCCGCATCCATACCGACGGGCGCGACTGGCCGCAGACCGAGGAGACCTGGTTCGTCGGCTACTCGATCGGCAAATGGCTCGATACCGACAGCGACGGCCGCTATGACACGCTCGAAGTCGAGACCCGCCATCTGCGCGGGCCGCGGGTGTGGGACCAGTCCGGCATGCCGATGGGCGACGACAACTCGACCGTGATCAAGGAACGGATCTACCTCGACAAGAGCGATCCCGGCACGCTGCGCGTCGAGATGACCACGACCGACAGCTCACTGACGCGGCCGTGGACGGTGATGAAGACCTTCAAGCGCCAGGCCACGGTCTGGTGGACCGAGGACAATTGTCCGGAGGGCCAGGCCCACGTCACCATCGGCAAGGAGGTCTACTTCCAAAGCGGCGACGGCACCATCATGCCGATGAAAAAGGACCAGCCGCCGCCGGACCTGAAATATTTCAAGCGGAACTGATCGCCGCGCGCCAAGCTATCTCCGTCATCCGGAGAGGCTGTGAATCTTTCCACCACTCCGACCTCATCCTGAGGAGCCCGCGCGAAGCGAGGGCGTCTCGAAGGATGGCCGCGAGTCCGAGCCTACTGCCATGGTTCTAGACGGCGCGCTACGCGTGCCCCCTCACCATGAGGCCGAGCGTGTGAAACTGTATACGCGCCCTTCGAGGCTCGCCCGGCGGAAGAGGCCGGGCGAGTGCCTCAGGGTGACGAGGGTGCTGACGTGTGCGTGGCAGACATTCGCTGGCTCGGTCTGATCGGGAAACACTCCAAGTGCGCTACTTCTGCGCGGCGACGTAAGCCACGATGTCGTCCTTGTCGCGGTCGGCGACACCCGGGAACACGCCCATGGCGGTGCCGGGGACCATGACGGCGGGAAGCGCGATCCAGGGACCGAGCAGCCCTTCGGTCCATTCGAAGGTGGCGGTGGTGCGGAACGCATTGGTGTACTTGAACCCCGGCACGGTGCCGGCGCGCCGGCCCACGATGCCGAACAGGTTGGGGCCCAGCCGGTTCTCGCCGCCTCTGTCGATGGTGTGGCAGATCGCGCATTGGCGCACGAACGCGGTCTCGCCCTTGCCGATATCGGCAGCCTGGCTCGCGCTCGCGCCGAGGGCTGCAGCCAGCAGCGTCAGGGCCGATCGGCGGAGTATGGCGTCGATCGGGTGTCGCGGGCCCATCTGAGTGTCTCCCCTGTTCTCGTCTTTGTAAACCGCTTGTTTCTCTCGGCTTCCAGGCTGAGTTTGTAGTAGGATTGCTGCCACAAGGTCAAAGGGTCAGCGGGTCCCATCGCCCGCCCGATCGACGCCGAGCTTGGGGAGGAGATGACACCATGCGCATCAAAGCGGCACTCTATGCAAGCGTAGCCCTCCTGCTCGCAGCAGGCTATCCGGTTTCGATCGAGGCGCAGCAGACGCCCGCTCAGCCGGCCGCGGCGGTCGAGATCGACGGCGACGACATCGGCGGCGTTGTCGTGAGCCGGTTCGGGCCGGAAGCGGGCGTTTGGGTGATCGCCGAGACGACCGAGCTCGGCACGCGCTTTGCCAAGATGGTGGTCACCGACGAAGTCGGCCGCTATGTGATCCCCGACCTGCCCAAGGCCAAATACCGCGTCTGGGTGCGCGGTTACGGCCTCGTCGACTCGCCCAAGGTCGATGCCGAGCCCGGCAAGCTCCTCAACCTGACCGCGGTGATCGCGCCGAGCCTCAAGGATGCCGCGCAATACTATCCGGCGATCTATTGGGCCGCGATGATCAAGGTCCCGGACCGCAGCCAGTTCCCGGGCACCGGCCCGAACGGCAACGGCATCCCGACGACCTTCAAGACTCACGATCAATATCTCAACTTCGTCAAGACCAACGGCTGCGGCAATTGCCACCAGATCGGCAACTACGCGACCCGCACGATTCCCGACGCGCTCGGCAAGTTCGATTCATCGATCGCGGCCTGGGCGCGGCGTCTGCAATCGGGCCCGGCTGGCACCACCATGATCAACAACATCGCACAGCTGATGACGCCCGACGGCGGCCACCTCGCGGCGCTCGCCGACTGGACCGATCGCATCAAGGCCGGCGAATTGCCGAGCGCCACGCCGGCGCGTCCGACCGGTCTCGAGCGCAACGTGGTCGTCACCGTACGCGACTGGTCGGATCCCAAGCACTACCTGCACGACCTGATCGCCACCGACCGGCGCGACCCGACCGTCAACGGCTACGGTCCGATGTACGGAGCGGCCGAGCTGTCGACCGACAAGCTGCCGGTGCTCGATCCGGTCAAGAACCTAAAGAGCGTGCTCGACGTGCCGGTGGCCGATCCCAAATATGCGCCGTCGTCGGCGCTCGCCAATCCGGTGATCGCGCCCTCGCCCTATTTCGGCACCGAGCAGATCTGGGACAGCCAGGTCAACGCCCACAATCCGATGATGGACCAGGACGGACGGGTCTATTTCACCGCGCAGACGCGCTCGCCGAAGATGCCGCCGGACTACTGCAAGCGCGGCTCGCCGTTGCGCTCGGCGCAGCTCTATCCGCTCGCCGGCACGCCTGACGGGTTTATCCAGAACGCGCGCCAGATCACGATCTATGATCCGAAGCTCAAGAAATATTATCACGTCGACACCTGCTTCGGCACGCATCACCTCAACTTCGCCGAGGACGCCAACAACACGCTCTGGCTGAGCAACAACACGCAAGGTCCTCTCGCCGTCGTCGGCTGGCTCAATACCAAGATGTATTTCGAGACCGGCGACGCCGCGAAGTCGCAAGGCTGGACCGCGCTGATCGTCGACACCAACGCCAATGGCAAGCGCGACGAAGGCTACAACGAGCCCGGCCGCGCGCCCGACTACAGCAAGGACACCCGCATCCCGTTCAGCTTCTACGGCATCGCCTGGTCGCCGCGCGACGGCTCGCTGTGGGGCTCGAACCTCGCGCACCCGGGCTACATCCTGCGGATGGCGCCGGGCGAGAACCCACCCGACACCGCGCTCGCGGAAATCTACAAGATCCCGCTCCCCGGCTTCGGCATCCGCGGCATGGACGTCGACCGCAACGGCGTGGTGTGGGTGCCGCTCGATTCAGGCCACATCGGCAGCTTCGACCGGACGCTGTGCAAGGGGCCGCTCAACGGCCCAGGCGCCGAGCTCGGCAACAAGTGTCCGGAGGGCTGGAATTTCTATCCGCTGCCGGGACCTGGTTTCGCCGGCGACGCGGGCGCGGCCGAGAACCCCTATTACACCTGGGTCGACCAGCACAACATTCTGGGGCTCGGCGCCAATGTGCCGATCGCAACCGGCAATCAGGCAGACTCCCTGTATGCGGTCGTCGGCAGCGCGGTGCTCCAGCTGCGCGTGCCCTACCCGATGGGCTTTTTCGCCAAGGGCCTTGATGGCCGCATCGATGATCCCAAGGGCGGCTGGAAGGCGCGTGGCCTCTGGGTCACGTCGGGCAATCGCACGCCGATCCACATCGAAGGCATCGATGCGCCGCATCCGGGCGCGCCCGGCACGAGCGAGAAGACGCAGTCGAGTCCGCTGGTGGTGCATTTCCAGCTCCGCCCGAATGCGCTCGCGCATTGATCTTGGCCCGCGCAGGAGACGGCGATGAAGGCGCTGGATGTCGTCGTGTTGGTCGTGCTGGCTGCGGCTGCAACACCGGCGCTCGGGCAAGGCGCGATGCCGGCGGAGCAGCCAGCCGGCAGGAGCCAATCAAGCGCCGCGCCGATTCCGGATTTCTCCGGCATATGGGCGCACCCGTTCCTCACCGGCTTCGAGCCGCCGGCATCCGGTCCCGGCCCGGTCTTGAACACGGCGCGCACGCCGAGCGGCACTGCCAACTTCCGCCGTCTGATCGGCGACTACAAGAACCCGATCCTGCAGCCGCACGCGGCCGAGAGCGTCAAGAGGCACGGCGACATCACCCTCTCCGGCGTGGGCTATCCGACGCCGAGCAATCAATGCTGGCCAGGCGGCGTGCCTTACGTGTTCTGGGACTTCCTGATGACGATGCTGCAGGAGCCCGATCAGATCACGATGATCTATCGCCACGGCAATGAGGTCCGCCGCGTGCGCATGAACGAGCCGCATCCCGCACAGGTGACGCCATCCTGGTATGGCCACTCCGTCGGCCACTATGAGGGCGACACGCTGGTGATCGACACGGTGGGGATCAAGCGCGGGCCGTTTGCCATGCTTGACATGTATGGCACGCCGTTCACCGACAAGCTGCACGTGGTGGAACGCTATCGGCTCGTCGACTACGCAGAGGCCAAGGACGCCATCGAGCGCAACATGAAAGAGAACTTCCGCGCCAGCGGCGGCGCGGTCTACGATCTCAATCACCGCGGCAAGTATCTCCAGCTCCATTTCACGGTCGAGGATGAAGGCGTCTTCACCACACCCTGGACCGCGACCGTCACCTATTGGCCCCATCAGGCCGAATGGACCGAGCTGATCTGCGCGGAAAACCGGCGTGAATATTATGCCGAGAAGGACACCGCGGTCCCGCAGGCGGACAAGCCGGACTTCTGACCTTCAAGGTCGGCGCACGCCCGCAACCGACGACAGATCGCGATGCGGCTCGCCGCAGACATAGTCTTCGAGCCGCACATCCTTGCGCAGCGTGTAGACGAACCGCGCCTGCCAATCGCGCGTGTAGTAGCCCGGGTCGCGCACGGTGACCACGATCACGAGCTCGGTCGGGCTGATCTTGCGGATATGCTCGGTGGTGCGCATCTCGTCGGTGTGCGGCGCGCCGGTCGCATCAAGGAATGTCTTGTCGTTGAAACCGATCGTCTCGACCACCAGCGTGTCGCCTTCAAAGCGGCCATAGGAATGGCCATTGTAATACTGTGAGGCCACAAGCTCCTCGTATTTGGGCACCGGCTTGTTCAGCTCGATCATGCGGACCTGATGATTGAGCTCATGGATCATGGCGATCCGGCCTTGAGAAAGAATGATCTGGAATGGATAGGGCGTGGCCAGCACACGCGGCACGCCATCGGGAACGCAGAACTTGCGCGCCTCATCGATGATCGAGCCATCCTTCAAGCCGGCGATGTTCTGCTCATAGGCCGCCTTTCCGGCCGCGGTCAGCGGCAGATCGCCACCGCCAACAAGCTCGATCCTGGCGCTGTACCGGGTCGCCCAATAGGTCCCGGCGATTTCCGGCGGCGCACCTTGGCCATGGGCCAAGCCGGCCGGCAGCGCCATCGCAAGCAGCGCACCCAAGACGACGCCGACGCATGCGCGAAGCTTTTCCATTGAACGCCTCCCAAGCTTGGACGCTGCCTGACTGTGGCTGTCAGCGCCTCACGGGTGGCTGCCACCCGCTTTCACCTTGTCGACAACCGACCGCGCGAGCGGCGTCCAGCGCGCCGCTTCGGCCTTGAAGTAGGCCGTGAAGGCCGTCGCATCCAACGCCTTGGTGTCGATCGCCTCGCGCGCGAACCGCGCCTGCAGCTCGGGTGCATGCAGGATTCTCACCACCTCGGTGTTGAGGCGATCGACGATCTCGCGCGGCAGGTTGGCCGGACCCGATAATGCAAACCAGGTCGAGCCGATGAGGCCAGAGAAGCCCTGCTCGGCGTAAGTCGGCACGTCCGGATAGGCCGGCAGCCGCTGCTCGGTCGCAATTGCAAGCGCGCGCACCGCTCCCGACGACACCTGGCCACCCACCGCCGCCAGCGCCGTGATGCCGGTCGCGATGTGCCCGCCCAGCACGTCGGTGACGATCTGTCCGGCGCCGCGATAAGGCACGTGCGTCATCTTGATTCCGGCCTGGGCCTGGAACTGTTCGTTGAGCAATTGCGTTTGCGATCCGATCGAGATGGTCGCGTAGGTGACCTCGCCCGGGCGGGATTTCGCGTAGGCCACCAGCTCGGGAAGCGTGCGGTAAGGCAGAGCCTTGTTGGCAAACAGGGCGACCGGCTGACCGCCCAGGTAGGCGATATGGGTGAAATCCTTGAACGGATCGAACGGCACCGGCGTGAACACCGGGCTGATGATGAAGCTGCCCAGGCTCGACACCACAAAGGTGTAGCCGTCGGGAGCTGCACGCGCGACTTGTTCCTGGCCGACAATGCCACCGGCACCGGGCCGATGCTCGACCACGACCGGCTGGCCCAGGATGGGGCCGAGCCGGTCGGCCACGATGCGCGCGAGCAGATCGGCGGTGCCTGCCGCCGAGAACGGCACCACCAGCTTGATCGGCCGGATCGGCCAGGGCTCGGCGGCCGCAGCCGGCAAGGACGCCAAAGGCGCCAAGGATGCAACGGCCGCACACAACAGTACCGCGATGCGCAGCATGGTCTCCTCCCCCTCATGACGGACGCGCGACTTGCTTCTTGATCTTAATGATAGTGCAATGGGCGGCGCGATGCGATGTCGACCTCGCGTGTACGGCATGGCGTGGTCCGGCCGAAAACGACGAGGTGCTGGCCGTTAATGCGTAAGACGATCCTGACCATCGCGGTTTTGGTGCTCGCCTGGATCGCTTACCTGGCATGGCCGGCCTACGATCTTGCCCAGTTCGTTCGAGCGATCGAGCGCGGCGATGTGGCCACAGCGGCGCGCTACGTCAACCTGGCGCGGGTGCGAACGTCGCTGATCGAGCAGGTGACCGAGGCCTATCTGCAGCGCACCGGCGCGCGCGGTGGCGCGCTGGTGCACGGCGCGGTGGCCGCGATCGCCGACCCGGTGGTGGCCAAGCTCATCTCCCCGCAGGCACTGACCGAGCTTCTGCGCCTCGGCTGGCCGCGCGCCGTGATCGCCGAGCCGCCGCGCGATGCGACCGGCATCTCGATTGTCGGTCTCGGAACGGCCTGGCAACTGTTCGCAGCGTCCGAATACGGCATCGGCCGCTACGAGGTGGCGGTGCCGGTGGCAGCGCCGCCGGAGCGTGCCTTCATGCTGCAATTCCGGCTGGCACAATGGCGCTGGCAGCTTGCCGCCGTGCGCCTGCCCGAGTCGATCCGTCTGCTGCTTGCCGACGAGATCATCAAGTCGACCAGGCCGCTGCCACCGCAGCTGCGGCAATGATCAATCCTCGCCGTCGGCGCCCGGCACCGCGGCCGGCAGGCGCGCACCACCATCATAGGCATTCGGTGCGGACCGCGATCCTGACTGGCGCCGCGGCGTCACCGAGCCGGTGACCGGCGGATCGCCGCGCCTGCCGCCATAGCGCGCACGCGCGCGTGCGGCGGCCTCCGCGCCCGAGACCGCATGCGGATTGCAGGCGCGATGTCCGCTCGCGCGCCGCATCAGGTCGACGTGAATGTGGTCGAAGTGATAGGCGTCCGATCCCGGCGCCAACACCGTTGTAAAGCGATCGCAGGCTGCGCCCTGCACGTCGCGCAGGAAGCCTTGTTCTTCCGGCGCGCCGTGCCAGCCGCTCTTGACCGCGAGCTTGCGGCCGTCAGCGAGCGTGAAGGCGGCAATGTCGAGCGCGTTGCCAAAGGCATGCTCGGAAATGCGCGCATGCGAATTGCCGTTCATGCCACGGCACGAATAGGCGGAGATCTGCTTGATCTCGACGACCGGCTGGCCGAACCAGCGCATGGCAGACGGCTGCACCGCGGCGTCGATCCACTCATCGAGCGCCGAGACCAGCGGACAGGCGAGCGTCGCCGACGGCGAGACCGACACCGGCCCCGCCGGTCGCATCCGCGCCGGCCCATACCCCGAACCAGACGACGGCGCGCGCTCGCGTGCGATTGGATATTGCGTCGCCGGCGGGCGTGCGTCCGGTCGGCGGGCACCGTAAGGCTCAGCCGGCAGGTCGCGCGGATCGAGCGACAGCGGCCGATCGTAGCGCGCGCGTTGATCGTAGGGGTCAGCGGCTGGATCGAGCGGGCGCGGCTCGACCGCCGGATAGCGCGGCGAGCGTTCAGCGGGCGCCACCGGCCATCGCTGCGGCATCGCGGCGTTCGGAATGCTCGACGGCGGCCGCAAGTCATCCCCGAACGCAAGCGGCATGCCCTGCCCCAGCGCCGACACCTTCAACGGGAAATCGGCGCCGCAAGCGCCGGGACCGTTGATCGGCTGGATGCGGACCTTGCCGTGGCCTTCGCTGACGGCGCCTGAGTTGAGGCACGCAATCTCGGCATCGTGCCGCCAGGGCTCGCGCGGCTCGGACAGAAAGCGGCCGCTGCAGCCCGCCAGCACGGCGAGCGAGCCAAGCACAATCAAGCCGACGAGAGACCCGCAAACGCCACGCACCATGGTATGGAGAATGCGTCGGCGGGCGTTAACACCTCATCAATGCTTTGGGTGCGCGCGCCGCTGCTGGCCTCGCCCGCGCACGGTATGGTTAAGAATGACGAAGGCTGCCTCAGGGAAGCGACAATGGACGCCAAGGCGAGACTGATACTGGCGATGCTGATGTCGAGCATCATGGTCCTGATGGTGACGCTGCTCGTGACCTTCCTCAATCTCGGCCTGCGCTCGGACTTTCTCGTCCAATGGGCCAAGGCCTTTGTCATCGCCTGGCCGGTCGCGGCCGCGACCGCCTTCGTGATCATGCCGGCCGCCCGCCGCCTGACCGATCGCATCATCACGCGCCTTGACGGGAAGTCCTGATGCTCTCCGTGCTCGACCTTGTCCTGCAGATCGAGACCGGCACGCTCACCCCGCGCGCAGTCGTCGATCTTTGTGCTGGCGCCATCGCAGAGCGCGAGGCCTCGATCGGCGCATTCGTCGCGCTCGATCTGGAGGCTGCGCGCGAGCGCGCGGACGCATTCGCGTCGCTGCCGCTGCGCGGCCTGCCGGTCGGCATCAAGGACATCTACGACACCGCCGATTTCCCGACCGAATACGGCTCGCCGATCTATGCTGGCCATCAGCCGAAAGCCGACGCCGCGATGGTGGCGCTCGTTCGGCGCGCCGGCGGCGTCGTCATCGGCAAGACCGTGACCACCGAATTTGCGAGCCTCGAGCCCGCCCGTACCCGCAATCCGCGCAACCTCGCCCATACGCCCGGCGGCTCATCGTCCGGTTCGGCCGCCGCGGTGGCCGCCGGCATGGTGCCGATCGCGCTCGGCAGCCAGACCGGCGGATCGGTGATCCGGCCCGCCGCCTATTGCGGCGTGGCGGGCTTCAAGCCCTCGTTCCGGCTGATGCCGACGGTGGGCATGAAATGTTTCTCCTGGTCGCTCGACACGGTCGGAGTGTTCGCCGCGGGCGTCGCGGATGTGGCCTTCGCGGCGGCCGCGATCAGCGGCCGCGACCTGCGGGTCGATCGCGCCAAGCCATCAGCGCCACGGATCGCGCTGGTGCGGACGCCATTCTGGCCGGAGGCAAGCGCCGACATGCAGGCTGCGCTTGCGCGCGCCGCGCAAGCCGCCGCAGCCGCGGGCGCACAGGTGCGAGAGCTCGACCTGCCACCATTGTTCGAGGCAGCAACGCAGGCACATGGCACGATCCAGGATCATGAAGCCTATCGCGCGCTCGCCGACGAGATCGACCGTCACCGCGATCGGCTCGGCCCGATCCTGCGCGAGCAGCTTGTGAACGCAGCCACGATTTCCCCCGAGGCCTATGACGACGCGCGGCGCCTTGCGCGCCAGGCGCGCCGAGCCTTCGTCGAGCTCATGAGCGAGACCGACGTGATCCTGACACCGTCGGCGCCGGGAGCCGCGCCCCATGGGCTTGGCTCGACCGGAAAGCCGACCTTCAACCGGCTCTGGACGCTGCTGGGAGCGCCCTGTGTAAATGTGCCGGGCCTGTTCGATTCGGCGGGCCTGCCTCTCGGGATCCAGATCGTGGGCCGTTTCGCCCGCGACCGGCTCGCCCTGGAGGCCGCGGCGTTTCTCCAGCGCGCGCTCACAACCTTATGATTAGAAAGGGTTTTTTGTCCTACCCAGCCATCGCACAACTCTGAATGTATACTAAGCGTATGGACAACTCATGTTCAGTTCTTCGTCGATGCCTGCGAAGCCCATGTTGCATCTCGTATTATTTTGTACTGACCCGCCTTGTTCAGGTTGAAAAGACCGACGGGCATGAATAATCCGGTAGAGTTTTCAGTGCCGATTTCGAATACTTATGGGCAGTAACCACAAGTATTTTGACGAGTAATTTCATCATGTTGGCACAGTGATAGGGTGATTCTTCGGGTTCAGCGGTTTGATTTTGCCGACGCAAGAGAAATGCTGTTTTCGAGCACGCCCAGTTCTTGCTATGCTTCAGTTATGTCAACAAGGATGGAGCTCCGCGTGGATCTTCCCTTGAACTTGAACGTGCTCGCGGTCTTCGCAGTCTTCGCCTTTGTCGCCGCGCTCCTGCTGGGTGCGTTCTAGGTCCAGATCAACATTGTACGGCACTGGCTTCACGCACCGGAGAGGGACACCTCTCCGGTGCTTGCATTTCGGGACCGTGCGAGCCACGGACGGGAGTGATATGAATGGGCCTCTTCAGGCAGAGAACCCGGCTCGCGAATGAATCGGAAAGAGCGACGCGCCGCCCGCAAATCCGGTCAACCCGGCGGGCCATCCCAGAGCTTCTCGGGCGAGCTGCGGGACATGGGCGACCGGCATGCCCAGGCCGGAGATCTCGCCCAAGCCGAACATCTCTATCGACAAGCGCTCGCGAGTGATCCCAACGATGTCGTCACCCTGCATCGTCTCGGCCACATGGCCGCCCGTACCGGCCGGACCGACGAAGCGCTCGGCCTGTTCGCCAAAGCGATTGGCATCAACCGCCGCGTTCCCGAGCTGCATATGGGCATGGCCGCAGCTTGCCACGCCGCCGGACGGCTTGACGATGCAGCAGCGCACTGCGCCGACGCTGCCCGCCTGCGCCCGGACTATGCGGAAGCGCACCTGGAGCAGGGCAACGTGCTCATGGAGCTCAACCGGGCAGCCGATGCCGTTGCCTGCTATCGCCGTGCCGTCGCGAGCCGGCCCGGCTACCTGCAGGCGCTCATCAATCTCGGCCGGGCGCTCTACGGATTGGGCCAGCCCGAGGAGGCGATCGACGCCTGGCGGCGGGCACAAGCGGCAGACCCGCAGCATCCGCTCCCCGCCATGAATCTCGGCATTGCCCTCGTGCGGCAGGGCCGGCACGCGGAGGCGATCGAGCAATTGCGCCGCGCGCTCGCGCTCGCCCCCGACTCGGTCGAGGCGCTCACCAACCTCGCCAAGGCCTATGTGGCGGCAGAGGATATCCTGCAGGCACTGCAGACGGTCTGGCGCGCGCTCGCGATCAGCGAGACGGAGGACGCCAAGGCGGTGTTCGTCGAATGCCTGCGGCGCTTCCGCTTCACCGCCGACATGCCGGAGCTGCGTGGCGTGGTCGCGCGCGCGGTGACCGACGCCTGGGCGCGCCTCGACGACTTCAACGCAGCGGCGACCGATCTCGCCAAGCACGGCGCGGCACTCGCGCAATGCGTCGCGCGGGTCGTGCAGGCCTGGCCGCGACGGCTGGCCGGCGACGAGCTATGGACCCCGGCGGAGCGGGCGACGATCTGCGCCGATCCGCTGCTGCGCGCGCTGATGGAATCGGCGCCGGTCTGCGACCTCGACCTCGAGCGCTTTCTCACCTGCGCACGGCGGGAAATGCTCGACGATGCGCTCGCGGCGGCACCCGACGTAACGGTCGAGCCGGGCCTGCCCGCGTTCAGATGCGCGCTGGCGCGCCAGTCGTTCATCAATGAATACGTGCATCCGTTCGATGACGAGGAAGCCTTCAAGGTCGCGCGACTGCGGCAGCAGCTTTCGGACGCGCTCGCCGCACAAACCGAGCCACCATCGCTCTGGCTCGCGGCACTCGGCGCCTACGAGCCGCTCCATGCGCTGCCGCTCGCGCAGACGCTGACCGCAAGCTCCGAGCCCGTGCAAGCGCTGCTCGACCAACAGGTGCGCGAGCCGTTGGAGGAGGCGCGCCTGCGCGCATCGATCAAGGCGCTCACGCCGATCGACGATGCGGTGTCGGTCGCGGTGCGCGACCAGTACGAGCACAACCCCTACCCGCGCTGGGCCAAGCTGCCGCTCCCCGCCGAGCCCGACACGGTCGAAGGCGCCTTGCGCACATTGTTTCCATCGCTGCCCGCAGGCAGCGCGACGCGCGACGGCTGCGACGTGCTGATCGCGGGCTGCGGCACCGGCCATTGCGCGATCGAGGCGGCGCGACGCTATCGCGGCGCGCGCGTGCTCGCCGTCGACCTCAGCCTCACCAGCCTTGGCTACGCCATGCGCAAGACCCGCGAGCTCAAGATCGCGAGCATCGACTACGCGCAGGCCGACATCCTCAAGCTCGGCACGCTCGGCCGCACGTTCGATGTCATCGAAGCCGGCGGCGTGCTGCACCACCTCGACGATCCATTCGCCGGCTGGCGCGTTCTGCTCGGGCTGCTGCGGCCGGGAGGCTTCATGTATCTCGGCCTATACAGCGCGCTCGGCCGCCAGCACATCGTCGCCACGCGCGACCTGATCGCGCGCCGCGGCTATCGCTCGACCCCCGCCGACATCCGCCGCTTCCGCCAGGACCTGGTCGCCGAGGCCGAACGGAGCGACATCGGCCGGCTGTGGCAATCGCCGGATTACTACAACATGAGCGGCTGCCGCGATCTGTGCTTCCACGTGCAGGAGCACCGGCTGACCATCCCGCAGATCAATGCCTTCCTCGCCGACAACGGCCTCAAGTTCATCGGCTTCGTGGTCGACCCGCGGACCCAGCATGACGTCGAGAGCCGGTTCCCGCACGAGGGCGAGCTCGATCGCTGGCACCGCTACGAGACCGAGCACCCGAACATGTTCTCCGGCCAGTACCATTTCTGGCTGCAGAAGCCACGCCCATCCGATTGACGCAGAATGAACGATTCGGAGTAAGCTCAAGTCACGGCGCATCGTCGAACGCCAGACGGAAAATACGCGAACGCGGGAATGACGCGGCCCGGCGCATCGCCGGCGGCCCGGAGGGGGATGTCCATGAGCTCGCTGCTCAAGCTCAGCCACGGCATCGACGCGATCAATCGCTGGATCGGCCGATCATTCGCCTGGATGGTCGTGGTCGCCATTCTGGTGTCGGCGGCGAACGCGATCGTGCGCAAGAGCTTCAATCTCTCGTCGAACGTCTGGCTGGAATTGCAGTGGGTTCTGTTCAGCATGGTGTTTCTGCTCTGTGCGCCCTGGACGCTGCTGTCGAACGAGCATGTCCGCATCGATGTCGTGAACGGCATGCTGCCCCAGAGCGTGCGCAACACCATCGACCTCATCGGCCATGCCGTTTTTCTCCTGCCATTGACGATCATCATGATCATCACGGCGGTCCCGTTCTTCCTCAACTCGTTGTTGCTGAACGAACAGTCTTTCAATCCTGGCGGATTGCCGCAATGGCCGGCCAAGTCGCTCATCATGATCGCCTTCGCGCTCCTGGCGGCGCAGGGCGTCTCGGAGCTGATCAAGCGCATAGCCGTCATGCTCGGCCGCATCCCGGACCCCTACGCGGCCCTCAAGCCCACGCTCGAGGCGGAAATCGAGCACATCATCGATGGAACTGAGAAACGCTAATCGGCGGCGCCAGCCCGGGATATCGCGATGGTAGCCTTTCTCATCCACAATATGGCGCCGATCATGTTCGCGGCGCTGGTGCTGCTTCTCCTGCTCGGCTATCCGGTGGCGTTCTCGCTCGCCGCAACGGGGCTGATCTTTGCCCTCATCGGCATCGAGCTCGGGCTGTTCCGGCCGGATTTCCTGCAGGCGCTGCCCGAGCGTGTCTACGGCGTCATGGCCAACGATACGCTGCTCGCCATCCCGTTCTTCACATTCATGGGAATTGTGCTCGAACGCTCGGGCATGGCGGAGGACCTGCTCGACACCATCGGCCAGCTGTTCGGCACCATTCGCGGCGGCCTTGCCTATGCGGTGATCTTCGTCGGCGCGCTGCTGGCTGCGACCACCGGCGTGGTGGCAGCCTCCGTTATCTCGATGGGACTGATCTCGCTCCCGATCATGCTGCGCTACGGCTATGACCGGCGCGTGGCCTCAGGCGTCATTGCCGCCTCGGGCACGCTGGCGCAGATCATCCCGCCCTCGCTCGTCCTCATCATCATGGCCGACCAGCTCGGCCGCTCGGTCGGTGACATGTACGAAGGCGCTTTCGTACCCGGCCTCGCGCTCGCGGCGCTCTATGCCGGCTATGTCTTCGTGGTCACGCGGCTTCGCCCGGAGGCGGCGCCCGGCTTGCCGGTCGAGGCGCTCACCTACAAGGAGCCCGACGGCACGCGCGGCGTCATCTCGCTGTTCGTGGTCGCGCTGGTGGCAGCGATTGCCGGATACCTCTACATGCGGACCACGACGGTGAAAGCAGGCGCCGACTTCGTGGTTCTCACCATGTCGATTACGATCGCGCTCGCCTTCGTGATCGCGCTCCTGAACAGGCTCCTGCGAGTGCGGCTGCTCTCGGTGCTCGCCGAGCAGGTCATTTTCGTCATGGTGCCGCCGCTGGCGCTAATCTTCCTCGTGCTGGGGACAATCTTCATCGGCTTGGCCACGCCCACCGAAGGCGGCGCGATGGGCGCGGTCGGCGCGATGGTCCTGGCGCTGTTCAAACAGCGCCTCACCTGGAGCTTGACCCGGCAGGCCGCGGAGGCGACCGCCAAGCTCTCCGCATTCGTGGTCTTCATCCTCATCGGCGCGCGCGTCTTCTCGCTCACCTTCTATGGCGTCGATGGGCACAGATGGGTGGAGGAGCTGCTGCTCAACCTCCCCGGCGGCCAGGTCGGCTTTCTGATTTTCGTCAACATCTTCGTCTTCGTGCTCGCCTTCTTCCTCGATTTCTTCGAGATCGCCTTCATCGCCATTCCGCTGCTCGCGCTGCCGGCGCAGAAGCTCGGCATCGACCTGATCTGGTTCGGCGTCATGCTCGGCGTGAACATGCAGACCTCGTTCATGCACCCGCCGTTCGGCTTCGCCCTGTTCTATCTGCGCTCGGTCGCGCCCA